>Ga0157372_10001861_pt1 | contig 22889 bp, 15 predicted proteins | sample C55metaG_FD_115307 | JGI IMG/M metagenome (GOLD analysis project Ga0157372, IMG submission 115307) | Corn rhizosphere microbial communities from Kellogg Biological Station, Michigan, USA - C5-5 metaG | ecosystem: Host-associated > Plants > Roots > Rhizosphere > Soil | place: USA: Michigan... | reverse complement strand
TCGCTGAAGCGCCTCAGAACCGATGTAATCGACCTTTTCTACCAACACCGGGTTGATCCGAACGTGCCGATCGAGGACGTGGCTGGTGCGGTGAAAGACCTGATACAGCAGGGGAAGGTGAAGCACTTCGGCCTGTCTGAGGCAGGCGTGCGAACGATTCGCCGTGCTCATTCCGTGCAGCCTGTCACCGCGCTGCAGAGCGAATACTCCCTGTGGTGGAGGGAGCCGGAACAAGAGATCCTGCCAACCCTGGAAGAACTTGGAATCGGCTTCGTGCCGTTCAGTCCGCTTGGCAAGGGATTCCTCACGGGCAAAATCACGGAAGAGACAAAGTTCGACGCGAACGACTTCCGCAATACTGTGCCACGTTTGAACGAGGAGAATCGGAAAGCGAACCAGGCACTCGTTGATCTGGTCGGCAGTTTTGCGCAACAGAAGAATGCGACTCCGGCTCAGATCGCGATCGCATGGATTCTGGCGCAGAAACCCTGGATTGTTCCCATTCCCGGCACCACAAAATTGCACCGCCTCGAAGAGAACCTCGGTGCAACAGCATTGGAACTGACCGACGGCGATATCCGTCTGCTTGACGAGGCGACTTCGGCGATCACAGTTCAAGGCGCTCGCTACTCTGAGGGCGCGCAGCGGTTGATCGATCGTTAAGGGTTCGGCGACCGTACTCTAGTCGCGACTCTCGTCGCAGCGCTGCGCACTTGTCCACTGGCAGAAACATAAGAAAGGTCTAAGAACATGAAATCAAACTTGCCCATCTTCGGGTTGTGTCTCCTGATCAGCATGCAGTGGACGCTTGCACAGAAGGTTCCCGGCAGTTCAACTCCGCCGAGTGCGCCGCCAACGCTTCGCACCTCAACCGGAGTCGTTCGCGGCGTGACCGAGGGAGATGTTTCGAGCTTCAAGGGAATCCCCTTTGCTGCTCCTCCTACGGGCGACCTGCGGTGGCGTCCACCGCAGCCGGCGGCACCGTGGACCGGCGTGCGCGAGGCGACGGAATTCGGGGCCGACTGTATGCAGGGACGCTTCGGTCCGCCTCCGGCCCCTGGCGCGCCCGCGACGAAAGCGCCGTCGGAAGATTGTTTGTTTCTGAATATCTGGCGACCCGCTAACGCAACGCCAAATGCGAAGTTACCCGTGATGTTCTGGATCTACGGCGGCGGTTTTGTAGGCGGCTCTAGCGCCATGCCTAGCACCTCGGGGACACAGTTCGCCAAACAGGGCGTAATTCTGGTCGCTCCCAATTACCGGGTGGGTCGCTTCGGATTCTTTGCCTTTCCGGCGCTGAGCCAGGAACATCCGGACGAACTCAAGGGTAACTACGCGTATATGGATCAGATTGCTGCGCTCAAGTGGGTGCAAAAAAACATCGCCGCATTTGGAGGCGATCCGAAGAACGTAACGATCTTCGGATTCTCCGCGGGCGGTGTTTCAGTGCACAGCCTCCTGACTATGCCGATGGCGCGCGGACTCTTCCAGAAGGCGATCGTCGAGTCCGGAGGTTCGCGTGACAGCGTGCTCACCGCACGGCCGATGAGCAAGGACGGGATCGATCCGAACTATCCGTTATCGGCGGAGACGATCGGCATCAACTTCGCGCGCTCGATGGGAATCGAGGGCACGGATGAAGCCGCGCTCGCTCGTTTGCGCGCCCTCGGCGCCGAAGAGGTACTTCGCGGCGTGCCGGCCAAGCCGGGAGTCACCACGCCCTCTTACGAGACGACGCCGATCCTTGACGGCAAGCTGATTACCGAGACGGCCGAGACAGCCTACAAGGCAGGTCGTGCGCCCCGTGTCCCAGTCATGCTGGGAAGCAACAGTGCTGATTTTGCCGGTCCAAGAGTAAGGGCAACTACCAAAGAGCAGTTCTTCGCTCGCTTTGGCCAGTTCAGCGCTCAGGCGAAGGCGGCCTACGATCCCGACGGCTCTGCAGATTTGCCCACTTTGCTGGCGAAGGCGAACAACGACTTTGGCCAAGCAGAGCCGGCCCGCTTCGCGGCGAGAGCATTCGCGGCCAATGGTTCGCCCGCCTATCTCTACAGGTTCTCTTATGTCCAAACTGCGCTGAGGGAACGGATGCGTTCGGGGACTCCACACGGCGGCGAAATTGCCTTCGTTTTCGGCACATTGGGTACGGCAGCCTTCGGTCCTCCCATTCCCCCGACAGCCGACGACCAGGCGGTATCCCGGATGGCGCAAGGCTACTGGGTTAACTTCGCCAAAACCGGCGATCCGAACGGTGCGGGTTTGCCGGCGTGGCCGCGCTACGACGCCGGGAAGGACTTGTTCTTCGAATTTCATCCCGATGGCACCGCTGGGGCGATTCCGGATCCATGGAAAGCGCGGCTTGATGTGATGCAATCAGCAACCGAGTCTGGAAAACGGGCCGATTAATGGCGTGAAGGAGAAGTAATGCAAAAGCGCAAATTAGGAAAAGATCTGGAAGTCTCCGCTCTCGGCTTGGGATGCATGAGCATGACATCGCCTTACGGACCCGCAGCCGACAAGGGCGAGATGATCAAGATGCTTCGAGCGGCGAACGATCTTGGAGTTACTCACTTCGATACGGCTGAAGCCTATGGCCCGTTCGCGAATGAAGACCTGGTGGGCGAAGCGCTTCAGCCGATTCGCGAGAAGGTAACGATTGCCACAAAATTTGGCTTCGACATCGATCTGGAGACCGGCCAGCGCAAAGGCGGCACCAATAGCCGGCCTGAGCATGTGAAAGCGGTGGCCGAAGCGAGTCTGAAGCGTTTGCGGACCGATCATATCGATCTCTTCTATCAGCACCGCGTCGATCCTGATGTGCCGATTGAGGACGTGGCAGGAGCGGTCAACGACCTGATTACCGAGGGCAAGGTCAAGCACTTCGGTATGTCGGAAGCAGGGGTCGAGACCATTCGACGCGCGCACACTGTCCGGCCGGTCACCGCGGTGCAAAGCGAGTACTCGCTTTTCTGGCGCGGTCCCGAGGTCGAGCTTCTACCAACGCTTGAAGAGCTTGGAATCGGCTTCGTGCCGTTTAGCCCTCTTGGCGCCGGTTTCCTCACGGGCCAGATCGACGAGAACACAAAGTTTGATGCCACCGACTTTCGGAACTTGGTGCCGCGCTTTTCACCGGATGCTCGCAAAGCGAACATGGCTCTAGTCGGACTGGTCAAAGGCGTAGCGGCGCGCAAGGGCGCAACGCCTGCACAGGTTGCACTTTCCTGGTTGCTGGCGCAGAAACCTTGGATCGTGCCAATCCCAGGAACCACAAAGCTGCACCGGTTGGAGGAGAATCTTGGTGCAGTGGACGTTGAGCTGACGAAAGCAGATCTCAAGGAGATTGACGTAGCTTCCGGCAGCCTGAAGCTTGAGGGCGCGCGCCTTCCTGAAACTATGTTGAAGATGACAGGACTTTGATGAGTTTTTGTTGTGGAATAAACGCTTCGGCGGAAGGGAGCACCATGCGGGTCTTTGCGGCGATTGGATTATTGCTTTTTATGCTCGCGTCAGGCGCACAAAGCCAGACTCCCGGCGATAAGGGTGCGATACAGATCATACGAAAGGGTTCACAGCAGTCGCGACAGGCGCCCGTCGAGCACTTCACCGGTTCCGTACGTGTTGATCCTTTATTTCAGGCGACCGCTCCGTCGCACGCGTCGGGAGCTCTCGTTACGTTCGAACCCGGTGCGCGCACGGCTTGGCATACGCACACGCTTGGCCAGATCCTGATAGTGACGGCGGGTACGGGACGCGTCCAGCGCTGGGGAGATCCCATAGAGGAGGTCCAGCAGGGGGATGTGGTCTGGATTCCACCGGGTCAAAAGCACTGGCACGGAGCCGCGCCGAACAATTCAATGGCACACATCGCCATTACAGAACACCTCGATGGCAAGACCGTCGATTGGATGGAGAAGGTCAGCGACGCGCAGTACAATTCGCCGCTCCCCGCTGTGGACGCAAGCACCGACGCTAGGGCGCAACCCGCGCAACCCCGGCCGTCGCAAGCTGCAATCGGCGACTTCGATCCGAAGCTGGCTGAGCTGACCGATGACGTGCTGTATGGCGACATTTGGGAGCGCCCTCAGCTATCAAAGCGAGATCGAAGCCTGGTGACCGTGGCTGCGTTGATCGCGTTGAATCGTCCAGAGCAGCTTCGATCCCATCTTATGATGGCGCGCAAAAACGGCGTGACCCAGGAAGAGTTGGTCGAGACCATCACGCATCTCGCGTTCTACTGTGGTTGGCCGAACGCCGTGAATGCCGTTGCCGTCGCCAAGGAAGTGTTTAACAAGAAGTGAGCCCCGAAGAACAGCTCGCAGGAGAATACGGATGAGTAGAAAGTATCGGAACACTTTCGCCGCGGCCTCATTGATGGGAGTTGCACTCTTCACTTCGGCAAACGCTCAGCAGACTGCCAAGAGCAAGTTTGCCCCGCTGACGATCCAGGACCAAGGCAGTTTCGCAGTTGGTGGCAAAGTCATCACCGCTCCCGGCACATTCGACCCCATCAAGCAGGGCAATTACAACCCAGCCGGCAACAATCCAGCAGGGGAAACGTTGCACGGTGACCACGCCTACGTCTTCTATCAGGTTCCCGTTAATCCGCGGAAGCTCCCCCTCGTGTTTCTGCACGGCACAGGGCAATTCACGAAAACCTGGGAGACTACTCCCGATGGCCGCGAGGGCTTCCAGACGATTTTTCTCCGTCGCCGCTTTCCGGTTTACCTCATCGATCAACCGCGACGCGGTAACGCGGGCCGCAGCACAGTCTCGGGAACGATCAACGTTTCGCCAGACGAGCAAATGTGGTTTGACACGTTCCGGGTCGGCATTTGGCCGAGTTTCTTTCCGGGAGTCCAGTTCTCGAAGGATCCCGAGGCTCTTAACCAGTACTTCCGTCAGATGACGCCCAATGTGGGACCATACGATCCCGTGGTGATCTCTGACGCCTGCGCCGCACTGTTCGACAAGATTGGACCGGCAATTTTTGTCACCCACTCGCAAGGCGGCGGCCTTGGATGGCTGACCGCCGTGAAGAGTAGCAGTGTTCGGGGAATCGTAGCGTACGAACCAGGCAGCGGATTCCTATTCCCGGAAGGAGAAGTTCCCGAGCCGCTACCAAGTGCCGGCGGGACGCTCGCGGCCATTGGCGTACCCATGGCGGAATTCACGAAGCTCACCAAAATTCCGATTGTCATCTATTACGGCGATAACATCCCGGACAGGCCAAGCGATCAGCCAGGCCAGGATGGGTGGCGAGTTCGACTGGAGATGGCTCGAAAGTGGCGCGATACAGTCAACCATCACGGTGGCGATGTAACCGTTGTGCACCTTCCGGAAGTTGGCATCCATGGAAATACGCACTTTCCGTTCTCCGACTTGAATAACGAACAAGTGGCTGACCTAATGTCGAAGTTTCTCTCGGAGAAGAAGCTGGACTAAGTCGCTGCTGAGCCATCACAGCATCATGCTCAAGCCAGGATGCCTGCGTTTCTCCGCAAGAAAGGAATCTCAAATGAGAATTGAAGTTGTCAATGAGGCAAGGCGCGAGTTCCTTAAAGTGTCCGGGCAGGCACTTTCAGGTGCGGCTTTAGCGAGTTCAGTCACGGCTGCATTGCCGGCTACAGCTTCTGCGCAATCGCAGTCCACTACGGTGAAAGAGCCGGCTGTGATTGGATACCCCAGCACAAAAGGCGTGACGATTGAGCGAGTCACTTATCCGGCTAGGAACATGGGCACAATGATCGTCGCCAATCTTTTCAAGCCCGCCGGCTTCGATGCAAAGCAGAAGTATGCCGCGATTGTTGTGACTCATCCTTTCGGTGGCGTGAAGGAACAGACTGCTGGCCTCTATGCCCAGCATCTCGCCGAACGGGGGTTCGTCACGCTTGCGTATGACGCCTCCTACCAGGGCGAAAGTGGTGGCGATCCACGCCTGATGGAAGTGCCCGCTCAGCGACTGGACGACATCAGCTGTGCTATCGACTACTTCGTCAAGCATCCGCAGATCGATGCAGAGCGAATCGGCTCACTCGGCATTTGCGCCGGCGGCAGCTATGCACTGTGCAGCGCCGCGACAGAACTTCGCGTAAAAGCAGTCGCAGCTGTCAGTACTTTCAATCTCGGCGAAGCTCGCCGCGAAGGAATGGGCACGATCTCCTATGAAGAGAGGATGAAGCGGTTGCGAGCAGCCAGCGAGGCGCGTTCTCGTGAAGCCCGCGGTGAGATTGCACAACTGATCTCAGTGGTTCCCGACAGCCTGGCCAATTTCACCGACAAGACACCGCAGCTTTACCGCGAAGGATACGATTACTACCGCACACCGAGGGCTCAGCACCCGAACTCGCCGGGCAAGTACATGTATTCAAGTCTTCCTCAGCAGATTGCATTCTTCCCATTTGAACAGCTCGACACAATCTCACCTCGACCGCTGCTTGTCATTGCCGGCTCCAAGGCAGACACGCTCTTCTGGAGCGAGGACGTCATAAGAAAGGCAAAGGATCCAAAGGAACTTTACATTGTTGAAGGAGCGACCCACATCGACATGTACGACCGGCCTCAGTTTGTAACGCCAGCAGTTGAGAAGCTTGCGGAATTCTATGGTCGCTATCTCAGGCAAGCCTGAGGATGCGGACATTACGATAGAGAAGCGCGAGGAAGACCCAGGACAACATGAATCGACGAACATTTCTCCGCTCGGCACTCGCCACTGCCCTGTCCATTCCTGGAGGGCTCGCAGTGTTCACTTGGCTTTTTCTCAAGCTACCAAAGTTCGGCGCCAGCGCCACCGACAGCCGTCTCGATCGAATTAGAAAATCACCAAATTTCCAATACGGCGAGTTTCGGAACCTGATTCCCACGCCAATGATGACCGGCGACAAGAATTCCAAGAGCATGCGGGACTTCATCTTCAACAGTAACAAGAGGACTAGGCCACAAGAGCCAATTCCTTCAGTAAAGTGCGACCTGCAAAGTGTGCCCATTGATCAGAACTTCATGGTTTGGTTTGGCCACTCCTCATACTTCATCCAAGTGGATGGAAAGCGACTTCTCGTTGATCCCGTATTGAGCGGAAGGGCTTCGCCATTGCCCTTCACGACAAAAGCATTCGCCGGAACTGACCCGTATGCCGTCACGGATATTCCTGACATCGATTATTTGTTCATCTCTCACGACCATTGGGACCATCTTGATTACGACACAGTGAAGAAACTGCGCCCTAGGGTGAAGAAAGTGATCTGCGGTCTCGGCGTTGGCGCGGATCTCGAACGATGGGGATACGCCACGAAGGACATCACCGAGGGAGATTGGGGCGACACGGTGGATATGGGTGATGGCTTCACAGCCTGCCTCCGGACAGCGCGCCACTTTTCAGGCAGAAATCTGCACAGGAACCAGACACTGTGGGTATCGTTCGCACTCAGGACTTCTACCGGCTACCAGATATTCCTCGGCGGCGATGGGGGGTATGGACCGCACTTCAGGGAGATCGGAAACGAATTCGGCGGATTCGATCTCGCACTGTTGGAGGACGGTCAGTATGACGTCGCCTGGAAATACATACACATGATGCCCGAAGAGACATTACGGGCCGCCGACGATCTTCGGGCGGTTCATCTCTTTCCCGTGCACAACTCGAAATTCTGCATCTCCAATCACGATTGGGATGCCCCGCTTCGTACGATAACGTCTATTGCCGGGAACAGGCAGCCGCGAATCCTCACTCCGCTGATAGGCCAACTCGTATTGCTCGAGAATCCCGAGGCCGAGTCGGTGGCGTGGTGGACAAAGATGACGTAAGCCTATCTCGCAAATAGCTGGATCTATTCGTTTTGGTGCCCGGAGGGGGACTCGAACCCCCACTCGATTGCTCGATGCGAATTTTAAGTCCTAATTTACCTAACCCGGCACATGCTTGCACCATGTTGCACCGTGCGGAATAACACCCTCAAAATCAATAAGATGTACGCGTTTCCCACATTGCACTCTAACGAACAACGTCGCACAAAATCGCGGTACAAAGTGGCACCAAAAGTGGCACCAGATTGTGTACTAGATGGGCGGCAACGCCCGAAATGTCTGTTCATCAGTTCATTTCCGACGATGGGGCGTGGCCCCGTCCACATCCCGCCGGAGATTGCTGAACTGAAGCCCGTTTTGTCGGTACTTATCAATTGGCGCTGAGGGATGAGGAAGATGAACCAGTCCGGCCGGACTGCTTGGAAATCTGAGACTTTGCCAAGAAGACTCATGGCGCTGTGTAAGTGACGATCTTGCGAACCTGAATCTGCTCCGATGACAGGCCAAACAGATTGTCTACAAATCGTTCGTCTCCATTGAAACGTCGACCCTCGACCAAACGGTCGTCTCTCAAGAGCATCTCGTCAATCGATCCGAGGCGGGCAACGGCGTTCTTAACGACCGCGCCGGAGCCGGCCACGATGAACTCAGAAGGGCCGGTCTGCACCAGCAGGACAAAGCCACGGTGATCCTTCTCTGGCTTGATATTGGCAGCCGAATCATTCGTAGGTGCCGGCGGCAGATCTTTCATTGTTTCGTTCGAACTGCCTCGAAAACGGATTTCCAGCCCAGTAATCTTCTCGAATGTCTCCGCCGCGGCCGGGTCATCCTCCATCACGGTCATGACCTTTCCGTCCAGTCGATTTTTCAGGATCAAGGGCGCGAGCCCCCGAAGCGCCTCATTGGCCCCAGCCAGTTGCGCATTGGAAGCGAGGTCCTCAACTCCGAATGGTGAGATTCCCAAAGCATTCTCTTGTCCGACAGCCCAGAAATAGTTCGGAACAGACGGCCTGGATTCCGGAAAGAACAGCGGATTACCGGACCGGACATACTTCGAACAAACTCCCTTGAAATCGGCGATGTAAATGTCGGGAGCGAACAAATCGATATCCGGTGCTGCGGCCCGCCACACATCGAGCATTCCGGCGACAGGTCCTCCGCTTGGATACTGTCCCGGCGTCGTTTGTCCCGGTTGCGGGCCAAGCCATGCATTAACGTACATAGGAATCGGAAGTATCTGTTTACCAGCCGCTGCGATTCTCTGAACCGCGCGTGCAAACGCCCAGGACATGAAGACTTCGTCTGAACCCGCGTTCGTCCCGAAGACTTCAGCCCAACTCCCGCTCTTCTTGTAACCGCTGAGTGCCCAAATCGAGTCAAGCTCGGGCAGCAAACTGTCTTTGTGGAGAATGAGATAGTCCATCAGTTCCTTGGGCACCGGTTTCGACCATGCTGCGTCTGTGATCGGTGAAGAATCGCGGCTGGTGCCCAGAACCCCAACTTCGTTCTCAACCTGCACCATCATTACCGTGTGACGTAGGTCGGTAGTCCTGATGTGCTGCATGAGAGCTCTAAATGCCTTCGCATCCTCTCCAACTGCCGCATCACTAAACGGGCTCAGAGCGTTTTCCGCACTACCGAAGGAACTGGTGGCTCGTGATCCAGACTGCCGAGCTGCTCTTGGGAACCGTGCTGAATCGAGCTTCACCCACATCGGCGCGTAGCTCGAGCTCGCATTTTTCCAGGCTCCAAACCAAATGAGGACTAGCCGGAGTCCATGCTTTCGCGCCTCCCTAATCTCATCGTCCACTGTCGTGAAATCGAACTTGCCCTCTTCGGGTTCGACCAACTCCCAGGACACTGTTCCGATGACTGTATTCAGGTGCAGACCGACCAGCTTGTCCCAGATCGGCCGCATATACTCGCTACTCGAAGCACTGGAATTGTGGAGCTCTCCTGCCACCATCAGATAAGGTTGACCATCAACGATGAGCTGCGCAATGCCGTTCTTGCGTTCTATGCGAGGCAATTGTGATGATCTTGAAACGGCGCCCCCGGGCCGAGAGTTCGCCTGAGCCTCTGCATCACTTTTAGGCATCCCGAGTACAAAGACAACCAGCATCAGGGCCAAAGTTTTCAAGGTGGTTGATCGCATTACGCTCCCTTTCTGTACTCCGCAAAATCCGGCGTGAGCATTGCCTGCGAACATCCACGCGAGTTCGCGTTGGTACGCATCGCGCCTATGCCCCTTCCGGTGGAAACCGTAGCCCTTGCCTCAGTGTGTGTCCATATCTAACTTCGGTTCCGTTAGCGGCCGAGCAGTCCTGGCGTGCGAAGAAAATAGCAGGGCGTACAACTCCAGGCGTGGCAGAAGCTGTTAATGTGGACATCTCGGTAAGGAGACAGAAGAGAATCTGCTGGGTCAAAGACCTCCCAGAACGTGTCGGCCCCATCGAGTACCATAGCGCCCCAATAGTTCTCAATCAACTCAACTGCTTCCTGGTTCTGCCCGCAGGCAAGTAGCGCACTCACAACGTGGTGATACATGTAAGGAGTCACTGGGCGAACAGCCGTCGAGTCTGACATGACTTGACGCAGAGCTGTGGCGCCTGCCTCCTTGTCCACGACACCGGCCAGGATAAGCCACGCTTGAGATGCCCAAGAGACCTGCCGTTTCGGACCGCTCACGAATACTTTTTGGCTCTCGTCATAGAAGCTGGCCCGTGCTGCTGCGGCCATTTTACTGATAAGCGTCTCGTATGCGCTCACGGCGCGAGTATCGTCCAGCTCATGAGCGAGTTCCAAGGCTCTTCTATAGCTGTAGAGCAACACACCGTGCATCGAAGCCGTATGCTCAAGCACGGGCTGCCAGTCGATGAATATCCATACGTTCTTCGGGGCGATCAAGAGTCCGTGTTCGTCGAGGCTCCTCGAGCAAATCTCGAGCTGATGTTTGCCGATCGTCCAGAGCTCACGGCCCGTCTCTTTGTCTCCCGATTCTTTTACATAATCGGCAAGTACTGCTACAAAGAGGGCTGCATAGTCGAAAATCACGTCTCCGGCGGCGGTGGGCTTTGGCTTCTCGAAGACATCGGCGTGGAGAAGACCATCGGGACGCGGAAATGCGGATAAAAGATAGAGACAGCGCCGAACCAGCTCGAAGTTCCGAAAAGACGCGTAGTTGGCAAGCGCTTGCAATCTTAGATCCCCAATCCAGAGACGTTGATCACGGCGCGGGCCATCTTCGAAGACGGTCTGCATGCAATCCCGGAGCGTAGCAAGGCTCACTTCATCGATTCGCCGCAGCTTTTCAGAGAATTCGGGAGAGAGGGCTGGAACGCTTGCGGTAGCCGAGGATACAGCGTGCGCCTGAAAATCGCCGAAACGAGCGGCGTAACTCGGAGATGTGGCAATGACCTCTACTTTGACGTAACGGAATGCATAACGCCTCGGCATCCGCACAGTCTGAGGCAGGTAGTCTACCGTGATGATCTCTTCCGGCAGCCAAGCCTCGCTAAGAGTTCCCTTATATGGATGGAGCGGCTCTGCAACGTCCCCCGGCACTTCGCCGAAGGTGATTCGGAGGCGAATCGGAGCATCAACATTGAAGCCAATGGGCGTGATGGAAAAGGAGAGATAGCCGGTGCGATGGCCTCCAAAGTCAACAATAAAGCTCTGTCCTGCCTTGAAGCGGCGCGAATCGAGTGATTCGATTGTTCCTTCGTGTTCCATGCGCCATCGTAGAAATGCCGAAGGGTCGGGTACGGGCCTTACGAGATCCCGAGCGGGTTGGCTGATCTCATTCAGTTTTGGTTTCAAGGACTCGGCACGAGCAACAAACTCTGAGGTCAGTTTCGCCACCGTCCCCGACTCACCGATTTGGTCCTCAATATTGAGTGCGTTGAGAGAGGAAGATCCGATACCCATTGCAACAAGAGCACTAGCCTGCCGCACCAATTCCCTTCGTGTAAGAGCCACGGACTTTCTCCTAACGTTGAACCTTCCGACTTCGAGGAGCATATTGGATCGCTCGGTTCAGCTCAATCAGTGCGATTCCGTCCGAGATTGCGATCCTCTGGTCTCATAGATCAGGTCTACTGGGCCAAGCAAACCAGATGAGATCGGCGGAAAATGCCCCTTCGGATTTGCAGGATTTTTTGGCCACTGAATCGTACTGACATAGTTGGTCAGTGAATTCACGACAATCACGGCAATCTCGTTCCTTCCGGCACGCAGGTAGGGACGGACATCGGCTGCGAATGGGTGCACCACCAGCATTGCCGCATCGGTTCCATTGATCCTCAATTGCGCAGCATCCTTCACTTCTCCCAAATCGAGAACTATTCGCTTGGCGTTCCTCAGATCTTCCGCCGAAATCGAAACGTGCGTTACGTACGTTGCTCGTCCCGAGAAGGTTCGCAACGATGGTTCATTCAGCCAGTCGGTTAGTTTGGCCATATTTAGGTGGGCTTCGATGCCAACACCTTTTTCGGAATCGCCCGCCGCTTCGATCGTCCATCCCGCATCTCCAACGGATTGGCGCTTCGCTTCCGCCAATTCTGCCGGATTTGGCTGAACCCGGTGTGACATACCAAACGCAACGAGTTCGGAGCCAAATGGGGGTAGCTTGGCTTTGATCGTGGCATGTTTGGGGCTCCGACTAAAGGCCATTGGTTGAACGTCGCCCGTCCACGGATTCCAGAGTTCAGGCGAACCTGATTCTTCAAACTGAACAGTCGAATCCGCCGTCTTATCGGTGGGATTCGTCAGTAGGTAGAAGTGCTTCTGTCCGATCGTTCGCTTTGCGAACGGGAGAACGGTGCCGGAGGCAAATTGCAACTGAGGTGGGAACGAATGCCCTATCTCGGCGGGCACGTCCACTTCCTTTGCCACCTGTTTCACGCTGCCGCCAGCGTGCAGCAGATTTTCGAGTCCGGATGAAACGACTCCGCGGCTCTGCCGCATATCCTTGAAGCTGACCTCTGGCCCAGGAACACCAACAAAGACAATCGGCACGTGCGCATCTGCTACGGCCTGTAGCGTCTTCAAAAGTTCCGGCGAGACGTTTGTTTCCTTTGGAATGAGCAGGGCTCTGTATTCTCCACCTGCTTTGGTTGTGATCTTCGCTCCCTTTGCCTCGCTTCCGAGGAGGACATCTTCGTTGACGAATCCGAAGCTGTAACCAGCTGCCGTAAGCTGATCTTCGATCCCAGGGAACGGGTCATGAACCGCTCCACTCGCCGGAGTCGGGCCGGTATCCTCCTCGTTCAGGCTGCTGCGAAAAATCGCAACCTGCAGATCGCTTGTACCTCGTTGAGCGATGTATTGCATTCGCGTGATGTACTGATTGACAGTTCCGATGAACGGCCAGATTGGATTGTGTTCGTTGATGTGCGAGCTGAACAGTCCTTGAAACGGGAACCATCCAATTCCTTTGGTGCCGTCGTCGAAATCATAGGGAAAACCGTGGTAGATGATTTGGTTGACGCCGGAGACGAAAAGCTTGTCGCTATTCGCCTTGATCGATTCCGGTGTGGTGATGTACGGGTTGCCTTGGAACACAAAGCTTTCGCTCGACACGATCTTGCGTCCGTAATCGTATCCTGCCGAAGAAGCCAGCTTCATGAAATTCACGGTATTGCCTCCCGCAAGCTGCTCTGTCTCCGGGATACTCGCGTCGCCATACAGCTTCAAGAGATCGGCCGGTGCTCCGTGCGCTTGTACGCGCGACAACAATTTGTGTGTTTTTGCCCATTCGTCGAACGGATGGTAGAAACGTTCGAAAATCAATTCCGAGACCGTCTTCCAATAATCAGAACGAATTGGATCACCGCTATCGGGCACATCAAACAAAGGCAATCCGCCTGGATGAGAAAAGTAGAAATCGTTATACCCAGGCTGACGGAGTATGGCCAGGTAGGGCGTCAAGTCATATCCGCGGCGATTATTGAACTGCTCAATGAAATCGTCTGACCAGAAGACATACTGCTGTAATTCGAGGCTGTCACAGAAGATCGCGCGTAGAGAAGAACCGAGGTCGGAACCGGATGACTCGGCAAGCGGGTCTCCGACTCGTCTGGAGTGCGCCGCGAATGCCTGCCCGTTCAAGTGATCCAGTACCAGTTGCGGGCCTTCGCCGGACGCCCCGATGACCGGTTGTCGCGTCGGAATTTGTCGAAACACAAAAATGTGCCATGTGCCTTCGGGAATCTGCCATTTCAGCGTTCCATCCGGTTTCATCTGCCCAGTCAGGATGACTGCCGATGCGCTGTCGAGCATCTGTGGCTTACGCGAACTCTTCTTCCCTTCCGATCCGTCCGTTGCTGGCAAGCTGCGCATGGCAACGACAGCGACGATTTTGCTCCGAGCCTCAAAGCGTGCAGGCCAATCAGAGGGCCAATCAGGCTTCACGCCTGCATGGAGCATCATGGATGCCAGCAATCCCGGTTGCCACTCCGGGATGGTCAACTTGCCGTCGAATGCCTTCGGCCCTTCGACAGTCGTGTCCGCTGAACGCAACTCGATGGCCGACAGCTCCGGGGTGATCGCGGTCCCTCCTCCGAAGGGCCATCCGCTCCCGAATGTGTAGTCGATCCACATGCCCCGCGCCTTAGCGGCATCGGCAGCTGCACGCACGTGTCCAAAGAACCGCGGAGTAGCGTACTCATTGACGCGTGAGACTTTGTCCTTCGTCATCGATCGGGTGTCGAAAGTGACGAAGGGCTGAATCTCAGCTCCCCCGAATCCGGATGCATCGAGCAGCCCAATCTCCCGCGCGATCTCATCATCGGTCACATAGCCTCCCGGCCACCACCACCTCACCATCGGACGATATTGCTTGGCCGGATTCCGGAACTCGCTTCGGAGTTTGCCCTCCTCCTGGGAAACCGCTGGATCAGCAAGAATCGAGGTCCCAGCGCAAACGCATGCCACCAGAGTGAATGTTCGTGCGATTCTCAAACGAGCTTTGCGGCGCGGCATTTTGATCTCCTGAGGTTAGCTGAGATTTTCCTGTTGATTGACCTACCTACTTCAGTGTGACAACTGCGGCAAGCGGCAGAGTCGCAGAAGATGGCCCCGCCATGACACGGTATTCTCCCGGCATGATCATCCACCGTTCGGAAGCTTCGTCGAATACCGACACATATAAAGGATCAATCTTAAGAGTCACGGTTTTGCTTTCGCCGGGTTGCAAGTCAATCTTTTGCCAGCCGATCAGCCGCTTGGGTGGCTCCTTTGCAGATGCAGGCAAGCTCAGATAAACCTGCGCGACTTCTTTTCCGGCCACCTTCCCGGTATTGCGGACAACGAAGCTGACGTCGAGGGACGTGCCGCCTTGCGCCTTAAGACCTGAATACGCAAAGGATGTGTATGAAAGGCCGAATCCGAACGGAAATGAAGGTTTCTTGTCCTCTGCGTCGAACCATTTGTAGCCGACCTTGAGGCCTTCGTCATACGGCGCAGGAAACGGCGGTTTCGAATTTAAGAGGCCTTCGATCGGACCAGGTTTCTTTCCCGGAGGCGCGAAGACAGAGGCATGCGGCAAGTCAGAGTCTGACGCCGGAAAGGTGACCGCCAGCTTGCCAGAGAAATTGGCTTTTCCGAAGAGCAGATTTGCAAGTGCTTCACCGCCGCCGATTCCCGGATACCACGCTTCGACAATGGCATTCACGCGGCTCGCCCAGGGCATGAGAACAGGATCGCCGCTCTCGATGATCACAATCGTGCGTGGATTTGCAGCAGCCACTCTCTCGATGAGTTTGTCCTGACCATCCGGCAAAGACAGGGTGTCCAGATCGCCTCCTTCGTGCGTGTGCTGGAGCGCGAAGATAATGGCAACATCGGCGTTCTTTGCAGCATTTGCTGCTGCATCCGGATCGGTGCCGGAATCGTAGGCCACCTTTACAGTCGGAACTGCCTCGCGAATCGCATTCAGAGGCGACGAAGGATGGAAGACCCTCAGCGAGAAAACCGCAAGAGGATTGCCTTTTAACTTGGGATCCGGCACCGCATTCCCGCCCGCTGCATCCACCTGCGCCGAGCCGCCGCCCGATAACACACCAGCGTCCGCATGACCTCCGATGATCGCAATGGATCTGATAGCGGAGGCTCTCAACGGGAGTTGGGCCTTATCGTTCTTCAGCAGCACCATTGATTCTTCAGCGACATGCTGTGCCACCTTGAATCCACGGAAGACATCGGGCACCTCTGAGGGCTGGGGCTGATCAAAAACGCCGCTCGCGAACTCGGTGCGCACAATGCGACGCACCATGTCGTCAAGGCGATCCATGGGAACGCGTCCGCTTTCAACTGCTTTCTTCAATTCGGCGCCGAAATAGCGGCTCGTCGGCTGTTCCATGTCGAGGCCCGCCAGGGCCGATTTGACGGTGCTGTGGGTGGCAAACCAATCAGACACGACCCAACCTTGGAAACCCCACTCTTTCTTGAGAACCTGATTCAACGTGTAGTCATTCTCACAGCCCCAATCGCCGTTGATCAGGTTGTAAGAGCACATCAGCATCCCTGGTTTCCCCTGCTTGACGCCAATCTCGAAAGCAAGCAGGTCGGTTTCCCGCAGGGCTCGTTTGTCAATTAGCGCGTTCGCAAAATAGCGACCTGTCTCTTGATCGTTGATCACGTAGTGCTTAATGTCGCCGATGACACCCTGCGATTGAACACCCTGAATCCACTGAGCGACGAGATTGCCGGCCAGAATCGGATCTTCGCCAAGGTACTCGAAACTGCGGCCATTCCTCGCTTCGCGAGTGATGTTGACTCCACCTCCCAAAGAAATGTTGTAGCCTTGATCCGCCAATTCTCGGCCGACCAGTGCGCCAAACTCATGTGCAATGTGTGTATTCCACGACGACGCAAGTGCAATGAACGATGGCATCGCCGTCGAATACCGGCCCTTGTGCGCACCGCCACCGGCGCCCAGGGATCCGTCGTCCATATTCAGATCGGGAAGACCCAGCCTCTCGATCCCTGGAACGAATCCGCCTCCGCCATTCGAACGAACGGCAGCGGGATCTTGTGTGCCAAAACCGACGATGCCGGTACCGTGCACTATCTGGATCTTCTCGTCCAGAGTCATTTCTTTGAGCACCAGATCGGCGCGTTGATCCGGAGTCAAGCTCTTGTCCATCCACGGCCCGTTAGGCTTTTTGGGGCCGCCAAAAAGCTGACCGAAACTGCATTGTGCCGCTACCACTGCGATCACGGCCACTACTGCCATTCTGGCAAGATTCTTTTTCACGATCACGACACCATCCTCTTGTTCTGCTCGCACCATACCCGCCGAGGGAAGTTCTCTCCATTGTCATGGGGAGACGTCCTGGTAGATCCTCAAAGGGACAATCAGGCATGGAGTGACGACAACCCATCTCTCCGATCAATTGGTTCGGGGCCGGTGAACGCCGTCGGACCGGCGATACAAAAAGTGAACTGAAAGCTGACCTTTTGCGCCTACTTGATGTCCGCTTTTGACGACGTAGCCGTGAATTCACCGCTCACGCCGAACGGGTCGACATCGACTGTTCCGGTCATCTTCCCAGCGTCGTCCACAGTCGCCGTGTACTTGATGGTCAAAGGCGTTCCGTTATACTCCGAATCCACCTGCCAGGTCACCTTGTTTCCATCGATACTGCCGTTTTTGACCTCAAGGTCCTTCTCCGGTCCCTTGCATGTACCCGTCAGCTTCGCATCGGTCTGAACAAAAGTGCATTCGGAATCGGAGTCGTTTCCAGCAATGCTGCTGTGCAGCGTCCACTTTCCTGCGACATTAGGTGCCGCAGCAGCAAAGGCTGAGGAGGTGAGAAATACGGCAGCGGTTACGAAGAGCTTCTTCATGGTTGATCAACCTTTCGAGGTTAGTTGCTGTTAAAGGTTACGGAGAGATGGATCTACTCCACCGGCTACGTGGGCGATGGACGACAATACCTTTCGGGTTGATGCGGCAATATCCTTCTGACCGGTTTCGTACCAATGCCGCACTGACAGTGATAGTGCTGAAACTGTGAGAGAACTGAGCACTCGGACTGTGACAGCGTCTTTGGTGCGTCGCCTGAAAGCCTGTTCGATCTGGGCCTCGACTGTGGCAATGCGCGACGTAAGCGCGTTGCTTGCAGACGGGTACTTAGAGACAACCTTCATAACCTTGGCGGTATAGGGATCGGACGCACTCTCGGATGTGAGAACCAAAACGACGTATCGAAGCAGTTCCGCAGGGCCGGCGGTCTTAGGACACGACGCGATGGCCTTGTCGATTGAATTCGCCATCTTTGCGATCGGATGCGCCATTAGGTCGTTTTTCGATTCGAAATAACGGAAGAAAGATCTTGGAGAAACGAACGCAGCTTCTGCGATCTCTTCGATGGTGGTTTCGTCGAAGCCCTTTTCTACGAAGAGGCTGATTGCGGAATCCCAAATTGCATCCCTCGTCGCATTTTGTTTTCTGGCCCGCAGCCCAAGTTGTGCGCGTTCGGGTCCCGATTTCTGCATCGCAGCCGTGATCGGATTCATGATGTGAAATATACCACAATTCTGGCATACACTGCCAAATGTCATACTGTGCTAAATGACTTTCGCCTGCACACGTGAGGAATTTCTGAATCCGTCATGGAGGTTGGTCTCCAGAAATCGTTCAGTCGGGATGAACCCAGCCACTGGTCACACGTCCGGGTCCCAACGAACAAGGCTTGCGGCCCCTATATGCCGGAGATAAAGTGTTCGAGTTCTTAATGCTGTGCTGCGCAGACCAGCGTTGCATCGCTTCAACAATGCGCGTCCTGGAACGAATTCAGACAATTATCGGTCGGAATGTCTCAACGAGGATTGAGCGGACGCATTCTTGAAAACGAACAGGTGGCCAGAAGTGCAACTTACGCCAAATGGAAGACTACTCATCGAGTCCGGATCGGTTTTGGGAAGTCGGCTGTGTCCAGCGATCCGAGCGAGATAGATTGTCAACTGTAAGTTCTGGACGAGTTAAGAATCCGTGCCGCCAAGTCGTTTTGCGCTTCATCCAGACAATTGCCAAAGCTTCGGCAAATAGATCATTCGGAATAGCTTGGTGCCCGGAGGGGGACTCGAACCCCCACTCGATTGCTCGAAGCGAATTTTAAGTCCGCTGCGTCTGCCGATTTCGCCATCCGGGCGGAAGGATCGAATCAGCTCAATCTTAAATCGATTGACGTATAGATGTATCGGAGAAGGTGAAACGACGATCTGCCTTGTCGAACTTGCGGCTTCGTAGGCGCCTCATTTGCTTGTTACGCAAACCCACCGCCTACTGAGGATGCCGATAGTGAATGTTCTCGCCATCCAGCCGGTATTCCGCCGAGCACGCATCGCCCCCGCAGATCATCATCTCTCGCTCACACAGCTGCCGCCGCGTAATCAATCCCATCGTTCCGCAACGCGGGCACGACATCACAGCGACGTATGGGTTCTGCGCATGGCCGAGCTTCGCCTGGTTCTCCAAAAGGAAAACCGTTCCAGGGTCCATCTTGTCGGGAATCCACTCATTGAGGAATTGCAAGTCGGACATCCTGCCCTCCGAGAGTCTGACGTGACAAAGCAACTTCCGTTTGGTGCCGGTTCGTCCTGACTATCCCAGTTTGGTACAGAGCCTCGATCAACCTGCTCCGAATATTCCGATGATTGCGCCGGAAGAATCACCTTCCGGATTGCGATCAGTGTTCACGCTGCTTGGGCTCCGCGTCAACATCCCCAACGGTAACCTTTATTGGCGAGTCGGGTTCCCGATCCCATTCCGTCTTACTCGCCCGCGGTCTCTTTTGTAGCCTTCGCCGTGCTGTCGCTCGCGTCGATTTCCCGGTAGATCTCTATATTTCGCAGAATTGCCTGCACATATTCACGCGTCTGTGTAAACGGAATCGACTCCACAAACTCATCCATTCCGCTGTACGGACCTGAGGCCTGCCAATCCTGCACCCGGCTGTCGCCTGCGTTATAAGCAGCCAGCGCGTACTCCGCAACCCCGTTGAACTTGTCCAGCGTCTGTTTCAGATACCGCGTTCCCAGGCGAATGTTCGTCTCTGGATCGAGTAACTGAAACGTCTGGAAATTTTTCATGCCTTCCTGCTTCGCCAGCGAACGCCCCACCGATGGAAGCAATTGCATCAGCCCCCACGCATTTGCATAGGAAATCACCGATGGATTGAACTCCGACTCCTGCCGGATCAGCGAGGCCACGAGATACGGGTCGACATTATTCTTAGCCGACTCCGCCTTGATGATCGACCAGTACGGCTCCGGGAACAGAATCCGCCAATAAGGCAACGGGATCGATTCGATCGAAGCGCTCGCGGCCCCCGGCAACGCCCTCTTCAGCGCACGCAGCGCGCGATAAGCCTCGCCGTAGGATGCATAGATCTGCGCCTCCGCCAGCGCGCTCCAGGATCCGGAATCCGGGTCCGCGGCAATTTCCCGAGCCAAGAACTCGTTCAGCCCCGCATTGGCCAGCAGCTTCGCCTTCGCCAGGTGCGGGCTGTCCTCCGGGAAGCTTTCTGACAAATTAGGCAGCTCCGGAGTCTTGATCTGCTCCAGATCTGCGGCTCCTGCGGTCTCGTTGCCATTGCTGCCCAGTGCTGCCAGCCTCTGCCGCGCCATCTGTGCATAGAAGAAGTGCTGATACACGCGCACAATCGTCCGATAGTTTGCCGCCGCCTTGGCCGTGTCGTGGTCCTGTGTCTCATAGAGACGTCCGCGCCAGTAGAGCGCCGAGGCGGTCTCTGGAGTGCCCGGGAATTTTTTGATCTGCTCCTCAAAGATCCGCGACGCTTCCTTGTAATTTCCCAGCCGGTAGTTCAGCCATCCAGCCCGCCAGTGAGCCGCCGAACCATTTTTGTTCGTCGGGAAATGATCTCCCAGATACGCGTAGTACTCTGCGGCTCGCGCATACTCCTTCCGCAGTAGATACATATTGCCGCTCGAGAAAAGTGCTTCTGCCAACCACTGGCTCTGCGGGAATTCCGTCTCCATTCGCGTCACAATTTGTGTCTGTGCGTCCAGATCATTTCGATTCCGCGCAAGTTCCATCAGCAGGTAGGCCCGTCGCGCGCCATTCTCATCGTGAGTATCGGGTAGCCCCTGCGCCTGGCTCTCTGTCAGCCTTTTCAGCTTCAAGTCGCACGCCGCCGCAGCCACGGCGAAACCGTTGCGGCTCTGCTCATCCAGATTCGTCTTGCGCGAGAGTGTTCGATATTGATCGCCAGCATCCTCGTAGCGCCCGGCCCTGTAGTAAGCGTCTCCCAGGCTGCGCAACTCATCGCTGGTCAGCGATTCATCGGACCCCAAATTCGTCAGCTTGGCTCTTGCAATCGCAGCTTCCGTCGACAGCGGAAACCCGAGCAGCAACGCCTTGTAGATCCGAACCGCCTCCGAAATCTCATTGCCGGCCTGTGCCACCAGTCCCGCCGCAAGCTGGTACCCTGCCCGCCCTGCCGCAGGATCGCTCGCCGCCGTATCCAGCACCCGCTTTGCCCCAGCCGGATCATGCATGTCCAGCAGGACATTGGCTTCCAGTTCCGGAACCTCATCAACAAATATGCTGTCCGGATACTTAGTTTTGAAGCTCTTAAGCAGCGCTTCAGCCTGAGCCTCCTGGTCCGACTCGTGGTAAGCCTTCGCCGCAAGAAAATCGTCGTAATCCTCCAGTGAGTCTCCAGCGACCTTCGCCTGCTTCAGGCTGCTCACAGCGTCCGCGTAGCGCTTATCCAGCATGTATGCGTGACCCAGAGCCAGATAGGCAGCGGCGGACGCCTCGCCTTTGTGCGAGCGCGCGTAGGCAGTCACGCCGCTATACGCTGCCGGCGTACGCAATGTCGCCAATTGTTGCGCCATCGGCCTCAATTCCGACGAGGCCACAAATGCGAGCCTGATCTTGTGCGCCCGTGCCGCGCGCCGCCGGCGCTCCGCGGGGCTCACGTACTTCTTCTTGCCTCTCGGCTTCGTAGCCGAACGCTGAGCCCTGGCCGACCTCGCAGTCGATGACTTCGTCGAAGTCGCCTTCTTCTTGGTCGATGCCGTCACCCTCTTCTTCTGGCTTGCCGCGGATCCGGACGCGTTTGTCGATTTCGCATTCGGCGCGTTGTAGGGCTTCCCTTCGATCGGACTAACTGTCATTAAGGCGCACAGCACGGCCGTTAGGATCCGCGCCGGCGCGTGCGAAACAAGGGAAGCTGCTGAATGCATAGTTTCACTGTATGACGGATTCCGCCCCTGCGAACACCAGAGAATCACTACCGTAACGTATCCATCGGTTTCCGGCTCCCGTCCGCACCCGTGAACGGTCGGAAATCCTCATTCCGCCGCCCAAGTCCGTCTATTACACTTAGACGTGTGGGGCAGCTTCTGGCCACCCTCCACAGAATTCCCCGCAACCAACCTCCATGGCGACCATCCAATCCATAGCGAACGAAAACGAGCCGCACCCCGATGTTGCCCTTGTAGAAAGGGTCAAAGCCGGGGACATCTCGGCATACGATGAGCTCGTCCGCAAATACGATCGCCAGATCTTCCGGATTGCGCAGCACATCACGCAGAATCGAGAAGACGCTGAAGACGTAATGCAGGACGCGTTCCTCAAAGCGTACGAGAAGCTCGATCAATTTCAAGGGAATTCGAAGTTCTACACATGGCTGGTCCGGATCGCAGTAAACGAGAGCCTCATGCGCCTGCGCAAGCGGCGTACAGGCAAGATGGTCTCCATCGACGAGGACATCGAAACAGAAGAAGGGACAGTGCCGCGCGATCTGGCGGACTGGGCCCCGGATCCGGAGCAAAACTACACTCAGGCCGAACTGGCCGAGATCCTTCGCAAGACCATCCAGGGACTGCCTCCGGGATTCCGGGTAGTTTTTGTGCTGCGCGACGTGGACGGACTCTCCACCGAGGAAACTGCCGAATCGCTGGGACTCAGCGTTCCGGCCGTCAAGTCGCGTCTGCTCCGCGCCCGGTTACAGTTGCGCGAACGCCTCGCCCGCTACTTCAAGCGGAAGAAGGTTCCCAGGGAAAAGGGAGTGAAAAGTGACGTGCACTGAGTTTCTGGCCATGCTCGACGACAT
>Ga0157372_10001859_pt1 | contig 22893 bp, 14 predicted proteins | sample C55metaG_FD_115307 | JGI IMG/M metagenome (GOLD analysis project Ga0157372, IMG submission 115307) | Corn rhizosphere microbial communities from Kellogg Biological Station, Michigan, USA - C5-5 metaG | ecosystem: Host-associated > Plants > Roots > Rhizosphere > Soil | place: USA: Michigan... | reverse complement strand
TGGCGGATCTTTTCGGCAAGTCGGACTAGGACTCGGCCACGCTCTTGCGGAGTAGTCGTGGCCCAGGGGCCGTCTTCGAATGCGGGCTTGGCGGCGGAGACGGCGCGGTTTACGTCTTCAGAGTTCGCGTCAGGAACCTGCGCGATGACTTCTTCCGTTGAAGGGTCGTAGACCGGAATAGTTTTCTTTGAGTTGCTGGCGACCGGTTCGCCATTGATGAAAAGTTGATACGTCTTCACTTCGCTCGTAACTCCGGCTGGCATAATACTGCCTCCTGCGATCAATTCGTCGAGCTAGGCTCGACCGGACGGCCGAGGGCGGCCGTTCCCACGTGGACGAGCTTGCTCAGCTTCTTTCGTCCGTACACAAAAAAGAAAAATGCGGCCAGGGCAAGAAAAAATACTGTTAGACCGAACATGCTTAATTCGTATTTGAAGACTGATGTGATCTGGCTTGCCGGGAAAAATGCAACCACGATCGCTATCGCGGTTGTGATCAGCCCGCTGCCGCCTGCCGTAATCAAGACGGGACGACTGTAGCGACCCTCGCCTTCAGCTGTTTTGAAGGCAAGCTTAAGTAAAGCTGCGAACATATAAAGAAACGGAACCAACTGCAAAACTACAGCGATCGACAACATGGTTTGAAACGCTGCCTGTACTCCGCCGGCGGCGGCGAAGTTAATGATGACCAGAATCAACGAGACTAAGCCTTGAACGATTAACGCTGCATAGGGTGTTGCATAGCGCGGATGCAAACGCCCCAGCCACGAGGGCATGTATGCGTCCAGACCGGCGACGAATGGAATGCGCGCTGAACCGCCCATCCAGGCTGAGCCGATGCCGGCGATCGAGAGACTGAGCATGAGCGCAAATGGAATCACGATCCATGCCACACCCACTTGTGCAGCCATGTGACTCACGGCTTGAACAATGCCTTGCAGGACGCTAACTTTTTTCCCGACTGCAATCAGCAGTGTCAGCGTCACTCCAACGTACAACGCGCCGGAGAGAATTCCTCCCCATGCGACCGCACCCGGCAACGTACGAGCGGGATCACGAATTTCATCGCCCATCACCGACGCTAGTTCGAGGCCGACTAATCCAAAGCAAATCACACCAAACGAATTCAGCACAAAGCGGGGGTCAGCAGGAATGCGAAAATCCGCAGAGGTAAGGGTTGTCCCAAAACGCTGCCACAAGACAATTCCAAGACCAATCAGAACGGCAGCTGCGATTCCTGTGCCAATGGCGCCAAGGTTATTGATCCACTTCCCTACTCCGAGGCCGACGATATTCAGCCAAGTGAGCACCGCCAGCAGCACGGTCGAAGTCGCGAGGGCGAAAACTTTGTTGTCCGCCAGAGCCTGGTGACTCGGTCCTAAAACGTAAACCGAAACTCCGACGAAGTAGAGCATGACCGTCGGAACATAAAGCATGTTGTTGGTCCAATAGCACCAGCCGGAGAGGAATCCGTGGAAGTCGCCGAACACTTCTTTTGCCCAGAGATAGACTCCGCCTTCGCCGGGATAGCGATGGGCCAACTCAATGACAGCGATCCCCTGCGGCCAGAAGAAAAGTATCAGCGCGATGATCCACAACCAGACGGTGACGCCACCGTTGGCGGCGATTGATGGAACTACATTCAGATTAAATACGGCGACGACAAAGAGCAGAACCAGGTCCCAACGGCCCAGGACACGTTTTAAATTCGTCGTATTGGTGGAGTTCGATTCCCCTGACATTCTGCGGCCTTCAGAAAAGAGGCGGGCGAGGGCGCCCGCCCCACACATTCATCTTTAGTGCGCGACCACCGCGGCGCTTCGCTCCTGCTGGGCTTTAGCCAGAGCTGGTGCGACCTCGGCGAATGCTGCGACGTGCTTGTCGATGTCGGCTTCGGTGTGCTGGACCGATATCGTCCATTGCTCATCCCACCAGTAGGGCTGCGCCATGACTCCGCGGTTGACCATCGCGAACCAATAATGCCGCCAGAGATCGACATCGACGGCAAGCCAGTCGCGGTAGTTGCGAATTTCTTTGTGATACAGCATCAGCGCGCCATTAGCCCCGGCGCTGATCACGTAACCTTGCAATCCGGACTTAGCGACGATCTCGCGATAGCCATCGGTCAGTTTCTTGCTTAGCTTGTCGACGTGGGCGTAATTCTCGCGAGTGAGCACACTGCGGAAAGTTGCCAAACCCGCAGCCATCGAAACTGGATTGGTATTGTAAGTTCCGCCGTGAAAAACTTTGTGCTGCGAGATCAGGTCCATCACGGATTTATGCGTTCCGAAAGCTGCAAGCGGCAAGCCACCGCCAATCGACTTAGCCAGGCAAATCATATCGGGACGAACGTTGAAATATTCCGAAGCCCCGCCCCATCCCAGTTTCGCGCCGGTTTTCACTTCGTCGAAAATCAGCAGCGCGCCGTTGCGGGTGGCGATTTCGCGCAGTCCTTCAAGGAAGCCGGGTTGCGGCATGCACAGTCCGACATTCATCAGGATCGGCTCAAGAATGATCGCAGCAATTTCGCCAGGATTCTGCTTGAAGCGGTTTTCAACGCTGGCGAGATCGTTGAAAGTGGCGATCTGAACATTGGCAAGAGTCGACTTGGGCACACCCAGTCCTGCTGGCGCAGATGTAGGTTCATGTATGTCGCCATACTCGTGCGGCTCATGCGGCTTCACGCTGACCAGCGCATCGTTGTGCAATCCGTGATAAGCACCTTCGAACTTCACGATCTTGTCGCGACCGGTTGCGGCGCGCGCCAAACGAATCGCATGCATTGTGACTTCAGTGCCGCTGTTGCCAAAGCGCACCATCTCCACCGGAAAGCGATTGCAGATTTCTTCGGCGAGTTCCCATTCCATGTCATGCGGCATGCCGAACATGGTCCCGGTGCTCAGGCGTTTCTCAACCGCTTTCATCACCGCCGGATGGCAGTGCCCGGCCATGATCGCGCCGAAGCAAAGGTTGTGATCGATGTACTCATTTCCGTCGAGGTCGCGAAACTTGCTGCCACTCGCGTCTTTCACAAAAATCGGGTAAGGATCATAAGCGCGGTAGTTGCTGGCCACGCCAAGCGGAATGCGCTTCAGGTTTTTCTTATGCGCCTCAGCCGATTTGGGTGTGCGGCGCACAAAGGTGTCGATTTCTTTCTGTAGTTCGGGGTACATCGTGGTCTCCGAAGAGTCTCAAGCCGCGAGTTAGCGGCCATTAGATTGGCCCGGGCGGCGAACCGCCCGGGATTGAAGCTAGAAGAACAATTTTAGTGCAAACTGCACCAGACGCGGGTCGCGGGTCTGTGTAACTTGCCCAAATTGAGATCCGTCGGACACGTTGCCGTCAGGATTGAAAAACTGCGTGTGGTTGAAAATATTGAAGAACTCAGCCCGGAAATCAGCGTGTACGGCTTCGGTTATCGGAATGGTCTTGAGGATAGCAAAGTCAGTGTTGCTGATCCCCGGCCCGCAGCAGAGTGTGCGCTTTGTGTTTCCAAGCGTTCCTAAAAGTGAGGGCTGATAGCACTCGAACTGCGCCCCCGCGCTGCATGGCGGGGCGCTATTATCGGTGGCGTTGTCGGTGAAGCTGTTGGGATCGAAGAAATAGTTACCGTGCGATTGCGGCCTCTGCGTATGTAACGGGGCGAGCTGCGCAGGCTCACCTGGCAGTTCGAAATCGAAGCTGTACATCAGCTCATTGTCCGCAACCGTCGATATCCGAATCGGGAAGCCCGTTTGCAAGGTAGTAATACCGGAGAGGGCCCAGCCGTTGAGCAACTTGCCGGTGGCCCCGCTATATTTTCGTAACGGAAGCTCCCAGTAGTAGCTGAGGACAAGGCGGTGCCGCGCGTCGAACGCAGACAACGAACGACTGATACGCGGATCAATCGGATTCAGAATTCCCTCAAAGCTCGAAGACTGATCAAACGACTTGCTGTAAGTGTATGCAGCGGTGAACTGCAGGCCATGGGAAAAGCGTTTATCCAGCGATGCCTGCAGCGAGTTGTAAGCAGAGTTAGCGATCGTGTCCTGAGCGAAGATGCTGCTGAAAACAGGAATAAAGTCTGCCGGGCACCCGACTCCGGTCAAAGGAACACATTGGGGCGAAGAATACCGGCGCAAACCAATCAGCGTGATTCCATTGCCGTTGCTGAGGGTGTTGACGTCCGTTCCCCCTGGAATAAATGTCGGACCGTTCGGGCCATAAGGAAGTTGCAAGCCTTGCGGAGGAATAATTACGTCCACCATGTTTCCTTGCGCATTCTCCCACTGCGGGGGAACAAAGAAACCAGTGTCCGCAAAGTATGGACCACAAGTCAGAGCGGGGTCCCCGTCAGCGGGTCCCGTGTATGCGTCTTCTAAAGACTGCAAGCCGAGGCAGGTCTTTGCATTTCCGTAATTGATGTCATGTGTGGCCAGGAGCCGGTGCCCTTGCGAGCCGACATAACCAACCTCCAACTTCATGTCATTTGTCAGCTGACGCTGGATGGTGAGGTTATATTGGGCCGAGTACTGGCTACGCATGTGCGGCTGAAATTGTCCGAAGAGAGTATTTGGACGGAACATTCCCCAGTCCACAGGCTGGCCACGTTGCGGATTGAGAATGCCGTTCACCCCCGAGAGCGAGGGCAAGCCGAAGGGGTTGGGATAAGAAAATCCGCCGCTTTGGTCTAAGAACGGTTCGTTGAACAAAGTATTAAAGGGAAATGTGCTTCCACCAAATGGCGGCTCGGCGCTGAACTGCTCCAGGACCAGCTGCTCAATTGGGTTATAGAACAATCCCCATCCTGTCCGGATGCTGGTTTTGCCTGAACTTCCAGGGCTCCATGCAAGCCCGATTCGCGGCGCAAAAGCTTTGTAGTATGTCTGCGTCAAGCCATTGGGTACACCCTTGTCACCCGGTACCAGCAGCCCAACCGGAGTCATTGATGAACAATCCGTGTTGACCGTGTTTTCGCACGGATACACAGTGCTCACTTGCCCAGGCCGGAAAGTCTGAACGTGTTTGCTGATATCTGCAATCGGAGTGTTGAGTTCCCAGCGCAAACCATAATTGAGCGTCAAATTGGGCTTTAGCTTCCAGCTGTCTTGGGCGAACAGATATACGCCGGTACTGCGAACGTTCTCGGTATTGGCTGACCCTTGACCGTATGAACCTGGCAATCCGAGAAGGTAGTCGGAGAAAGCTGTATCTCCAAGGGTGCTATTGGTCGAAGTTTCATCGATGAAGAACTCGCCGTTCACATCGAAATAAAGCGTCTGGTCGAAGCGCTGACGGCGGACATCGGTGCCGAACTTCAACGAATGTTTTCCGACAACCTTGCTGATATTGTCCGACCACTGGAACGAATTCCCCACTTGGGGCAGTTCACCTTCGCCATTGTTGCCAATAGTAAAACCGCCGCTCACCTGGATGAATGGCAGTCCCTCGTGTTGAGGACCGAGATTGGGGTGTATGCCCAAGGTATTTGCCGCGGTGCCATCTGTGAAGCACGGCACAGGGCCGGTCACGTTTGTGAGCCACGAAGGAGCGGGCGGGCAGGAATTTTGTACATTCGTGGTGAAGGTTGGATGTTGAAAGGCGCGCTGCGCTTCACGGTTGTAATTAAAGCGGAACTCGTTCACCGTTGTGTTGCTGATGGTCCAGGTATGACTGATGTTCCATTGCTGAAAACGCTCGTTGGTGATGGAGCCAAAACCTGGCACATTCGCGCCGGCTGCTTGAAATTGCGCGAAGGGAGAAATCAAATGATCATCGTCGAAATAGTAATAGAAGCTTAGGTTCTGCTGATTATTTAGGCGATGATCAACTCGCACCGTAAACTGGTCGCCACGCTGTGGCTGCACAGGTGTAGTCACGAGTTTGTCGCTGCCATTGGCTGGAGTCGGAACATATTGGAGCAGGTCAACTGCGGTGGGATCCAGACAAGCAAGCGGAATAATATTGTCTCGATTATTAACCACATCTGTAAAAATGCCGGTGCTCGTGCGCTGCCCGGTCACCGGATCGTAAGTCGCCCCATATGCAGCGCCATCACCTAGAGTGGCCTGCCCCTGCGTTTGGGTTGCGATGGCCGACGCGCAACCGGGACGTTGCTGCAATGGAAATGCGCTGCTTAGAGTTCCAGGAAATACCGACTCTGACGAAAAATTCGCATACGGCTGACTCGCGCTGGGCCGCTCGGCTGTTGTAGGAACAAAGACGAGGGGTGACGGGATACCCTGGCGGATGCGGCGTCCTTCATAGGAACCAAAAATAAACGTCCGGTCCTTAATTATCGGGCCCCCCAATGTTCCCCCAAACTGGTTCTGGTTAAATTGTGGTTTATCGCAAGGAGTACCATCTACGGCCGTGAAGCAATAAGGATTGGCATTCAGCGCCTTATTACGGAAGAACTCGTAAAGATCGCCGTGCAGTGCGTTAGTTCCAGACTTCGTGACCACGTTCACCACTGAACCCGAGTTGCGCCCGTATTCTGCGTCAAACGTATTGGTCAGGACTCGGAACTCCGCAATACTGTCAGGAGAAGGCTGCACGGTAGGCAAATTGACAAACTGATCGTTGGCATCACCGCCATTTACGCTGAAGTTATTTGCGCGTCCTCGTCCGCCATTAACTGATACCGACCCTGCCTTGTCGCTGCCATAAACAATCTGATTTCCTGATCCGGTTGTGGACATCACACCAGGTTGAAGTTGCAAGAACTGATAAGTATCTCGGGCATTAAGCGGGAGCTCGCTAATGGTCCGGTCGTTTACCACCGCGCCCAACTGGGTGCTCGTGGTATCAACCAGCGGCGCCTCCGACGAAACGTCCACCGTTTCCTGCGTGGCGCCCGGCTGCAGAATGGCGTTCAGGGTCAGTACCTGGTTGACTTCCAAGACCAGATTTGTACGAACGTCTTTTTTAAATCCTTGCAGGGTGTATTCCAGATGATAGGTGGCGGGCGTCACTTCGATGAAGTTGTAGTCGCCGGTCTCGTTGGTCTTGGTATTACGGCTCACCCCAGTCGCGTCATTCACAAGAGCGACGTTAACTCCGCTCACTACCGCACCGGTGGAGTCCGACACCCGGCCGATGATGCGTCCGCCAGTGCTCTGGGCGGATGCGGAGAGAAGCAGGCAAAGCACCGAAGCTACGACGCAGCAAGCAAATCTTGAACCACGGAATTCGGCGGAAGACATCGAAGCGCCTCCAAGGCATCGCCAAGAATTACTTCAAAACGGGTGATGGTACGCGCAACAAACCTTGCTATAATCCAGCAAGGTTAGTGGCTGGTTGCGAGAACTGTCAAGCGAAAACAATCACTCGCTCGCCGGGCATGCAGCAATTTTAGACAGCCAGCTGTAGCAACTGCGCCATGACGTTATGCCTTCTCACAGCAACAACGATTATCTGAAGATTGGCGATGTCGCCCGCCTCGTTGGAATTTCTCCCACCGTAATTCGCATGTGGGAAAGCCTGGGATTGGCGCGTCCGCAACGCACGGCCAGCAGATATCGAATGTACTCGCAAGAAGATGTTCGGTTGCTGAAGCGCGCGAGTTTTTTGCGCAAAGTTCGCGGCATGAACGCTCCCGCAATAGTGCAGACTCTCAAGCGCGATGGGCTGGCGCAACCACCACGAGATGGCTCAGCCCGCGCCGTGGGCTCTCGTCTGAGGCAATTGCGTTTGAAAAAAGGTACATCACTTGCGACTGTCGCAAAGGCCGCGGGGATTTCGGTTGGATTTCTAAGTGCGCTTGAGCGCTCACAGATGAGCGCATCAGTCGGCACCTTGCGCAAACTGGCGCGCTATTACAAGACAAACATTCTCGAATTTCATGACACTGCTGAACCCAATCAGAATCTGGTGAAACCAAAGGCGCGCAAAGTTCTCGAGGCCGGACCTGGAGTACGGATGGAACTTCTGGCGTGGGGCAACACCGTCATGGAGCCGCATCTGTTTCGCGTCGCTCCCAACTCGGGCAGCGGTGAATCGTACACTCACGTGGGCGAGGAATTTTTATACATTCTGAAAGGCGAGTTGCAGATTTTTCTTCGTGATGAAGAGTTCCGCCTGAAGACTGGCGACAGTTTTTATTTCGAAAGCGCTGTGCCGCATAAATGGACCAATCCCGGCGGCTCGGAAACGTTGATTCTGTGGATCAATACCCCGCCCACTTTTTAGCTACGAGGAGATCGCATTGGCGAAATCGAAATTGGTGCAGCAGTTAGTTCTGTGCGTATTAGTCGTCTCGCTTTTCTGGATCTCATCTGCCGAAACTAAATCCCCGTCCGCAGATGTAATTTTGCTGCATGCACGGATATATACCGTAAACGCGCAACAGCCGTGGGCTGAGGCATTAGCGATTCGCGACGGGAAAATTCTCGCCGTCGGCACGGACGGCGATATTGCTCACTATCGTACGGCTTCGACTAAGGTGATCGATGCCAAGGGCCGCCTCGTCCTACCTGGCTTCACTGATTGTCACGTTCACTTCATGGACGGTTCGTTCTCCCTTGAGCAAGTGAACGTCGAAACTGCAAAGAATCTTGAGGAGGTGCAGCAGCAAATTAAGGCTTACGCCATTGCGCATCCGAATGACCCCTGGGTGCTGGGACGCGGCTGGTCGTATCCGATATTTCCGCCTGCGGGAATGCCGGATAGAAAGCAACTGGATGCCGTGGTCCCCGACCGGCCAGCTTATATCGAAGGCTATGACGGCCATACGTGGTGGGCGAATACGAAAGCTCTTGAAGCAGCGCACATAACCAAGACCACAGCAGATCCTCCGGGAGGCACCATCGTTCGCGATCCCTCGACCGGAGAACCGACAGGAGCGATAAAAGAAGATGCTGCCGATGCTATGGTACGTCGCGCCATTCCCGTGCCCAGCCGCGAAAAGAAATTGCAGACCTTGCATATGGGGTTGAAGCATGCAAATGAACTAGGCATCACTCGCGTGCACGTAATGGGTGGAGTAAATGTAGGCGCGGGCGACGTTGCCGACGCCGAGTTGCTGGATGAGCTTCGCCGGAATAATGAACTGACGGTACGCTTTTATCTTGGATATCGCTTCGATCCGCCGGAAGTGACCACGCAACAATTAGATGAAATCGAACGCGCACGCCAGAGCTATCACGATGACTGGATCGCCGCCGGCGGAGTGAAGTTCTTTCTCGATGGCGTAATCGAAACTCATACCGCTGCGATGCTGGAACCTTATTCGAATGCGCCGTCGCTTTCCGGGACTCTGTTATGGGATCCTGACAAATACAAGAAATTTGTCGCCGAATTAGACCAGCGAGGAATTCAGATCTTCACTCACGCGATCGGCGATCGCGCAATTCGGCTCGCGCTCGACGCATATCAAAATGCTGCCACGAAGAATGGCACAAAAGACGCGCGTCATCGAGTCGAGCACATCGAGGATCCTTCCGCAGCGGACATTCCACGCTTCGGGCAACTTGGAGTCATCGCCAGTATGCAGCCCTTGCACGCGTATCCGGACGACGACACGCTCAAATCATGGCTGCCTGCCGTAGGGCCCGAACGGGCTGTGCGGGCGTGGCCGTGGCGCAGTATTCAGGCACCCGGCGGAGTCTTGGCATTCGGAAGCGACTGGCCGGTGGTGACGCTCAGTCCGTGGCCAGGGCTGCAAAATGCCGTCACCCGTCAGACAACCGAAGGAGAGCCCGAAGGAGGATGGATTCCGTCGGAGAGCATCAGCATCGCGGATGCAGTCAAAGGCTACACGTTGAACGCCGCGTTCGCAGGGCATCGCGAGAAGACCGAAGGCTCGCTCGAGCCTGGGAAGCTGGCCGACCTGATCATGGTTTCGCAAAACATATTCGACGCCGATTCGCATCGCCTAGTCGATACAAAAGTCATAATGACGATGGTCGGGGGACGCGTCGTTTACGAGCAGTGAATGAGTAAGAAGATATCGACGAAGCGCCCGGAGCAGATTCGGATGTTTCTGGTTCCGTGCAGTTGCGGCGCAACCTTTTCTGTTGCGCCCGACTATGACCGCCTCGGCACCAGCTGGAGCCGGTACTTAATCTGTCCCAATTGCGGCAAGCGCCACGACCCCAAAAACCGTCTGCTCGAGCTTGGCTATCAGTCAGATGGATACTGGAAAGTAGATAAATGCTAGATCGTCTCAGCATTGGAATAACGATTTGCGTCTTAACTTTCCACCTGAAATCTGAGTCGCAAACCTCATCCATCGGATACGGTATTAATTCTTTTTAAATCTGTCGTATTTTCACTTGCCCAATTTTTTGGATTTGCTATCCTTCCGGCGCGCTTGCGGCCTCGGTAAAAACACTTAGCCAAGATGGGCCAGTTGCCCTGGTTCGCAGGAACAGAAAGGGGGTTCTGTGAAAAATATTTTCGTTGGGAACCTCAGCTTCAACACTTCGGAAGAAGAGCTGCGCAAAATTTTCGAACCGTATGGGGCGGTCGATCGTGTCAGCATTCTCACCGATCGCGAGACCGGACGATCGAGAGGATTCGGTTTCGTAGAAATGACAAATGCGGATGAAGGGGACAAGGCGATAACTGCTTTGAATGGCAGCCAGTTCGGCGGACGGGCGATCAATGTGAATGAAGCGCGTCCCAAGGCTGAACGGGCCAGCGGCGGGGGCCGCGAAGGCGGCGGACGCCGTTAGAGTGATCGATTCGCGTAGTGATGTGGGCTGCTAATCCGAACTGCAAAGAGTGACAGGCACGCTCGGCCAGAACCATCCTCGGCATTTCTCCGCCTACTCGCGCACAAATTGATGGGCCTAACCTCGCGTTGTACACTTGAACTACGCGCCCGTAGCTCAGCTGGATAGAGCGGCAGCCTCCGGAGCTGTAGGTCGGGAGTTCGAATCTCTCCGGGCGCGCCATTGCAACTGCCGAATTCTTTACCTTCGACTGGTTTATTCTGCGGACGATTCCACCGCGGGTTCTGGCGTATCCCCTTCGCCCGGCGCTAGAAACAAATTGCTCTCCAGGCCATGCTGCTTGGTGTAGAGATCGTAATAACGTCCGCCTGCGGCATACAGTTGCTCGTGAGTTCCCCGCTCGACGATACGGCCCTGCTCGACCACTAGAATCTGGTCGGCGCGGCGGATGGTGGACAGGCGGTGCGCAATCACAAACGTTGTGCGTCCTCGCATTAAATAAGAGAGGCCTTCCTGGATCATCTGCTCGGATTCAGAGTCGAGGCTGGATGTGGCTTCGTCGAGAATCAGGATTCTCGGCTCGGCGAGAATTGCGCGCGCGATTGAAATGCGCTGCCGTTGGCCACCGGAGAGCTTCACTCCACGCTCGCCAACCACGGTGTCATATTTTTCGGCAAAGCTTTCGGCGAATTCATCGACCCGTGCGATCCGGCAGGCGCGAAGCACATCCTCATCGCTCGCGTCCGGCCGGGAGAATGCCACGTTCTCACGAATCGTGCCGTCGAACAAAAATGACTCCTGCAAGACCACGCCCAGCTGTGTGCGATAGGAATCAAGCCGCACCTTGCTCAGATCAAAGCCGTCCACGGTTACGGCGCCTTGGGTCGGAACGTAAAACGCAGAAATAAGTCCGATCATGGTGGACTTGCCCGAGCCGGAAGAGCCTACAAGCGCAGTAACGGTGTCGGGCGCAGCGTGGAACGAGATGTCGTTCAAAACCATTCGCGTGCCGTCATAACTAAAACTTACATTCTGAAACGCGATGTTGCCTTCAATCGGCGGTAGCGTAATGGTGCGCCGGGGATCGCGGTCTTCTGCGGACTGGGACAGAATTTCCTGCGAGCGCTCCAATCCAGCTAAGGCCTCAGTAAGTTGGGTGCCGATCTGCACGATCTGCATGACCGGCGCGATCAGAAATCCCATGAACATCGTATAAGTAAAGAACTCGCCGATGGTGAGCGATCCCGCAAGAATCTGCCGCGCTCCGACATACATAATGACTGCGCCGACTACGCCGAGCAGTACGCTGGCGGAAAGGCCCATGACTGAGGTCGCGGTCAGACTGCGTAGGACGTTGTCCAGCAATCGCTTCACGCCGGAGGCAAATACATTCTCTTCGCGCTCTTCCGCGTGATATCCCTTGACCACGCGAATGCCGCCGAGAGACTCAGAAAGCCGTCCGGTGACTTCGGCATTTATCTTGCCTCGCTCGCGAAAAATCGGGCGAATGGTTTGAAACGCCTTCTTCAGCGCCAGGGCAAATAGTGCCAGGAAACTGAACGCCAGCACCGTCATGAGCGCGCTGATCCTGAATAAGACGACCAGCGCAATGCTCGCGGTGAGTAGTCCGCCGACAAGATCCACCAGGCCGGTGCCGATCAAATTTCGTACGCCCTCAACGTCGCTCATGATGCGCGAGACCAGGACGCCGCTCTTGGTCGAGTCGTGGAATGCGACCGGAAGCCGCTCGACGTGCGATTGAACCTTTTGGCGAAGTTCTGTAATCAGGCGCTGCGCGGCCTTCGAGAGCAATTGGGTCAAAGAAAATGACGTAATGCCTTGGACCACGGTGGCGGCAAGCACTCCCAGCACCAGCGGCTTGAGCAGCTGAATGTGATGCTTAACGATTACGGAATCGATCAGATAACGCGTGGAGTACGGAAGCACAAGGGACGAGACGCGGTTGATCGCCATCAACACGAACCCGAGCGCCAGCAGACCGCGGCGGGGGCGGATGAGTTCGAGCACCAGCGGCAGCACCGTTCTGAGTTTGGGACGCGGCGAACCCTTGGCGGTAAGTTTTGGAGTGGCGGACATCGTCTGTAGTTAGATCATCGTTAATAGCTGCAGGGTTCAATTTGGTTGGACCCTTGGCCCCTCGGTCCTCTCCTCTTGACCAATACCTTTATTGAGTATCGAGCCCGACGGCATACAAAAAGTTTTTAACCGCAGAGAGCGCGGAGAACTGCGACCGAGAACGCTAAGAGAACCCGCATCTTGGGCTGACGTTTCTTTCCTCGGTATCCAGATTCGCCGCGACTCTTCCTTTACAATCATCAGCAAAATGAAACTTTCGGAGATCAATCGGCGACTGGGTACTCGGCTCGAGAATGGCGCACCCGATACCGAAATCCATGGCGTTGCGGGAATTGAAGCCGCCGGTCGGGGACAGATTACGTTCATTGCCAACCCTAAATATGTCGCCGCGGCGCGGACAACCAAAGCCTCGGCGGTGATTGTCGCTGAAGACTTCCCTGCTCTCGATATGCCAATGCTGCGCAGCAAAAATCCTTATTTGGATTTTGCGCGTGCGCTGGAATTTTTTTATCAGCCACCCAGATATGCGCCGGCAGTGCATCCTACTGCGGTTGTACATTCGTCGGCCAAGATCGGAGCCGGGGCACATATCGGGCCTTATGTCGTAATTCAGGACGACGTCGAAATCGGCGAGAACGCTGTATTGCTCTCGCATGTGGTCGTGTATCGCGGGGCGAAGATTGGCAACAACTTTCTCGCCCACGCGCACGCAGTGGTGCGCGAGTCCTGCCAGATCGGCAATGGCGTGATCCTGCAAAACGGAGTAGTGGTTGGCGGCGACGGCTTCGGTTTTGCGAAGGATGGCGCCGGACATTGGCACAAAATCGTGCAGTCAGGGCCGACGGTGATCGAAGATGATGTTGAGATTCAAGCCAACGCATGTATCGATCGCGCCAGCGTGGGTGAGACGCGAATTGCGCGAGGCGCTAAGATCGACAACCTCGTGCAGGTTGGACACGGATCGAGCGTCGGTGAAGACGCTCTGCTGTGTGCGCAGGTTGGGCTCGCGGGATCAACCGATGTTGGTAAGAACGTAATTCTTGCCGGGCAGGTCGGCGTGGCTGGGCATTGCAAAATTGGCGATGGTGCCGTTGCGACCGCGCAGAGCGGTATTCCGAATGATGTTGCTGCCGGCGCGGTGGTGAGTGGCTATCCCGCCATGGACAATAAATTGTGGTTGCGGTGCATAGCGGTCTTCAGCCGGCTGCCCGAGATCGCGCGTAGTCTGCGAAAAAAAGAATAGGTCAAGCTCATTGTGGAAGAACGATGCGCTTGTCCGCGATCTCTTCAGCCGCTTGTGCAATGTGTTCTGCCTTGCCCAAATCACGCCAGTAGTACTGGTCAGCTCTGAAACCCGCGATTCTTTCACCCTGCTCCTCGACTCGCAGATAGCTATCGATGATGGAAAAGGCGCCCTGTTCGGTCATCATAGTGAGGAAGCGCGGCGAGATCACGTGAATGCCTGAGAACGCCAGTGGTTGCGGATCTTTGACCGGTCGCACAAGTTGCGACCCACCTTGTCTTCCGGTCCGCCTCCCGCAGAGTTCGAGTGATTCATCAAAAAGCAAATAGCGGGAGGTCTCGCGTGCCTGCACGGCGAGAGTTGCCAGTGCTTGTTTTTCAATGTGATAGGTCAACATTTCTGCCAAATCGATGTCGCTGATCACATCGACATTATGCAAAAAAAACGGCTCTTCCCTACCCGCGCCTCGCTGAAAAAAGTGCGCAGCTTTTTTCAGTCCGCCGCCTGTATCGAGCAGTGCATCGTCTTCGCGCGAAATTTCAATTTTTAGTCCGAAATTCTGGTTGGCCTTCAGATAGCTCTCGACCAAATCTGCGAAGTGATGCAGGTTGATGATCACATCGCTGACCCCAAAATCGCGCAGACGCTTAAGGGTGATTTCAAGAAGAGTACGCCCGGCAAGCTTTACCAGTGCTTTGGGGCGATCATTGGTAAGCGGGCGTAAACGCGTGCCCAGGCCGGCAGCCAGCACCATGGCCTTCATCAGGCGGTCCCTGACTCTGCTGCTGCCACCCGCACTTCGGCTGATGCTTTCTCCAGTTCGCGATGATGAACTGTGACTTCGAGTCCGTTTTTGCCGCGCAGGTGCTTCGCAAGTTGCTCGGCCAGATATACGGAGCGATGCTGGCCGCCGGTGCAGCCGAACGACACCATCAGATTTTTAAAACCCCGACGCCGATACTCGTTGACACTGGCGTCGACTAGCGCGCGTACGTGATCGAGAAATTCGCGCGCGCTTTCCTGCTGATCTAGATACTCGATGACGGGAGCGTCTTTTCCAGTTAGCTTTTTGAATCGTTCTTCGCGCCCGGGGTTTGGAATGCTGCGGCCATCAAAGACAAAACCACCACCGTTTCCAGACTCATCTTTGGGCGGGCCACCGCGATGGAAAGAAAAACTATAAATACGGACTACGAGATGGGTATCAGAGCTCGAGGTTGCGACCGGGCTGCGCGGAGCTTCGAAATGCAGGTTCAGCAGCTTCTCTGAGCCCAACATGCGCTGGAAGGATTCGATCAGCGTGGGCAGCTCGATCGGCAACGTTACATTGTGCAGCAGCCAGCGCAGATTCTTCAGCGCATACGGAACACTCTGCAGGAAGTGCGCCTTGCGTTCGTAAAAGCCGCGAAAGCCGTATGCGCCGAAGGCCTGCATGAGGCGCACGTACACGAATCCATAATAGTGACGCAGGAAAGCATCGCGGCTTAGCGGAATGTATTTAGGCATGGTCTCCAGATAATGATCGAGTAACTCTTGACGCAATGCCGGCGGCAAATCAGCTTTGGCGTCATATAAGAGTGACGCTACGTCATATTGCAGCGCACCCCGACGTCCGCCCTGGTAATCCACAAAAAACGGAGCGCCCCCGTGCAGCATTATGTTGCGTGACTGGAAGTCGCGATAAAGAAAATAATCGTGGTCGGCGGATAGCAGAAACTTGGTGAGCCGGGTGAAATCCTGCTCCAGCGCTTGCTCATTGAACGGAATGCCGGCCAGCCGCAGAAAATAATATTTGAAGTAATTCAGGTCCCAATTGATCGACTGCCGATCGAAACTGGCGCGCGGATAGCAAACTCGGTAATTCAAGTCACGGCCCGCTTCAATTTGGAAGCGCGGCAGAATCTCAAGCACGCGGCGATAATTTTCCACGACGGCTGGAGCCACAGCATCGCCGGTGCGATTTTGCGAGAGAAAATCGAACAAGGTCACGTCGCCGAGGTCTTGTTCCAGATAAGCGCCTTCGCTCAACCTTTCGGCATAGATTTCAGGGACCGGCAAGCCATGCTGGCGAAAGTGCCTCGAGAACTCCAGGAAAGCGGCATTCTCTTCCCGCACGCCATACAAGATTCCAATCGCACTCTGACGTCGGTTGGACAGTCGAATGATGCTGCGACCCGAACCTCCCAGTTGCCCCTGCAACGGCTCGACTCGTTCTACTGGGGAATGAAAATACTGCTCGAAAAGTTGGCTGAGGACGTCCATGAAATGAGGATGTACTGGGTAAACAATACCATTGCTGGTCCGCAAGCGATGCGGGTAAGCCGCCAGAGCAGGTTACTGTGGGGAATTGCACTTCCGCCCCGATTTGTGGAGTAGGCCAGCGCAGCGTGTGCTAAATTCTAAGGAATCGCTGCCATCTAAAACGCCACTCCATGCCCCAAACTCTTGAGCCCACAGGGCGACCCGCAGTAAAAGTATTCGTCGCAACTACTGTTCTGCTGAGCTTTATTTCGTTCTGGCGGGCCGCCGCTATTGTGCTCTCCGATCTCGGTTCCTCCGCATACTACGTGGGCGGCGATGCGGAGAAAGTCATCGGCAAAAGTGCGCCCTGGTTCATTCTCGCGGTCATGCTTTTCGCGAATTGTGTTCGCGCTCTCTACATCGAGTCCACCAGCATGTTCGTGAGAGGCGGCGTGTACCGCGTCGTCAGGCGCGCGATGGGTGCCAAGTTGGCCAAGTTCTCGGTGTCCGCTTTATTGTTTGATTACATTCTTACCGGCCCGTTGAGTTCGGTTGTTGCCGGACAATATCTTGCCGGCTTCATTCACGACATCGCGCAACAGATAGGGGTTCCGCTTCGCCACTTTCCAGATGATCTGTTCGCGGCAGCGTTTGGCATTGTTGTAGCTCTCTATTTCTGGCGAAAAAACATTCAGGGCCTCCACGAATCCAGCGGGAAAGCATTGCAGATCATGGCTGTGACCACGGTCATGGTAGTGATTCTGATCATCTGGTGCACGGTCACGCTCTGGCATTCGCCGGCGGCACTGCCGCCGAGTCCTATCAAGTATGGCATCACTATCGATCACGAATCGCTGGGCTGGTTACGTGGACTCAAAGATACGTGGCTCACGCATCTGACTTTATTCATCTTGCTAGTTGGATTCGGGCATTCGGTGTTAGCGATGAGCGGAGAGGAGACTCTGGCCCAGGTCAACCGCGAGATTGCCCATCCCAAGCTGCAAAATTTGAAGAAAGCTGCGGTCGTCATCGGCATTTACGCGCTTCTGTTCACTGCGCTGACGTCGTTCTTCGCGGTGATGATCATCCCCGATGCCCGCCGTCCGGAATACTTCGGCAACCTCATCGGCGGCATCGCGATGCATTTGTGGGGACCGCTGTGGGCGCGACTGATTTTCCATGGCTTCGTGGTGTTGGTGGGAGTGCTGATTCTTTCGGGCGCGCATAATACTTCGATCGTCGGCGCGAATGGAGTGCTGAACCGAGTCGCCGAGGATGGCGTACTCACCGAGGCATTCCAGAAACCCCATCCGCGGTTCGGGACTAGCTACCGCATCATTAACTTGGTCGTGGGTCTGCAGTTATTCACCATTATCCTCACCCGTGGAAACGTATTTACGCTAGCGGGCCTATACGCCTTTGGCGTCATCTGGAGCTTCGCGATGATGGCCCTTGCGGTGTTGGTTTTGCGCTACACCGAACCTTCGAGACGGGATTGGAAGGTGCCGCTGAATATTCCGCTCGGCAAGGGACGGGAACTTCCGCTGGGTGTAATTCTGATTGCGACCGTACTATTCCTCACCGCCCTGGTCAATCTGTTCACAAAGTACACGGCTACCATCGGCGGAGTTTCTTTCAGCCTGGTGTTCTTTGCGCTCTTTACTTATTCGGAGCGGCGCGTGGCGAAGCAACGAGCTGGCAAGCCAGAGAGCCTGGATCAATTCAGGGTTTATGGAAATGAGCAGCCGGCCACCGAGACTCTAGGTGTACGTCCGGGAAATATTCTGGTCGCGGTTCGCGATCCCAAAAATCTTTACTACTTACGCGAAGTTTTGCGGAGAACTGATACCAAGCAGCAGGACGTCGTGGTCATGACCGCACGTCTTTATCATCGCGAGCCGTCATTCGGCAGCACAACGTTCGATGCTGATCAGATTTTCGATCAATACGAGCAGGAGTTGTTCACCGCTGTCGTGGCTGCGGCCGAAAAAGAAGGCAAGCCCGTTTCGCTGCTGGTGGTGCCTGCGACGGACGTCTTTGATTCCATCGTGGTCACCGCGCAACGAATTGAGTCGAGCCGAATAGTGTGTGGTCTGTCCAACAAGCTCAGCCCTGACGAACAGGCCAGGTTGACGGGAGACGCCTGGGAACAACTACCCGATCCCAAGCCTCGCCTGGTAATGGAAATCCGGATGCCGAACGGGGTGTCGCGTGAATACTATCTGGGCCCGCACACGCCGCGGCTACGCAATCAAGACCTCGATCTGCTGCACCGGCTTTGGCTGGAAATCAGCGCCGATCCACGGTTCGCCGGAGTTCACCACTATCACATAGTCGCAGTCGCTCTCGAAGAGTTGGAGCAGGAATTGCAGGGTCCCAAAAAAGCCGAAGTCCTGGATAAGCTGTGGCGAGAGCTGCAAAAGCGATCTGACGACGAAAGCTAACCCTCCAAGCACCTCCCAAATTCCATCTCACATTGCATGTTGCCGATGTGTGTAGAACGCCAGTAGAATCATTCTGACGTCCAATCCCGCCTCTCAGCGGGAGCGGGGGACCCGCAACGGAAAGCAATTTCCGACGGGGCGAATCCGTCAGGCCGGCCCAACCGGCGCACGGTAGGACACCTTTCAGTCCGAGCCCGACAGCTAACCTCGTCGACGCAGAAAGGAGCTGCGCTCGCGAACGATGCGGGCCGGACTCTATGGCAACTTCGGCCGATAAATCTTCCATCGGGAATTCCTCAACCCGAGTTTTGGTGGCCACCAGCGCCATGCTGGCCTTCATCTCTTTCTGGCGCGTAGCCGCCATCGTGCTCAACGACATGGGCTCGTCGGCGTTTTATGCGGGCGCCATCGCAGAACACTTCGTCGGAAAGACAGCGCCCTGGTTCGTGCTCGCAATCATGTTGCTGGCGGGCGCCGTGGCCGCGATCTATATCGAGAGTTGCGGGATGTTCGTACGCGGCGGTGTGTACCGCGTGGTGAAGGAAGCCATGGGGAGCACGCTGGCAAAGTTTTCAGTGTCGGCGCTGATGTTCGATTACATTTTGACCGGCCCAATCAGCGGGGTATCGGCAGGCCTCTACTTGGTGGGTTTGCTGAATGAACTTTTTCGCTATGCCCATTGGCATACGTCGATCCCAATGAATGGCGGCGCCGCAGGATTCGCCATCATCGTGACTGTCTACTTCTGGTGGGAAAACGTCAAAGGCATTCCTGAATCCAGCGAAAAGGCGCTGCGGATCATGTATGTCACCACCACCATGGTAGTCATCATGGTGGCGTGGTGCTGCTACACGCTTTGGGTAAAGGGTGCGCATCTGCCTCCGTGGCCGCACCTGCGCAACATTACTTATCTGCAAGGCGAACATGGCGGCGCGCTGGGATGGTTACGCCACACTTCCCTGCCTTACACCATAGGTCTGATCGGAATATTAATTGGGCTCGGACATTCGGTGCTGGCAATGAGCGGCGAAGAAACCATGGCGCAGGTGTACCGCGAAATTGAGCATCCTAAGCTTCCCAATCTCAAAAAAGCCGCGGTTGTAATTTTTCTTTATAGCCTGATCTTCACCGCTGGGGTTGCGTTCTTCGCGGTCATGATTGTGCCTGATTCAGTCCGCGCAAGCTTCCAGGACAACCCGATCGGCGGGCTGGCAATGTATCTGGCCGGACCAACATCGCTGCGGCTGGCTTTTCGCGGATTCGTCGTGATCGTGGGCGTACTGATGCTGGCAGGTGCGGTGAATACTGCAATCGTGGGCTCGAACGGAGTTCTGAATCGTGTATCTGAAGATGGAATTCTTCCGGAATGGTTCCGCAAGCCGCACCCGCGTTTCGGTACCACTTACCACATTCTCGATTTGGTCGTCGGGCTTCAGATATTGACTATTATCCTGAGCCGAGGAAACATCTTCGTGCTGGGCGAGGCGTATGCCTTTGGCGTGATGTGGAGCTTCTCCATGAAAGGCCTGGCTGTGCTTGTGCTTCGCTACACCGAGCCGGGCAAGCGGGAGTACCGCGTCCCGCTGAACTTCCATATTTTCGGAGTGGAAATCCCCCTGGGCCTGGCGCTGATTACTCTTACATTGATTGCGCTGTGCGTGATCAATCTTTTCACTAAAGAGGTTGCAACCATTTCCGGCCTTGCGTTCACCCTGATTTTCTTCACCGTATTCGAAATCTCAGAAGCTGTCACCCGCAGGCACTCGACCAAGCATTCGGAACTGGACCAGTTTAACGTTGAGCCGGGCGATGACTTGACCCCAGAATCCCTTGGCGTGCGTCCGGGAAATGTTCTGGTGATGGTGCGCAACTACAACACGCTTTACAACCTCGGCGCGACACTAGATCAGGTCGATACTCACAAGCAGGATGTGATCACCCTGCACCTGCGTTTTCTTAACCGTTCGGATGCGGGCGAGTATGAGTTGGAACCAGAGCAGTTCTTCAGCTCGGAAGAGCAGACGCTGTTCACCCGTGCGCTCGCGCTGGCGGAGAAGAAAGGAAAGAGTATTCATCTAGCAGTGGCCGCCGCCACCGAAAAGTGGGACGCGATTCTTCGGGCGGCACAAAGCCTGCAGTCGGCCGTGGTCGTCCTGGGTGTTTCGCCAAACCATCCCGTAGCGGAAGAAGCGCGAGTTGCCGGCCTGGCATGGGAACACCTGTCTGATCCCAAACCGGAATTGACGCTCATCATCTACTCGCCGACCGGGCACGAGCAAGTGTTCTATCTAGGACCGCACGCGCCGCATCTCACACCCAAAGAAGTTGACCTGCTGCACGGTATCTGGCTGGAACTCAGCCAGTCGGTGGCCCCGGAAGAATTGCATCATCACGACGTGGTGCATTTTGCGCTGCAAGAGTTGCGCAGTGAACTGGACGATTCGCAGCGAACCCAGGCCATCGATCGTTTGCGACATCACTTGCAGGAGATCCGCGACCGGCGAGCATCGCGCAACTAGCACTTAAGGCTTTTTCTGCGCTGCGTGCGTTGCTGCGGGCTTAAGGTCTTGTGCCGCTTTCAACAAGCCATCGATTGAAGCGGCACTCAATTCATAAAGCGCAGGATCGTTTTCGCGTTGTGCGATGTAATGATCGGCGGATTTTGCGATCTCAACTTTTTCCGTATGCTTCCCGTCTTGCGAGATTACTGTTACGTTGATTGTAGGATTGGCAAAGCCAGAGGCGGGAAAGCTGGTAGCGGTCAGGTCGCGAAGATCGGATATAACCGATTCCACATTCGCACCATCCATCTTCTTTCCGTTCGACCACCAGTCATCGACACCTCCCGTACCCCGCACGAGGAAATAGACCTTGTCAGCGTTGTGCAGTTCGATCTTATTGGGATCGGTGTAGCCGAAATCAAAAAGCTTTCTGTCGCGGAAGTCGTCGATGTTCTTCTCCAGCGCCTTTCCTAATCCGGAATCGACTTTGTATGCGCCATCGACCGCCGTCGATTTTGCGTAATAAGTATCTTTGCTCTTTCGCACCTGAAGCTGCTGCGTGCCCGATTCATCGGTCAGCTTTGCGGTTGCAATCGAAACCGCATGGTCAAATGCTGAGGCTTCCTGTTTTGCATCCGCGTTGCTTAGATCCATCTTTGCATTCGTGAGATCGCGTACCAAGTCGCCCACTTGAACACTGTCGGCGCGCATCGGCTTGGGCTTCAGGATCTGCCAGGCATCCTTATTGCGACCGAATTCGATGTCGGACTTCTTTTGGAGGATCTCAACCTGACTGACCTTGTCCGCATCGACAGGTAGGAGGCGTTTGTCGCGCAGATCGTTCAGATTTTTATCCAGGCTGGTCTTCGTATAGCTGGCAACGGTGAACAGGCGCGGATCACCGGCCAGCATGGCATAAACTGCGCCCCCGGCGGGCGTATCAGCTCCGAGGAGCAGCTTTTGTGTCTTGTCTTTCGCCGTCAGGTCGACTTCCAACTGCGGTTGATCCAAACCGAAGTTTTGCAGATCGGAAGCCTTGTCTTCGACCAACCGCTCTGAATTCAACGAAGAGAGAGTGGAAGCAAGTCCGCTGACCGCACTTTGGTCGGCCCGAAACTGCTTAGGCGAAGTAATCTGCCAGTTCCCCGAACCGGATTTAGTGAGCACGATGGGACCGGCGTCCTTCTTCTTCACCTCGAGTTTGGTAATTGAATTCTGATCGACTTTGAGAATTACCGGAGGGGTATCAGCCGAAAGCTTGCTAGTCTCGTCGGCAGGTTTGTGGCGTTCGGACCAGTAGAGGAAGCCGGCGAGGATGGCCAGGACGAAGGCAGCGATGGCAAGACCGTGAAGTTTCATTCTTGTTTATTTCTCAAACCTTTGATGGACCACTGTTTGTTATCGACGCTTCCACCACACGCCGAAACCGGCGACGACTACGATCAGTGGCAGAATAAATTGGCTGGTCACCAGCACCGCGTTAAATTGACGCTGGGTCATAGTGACGCGGCGATTCTCCGATGGCTTGGGGCGAATCGAAATCAAATCTTCATCGGACGAAAGCCAGTTCACGGCATTCAGTGCGAGATCGCCATTACCTTCGAAACTGATGAAGCGATTGGCCGCCCACCCGGAACTACCGACTACTACGAAACGTCCCTGAGAATTCTGTTTGCCGGTGTTGTAAGTACCAGCGGCGGCCAGAGTCAAAGG
>Ga0157372_10001856_pt1 | contig 22905 bp, 21 predicted proteins | sample C55metaG_FD_115307 | JGI IMG/M metagenome (GOLD analysis project Ga0157372, IMG submission 115307) | Corn rhizosphere microbial communities from Kellogg Biological Station, Michigan, USA - C5-5 metaG | ecosystem: Host-associated > Plants > Roots > Rhizosphere > Soil | place: USA: Michigan... | reverse complement strand
GCGATGGTGCTGCTGGCTGGTGCGGGTTTGCGGGGGAAGAGTCTGTATCGCCTGCGACATGGGGATCTGGGGTTCGACGCCACGCATCTGGCGACGAATTATGTGATGGGGGCGGGGCCTGGGTATGCGAAGCCGGCGCAGGATATGACGCTGTATCGAGAGATCCAGCGGCGGGTAGGCGCGCTGCCGGGCGTGACGGGCGTGGGGATCACGAGCGATATGCCGATGCAGTGCAACTGCGACACGGACTGGATCCGGATCCCGGGCAAGCCGTTTCACGGCGAGCACAACGAAGTGCTGGAGCGGGACATCAGTCCGGAATATCTGGGCGTGCTGCGGGCGAAGCTGCTGGAAGGGCGGATGCTGACCGATGAGGACGATGCGCAGCATCCGTACGTGGCGATCATCAACGAGACGCTGGCGAAGAAGTATTTTCCGGGCGAGGATCCGGTGGGGAAACAGATGGTCGATGACGGTCTGACGCCCGGATCGATGCGGACGATTGTGGGGGTGGTGGCGGACCTCCGCGAGGGTGCACTGGATGACCCGGCGTGGCCGGCGGAGTATCTGCCGATGTATCACGCGCCGGAGACGAACTTTTCCGTGGTGGCGCGGACGAGGGGGAGCGCGGCGGCGCTGCTGCCGGAGATGGTGAAGGCGATGCGGGGGATCACGCCTAACCCCGGCGTGTATGGCGAGATGACGATGGAAGAGCAGGCAAGCGCGTCGTCAACGGCGATGCTGCATCGCTTCTCAACGTGGCTGGTGGGCGGATTCGCGGCGATGGCGCTGCTGCTGTGCCTCGTGGGGCTGTACGGGGTGGTGGCCTATTCGGTGAGCCAGCGGACGCGGGAGAGCGGGGTGCGGATGGCGCTGGGAGCCGAACGCGGCGCTGTGCAGGGAATGATCCTGCGCGAAGCGGGACGGCTGGCAGCAGCGGGGATTGTGCTGGGGCTGTTCGGCGCGGTGGCCGCGGCGGCGCTGATGCGGAGCCTGCTGTTTGGCGTGGCGGCATGGGATCTGCCGACGCTGGCGGCGGTTTCGGCAGTGCTGGGGGTATCGGCGCTGATTGCGAGTTTTCTGCCGGCGCGACGGGCGGCGCGAGTGAATCCGGTGGAGGCGCTAAGAGCCGAATAGGAGGACGCTGCGGACACTGATAAGCGGGCAAGCGTCCACCAGACCAGTCGTTCAGATTTCAATTGGCGTGAACAGACCAAATCACTTATTGACATCGATCGCGGCACGTTGAGATCTGTCGAGCGCTGGACGATATCAGTCGCTGACCCCGGATAATCGCCCGTTCTCAGAAGTCAGAAATCTGCGCGATATCACGGACGGTATGGCCAGTGATCTCACTTGTGAATCTGCTAAGTTCGAATGCGCATGATGGGAGAAACACTCATGCGCATTCATTGTCATTCATCTTTAAAGGATGGCATGCTACCCGAATCGGCAACCGATTGCATGCTGAGTAGCTGAGGCATCTTCTATAGATTGCGTTCTGAGGCAAAGTGCAACATCAAGCATGGCTGATCAATGGAACTCGTGCATAGTCTCGCGTTTGTTCGGATAATTCTCATCGACTTCAGAGAGATCAGAATCTCGCGCCGGATCCAGGAAGTTAAAAGGATCGTGTGGGCATGGGAGAAAATGAAACTCAGCAAAAAAAGCCGCGTGATACTGCAGCTTTGGGCCATTCCGGACGGATTACCTCACCTACCGGGGCCGGCTCTGCGACCCCGGTTTGGTGCGGCACCTAGTTCGCTCCCGATGCAAGCGACGGTCAGTACTCCCAGGGGCCCGGTATCCAGCGGAACACGTCGCCGTCGACCGCGACATGGCAGACGGAGGGGAACGAGAGGTGAGTGGCGACCAGCGACTCACGGTTCGCGGCTAACTCCTGCAGAAGACGGACACGTACTCGGGCCGCCTCCTCGGGGTCATGTTCGAAGCCGTTGGACCATTCGGGATGCTCGAACCCGACCTGGAACACGGCATCGCCAGCGAACGTCAGCCGGTCGCCGCCGGATGCCAGCCGGACCACACTGTGCCCGGGAGTGTGGCCGCCGGTCCGCTGGACGAGTACCCCCGGCGCCACCTCGTATTCTGTTTTGAACGGCTGCAACTGGCCGCGGTACTGGCTCAAGAACCGCTTGGCGGTTGACCGAAGCGCATCCGGGAACCCCTGGGGCATGGAGGTGTGGGAAAAATCTGGCGCCTCCCAGAACTCGGCCTCGGCGGCTGCTAGGTGGACCCGTAGGTCAGGGCGCAGCCTGTCCCTTACCCCATCAGCGAGCAGCCCGCCAATGTGGTCCATGTGCAGGTGGGTCAGAACAACGTCGGTCACGGATGCGAGATCGATGCCGGCTGCCTCTAGTCGTTGGACCAATCGCCCGGACCGGGGCAGGTTCAAGTCCGGGTCCGCGCCGAGCCCAGCATCGACGAGTATGGTTTGCCCGCCGCTGCGCACCACAACCGCGTTCAGCGCCCAATCGAGCACGTCCGGCGGCAGGAACTTGTCTCTTAGCCACGCCGCTCGGAGGGCCGGGTCGGCGTTGGGACCCAACATCGTGCTTGGCAGCGGTAGTACACCATCGCTGACTACCATTGCTTCAATCTCGCCGACGCGCAGTGCATAACGCGACGGAACTAGCTCGTCTCGTCCCGGTCTTCCGGAGTGTGAGGCGTTGTCCACGCTTATGTTTGTCTGCTCATGCTCGGATTTGGTGGATGAATCTGCAATTGCGTACTGTGAATTCCGCATAAATCTCCTCTCAATTCTTTGATTGATGTGAGCGATGACGACGTGCCTACTCTCACCCTCGGGCCTTATGACAGGGCAGTCCTCCTAGCTGTGACAAGAAAAAGGCAAGTTTCAATTGGTGAGGCAGTCGCTAGCGAGCGGCCCCTGGAAACCTTTGGAGATCCCCAATTCACACTTCCGAAGCGCAGGCATTGCTCGTTCGTGTCACAGAACGTTGCGGCATTCGGTCTTAGCGAGTGCCCAGACAGACGAGATGGTCGTCTGCTGCCTCTGGATTAATCATGGATACCCTTCGCGCCAGTCTCGGCGAGCAAGATTCACTGTCAAGCGAGAAAACACCTTCGAGCGCTCAGCCCATCGATGACGAGAAAAAGTGTTCAGGGAATCAGAACCGAGGAAGCGGCTGTACGACTGAGGCAGTTCGGCGTGAATGCGCTTCCGGAGAGCACCGCCCTCGAGGATGTGTCGAGGGCACTGAATTCATCGATAGCGCATTCAACGAGACGGAGGTAATGGCGAATGGAAATCAGCACAGAACAATGGGTAACCCCACCAGCGCAACCCCTGACAATCGATGAAGTACAAGCGATGGATGCCTATTGGCGTGCCTGTAATTACTTGTGTGCCGGAATGCTCTATCTTCGCGCTAACCCCTTGCTCAAGGAACCGCGTCGCCCCGGGCACTTCAAGAATCGCCTGCTTGGACATTGGGGAAGTGATCCCGGCCAGACCTTTATCTGGGTACAACTGAATCGGGTGATTCGAAAGTATGACTTGAACATGTTCTACATTGCGGGCCCGGGACATGGCGCGCCGGCCGTTCTTTCCAACTGCTATCTAGAAGGAACGTACTCCGAGGTCTATCCCGAGAAGAGCCTCGATGAAACCGGAATGCTCAGGTTGTTCCAGGCGTTTTCTTTCCCGGGACAACTTGGTAGTTATTGCACTCCGGAAGTGCCCGGGTCGATTCACGAGGGTGGCGAACTGGGTTACAGCTTATCGCCAAGACCGTGTGCAGCGTTCTCGGCCTTCCCGCATCAGGGGTCTTGAAATGTGAAGGCAAACGCGCCTTTTGAAGATGTCACAGCTTGACTCGCAATCACCTCCAGCATCCCAAGTCGGATCAGGATGGTTGGCTTACTGCCAATCGATGATTCTGCGGATGCAACCGCAACTTGTGTCCCGCGCCACGTCAACTCCAAATCATCGCCCGACATCAGCGCCTACCAGGTCACCAAGACGCTCTTTCTTCATGTCACAAAACGCTGCGGTAATCGGTCTAAGCGAGTACGAACGGCAGACGCAAATGGCCGTCCAGACAACAAGATGCGCGACTTGCTTTCAGTCTGCACGAGGCGCGTCAAAGATGGAACGGCCATCGCGCGGAAGGGTCGACGAGAGCCCAAATGGAAATTGGCCGGCTCTGCGCACGACGCCGACGTTTCGGCCAAAACACTGCGGCGAATTGAAACGACGCCGCTCATACGAGAGGTAGATTCATGAAATTCGCCAAATTCATCTTGGGGCTGGCTTGCCTTTTGCCGTCCGCGCTGGTAGCACAGCAGGCTGAAGTAACGCGGCTCATGTCGAAGGACCTTATTGGCCTAGCTGGCAAAGAGGGCCTGATGATTACCGTTGTATATCCGCCAGGTAGTGCGGATCCAATACATCGCCACAATGCGTACGGTTTCATTTACGTCCTGGAAGGCTCGATCGTGATGCAGGTTCGAGGCGGAAAGCAAGTGACTCTGAAACCTGGTCAGACCTTCTACGAAGGCCCCAATGATGTACATATCGTTGGGCGGAATGCCAGCCAAACCAAACCCGCGAAATTCCTTGTGTTCTTTGTAAAGGACAAGGGCGCTCCAATACTGGTACCAGCACACTAAGACAAAGAGTGTGAGCATTACCGACATTGTGAGACTTCCACAAGCGGGATCGGCATACAGGCTGAGAGCACTATCTCGTTGCGTTGACGGCGGTCAAACCCATTGACAACGGCCCGATTCGTGGATCTTTGGATTCAGTGCTTATGCACGACACGCGAGGCGCGGAGTTTTCGCGATTTCTTCGGCTTGCCGCCGGCGAAGGAGAATCGCAGCCAGTTGGCGGACCTTCGTGACGCGCATAGGGTATCCGAAACGTAACAAGAGGGGAATATAATGAGCAGCCCTGCACACATCAGTGACGCGAAAGAAGAAATTATCAGCAGAGTTGCTGATGTGCTGTGCCAGGAGAGGGCGACTGCCACCAATATTGAGTCAGTGGTCTACAAGGCAGCGGTCGATCGCGATGCAGTTATTGCCAAGTTTGGATCGATGCACGGTCTCCTCCTGGAAATGGTCTCCAATCTATCCGACGAGCTGATTCAGCCCCTGGAACAGCAATCAATGGACCGAACCATGAGAGATGTGCTCATTGAGTTCGGAATTCAGCTTGCGCACACCTACGCGACTTCGCATCTCATTGCTCTCTATCGCATAACTTTGTCGGAGGCCACTCGCCATTCAGGGATAGGAAGAGACTTCTTTGAGAGGGGTCCCGCAAGGCTTACGGCTTGCCTGGCGCGGTATTTTGAGTTTTCCGTTCGAAGATTTGGCAAGGTCCGCTTCAGTGATGCAAGGCGCCTTGCAGACAACTTCCTCTATCTGCTCGGAGACACCCTTGAATTCTCGGATTGGATGACCACGACAAGAGTTGCAACTGCCAAAGACTGTCGCGATGCAGTAATCGAAGCCGTAGATCTGTTCTATTACGGCCTTGTTAAGGGAGAACAGTGATGACCGCTCTAATTAGCAAATTGCTCTTAGTGTCCAAATTGACATCGAGGCGACATCCGGAGAACGAGTTTCACGTTACCGATGTTCCCGATGACCTGGCTATCGAAATCGATCACAACGACCCTCCGATCAGCAAGCAACCCGCCGAGTGGCTTGTGTGTTTCGTTCCGGGTCTCAAGAAGCAGTGGTGGCACAGGTTTACGCATCCGAGGCACAAACATGTCTTTGCCCTAAAGATGGTCGGAGATGATCAGTGGGTACTCGTCGAACCATGGTGGACACGGATCATGGTCACGACTCTGCGAACCGATGAAGCGGTGAAGTTCCTGCGTTGGGGAGCGGCGGGCAGCATTCTGCGGGTCACGGAAAGAATACCTGGTGCGGGAAGTCAGGCGCGCGGGTGGGCGAATTGCGCTGTGCTGATCTCCTTGATGCTTGGCAGGTCATATTGGACTTGGACGCCGCATGGTCTGTATAAGCGGCTGTCGGCAGAGGATGGTGTCGAACGGGTTGAACTGGATGTCTTCCTTGAAGAGAAGCTGACTTCAACTATGCACGTAATGAGCGAGAAGGCTCTAAGCGATGTTCCCACGCTCATCAAGCTCTCGCCTGAAGCCGCCTTTATGGAATTTGGGAGGCGAATTTCCAAGGTCATGTTTTCTTCGAGTTCCTTCAGTTTCTACCGTTTCGCCGTTTCTGAAGCGCCAAGATTTCCCGCAGCAGCGGGTGCATATTTCTCTCACGGACCGCGTCAGGCAGTTGACGTTGCTAAGGCGCTCATTTCACATTTCTGCGCAAGTGGACGGTTTCATGAATGTAATCGGGAAAGAGCTTCACGAGCCTTTCTCTCGATGTTGCGCGGGAACCTCTTTCAGGAGATCGCGCTGGGATGTAGAACCGAACCAGACGAAAAGGATTTGGATTTGCGCATAAAGTCTGTGGTCGAGTTCTTTCTCCGTGGCGCGAACGATTTTGTCAAGCTCGTCGAAACTCACGAAATCGAAGAATCAGTCCAACCGAGACAGCCCGAGATCGGCGCACGGGAACAGTTCTCCCCCGCGGATATCCGTCTGCCGGTGATTTTGCCCGTTCAGCAACGCTCTACAAGGCGCCTGATGCCGGTCGAACGAAACGTCATTCGGGTGCTCGGGCATGAACTGAAAACGGCGGGGCATGAGGCATGATGCAGTTCAGCGATTGTGAGTCATCCGAATCAGGGATGGAACGGACATGAAAACAATTGTTATTGTAGGGGGCGGATACGCGGGGTTCTATACGGCCCTAGGGTTGGAAAAGAGGCTGACGAGGAACGGCGAGGCCGAGGTCATACTGATAGATCCTCGCCCGTACATGACCTATCAGCCATTTCTTCCGGAGGTTCTGGCAGGATCCATAGAGCCGCGACATGCTCTCGTTTCTTTGCGAAAGAACCTGCGGAGAACCCGCGTGATATCGGGCTCTGTCGTTCAGATATCTCACGCAGATCGATCCGTGGTGGTGCGTCCGTATGCAGGAGACGATTACGCATTGAAGTATGACGTTGTTGTCGTTACGGCTGGGGCGGTGACGCGCTCGTTTCCGGCTGTGGGACGTGAGCAGGAAGGGATTGGCCTCCAGCACGTTGAGGAGGCGCTCGGTATCCGCGATCGGCTCATAACTTCCTTCGACCGAGCCGCTGGAGTGCCGGCTGGGCCAGAACGAAAGCGCCTCCTCACCGCAATCGTTGTGGGAGCGGGCTTTTCCGGTGTCGAAGGGTTCGGTGAGCTACTCTCTCTCGCGACGTGCTTATTACGCTACTATCCTGAACTGAAACGAGAGGACCTCGACTTTCGATTGATCCAAGCTGCTAATCGAATCATGCCAGAGGTGTCCGAGAAGATTGCGGCTCGTGTCGTCAAGTCGCTTGAAGATCGGGGGGCGCGAGTTCAACTCAACACACATGTGGTGTCTGCAGTGAACGGTCGTGTAACTTTATCGACCGCCGAGGAGATCGACGCAAATCTCGTCGTCTGGACCGTAGGCAATAACGCCAATCCAATTATCGCCAAGCACACTGACCTTCCTATTGACTCTCGAGGCTATCTCGCGGTCCGTGCAGATCTCCGTGTAGGCACAGAAGATGCGTTCATTGAGAATGCCTGGGGTGCGGGAGACGACGCGAGCATGCCAGATCTCTCCGGAGAATCGCCGACAGGCAAAGTCATCCCGAACGCGCAAAACGCATTGCGACAAGGCAGACTTCTTGCCCTCAACATCGTGGCGTCTCTTCGTGGCAAACCAATAAGACAGTACGTTCATCGCAATTTGGGAACAATTGCGACGCTCGGTATGGGCAGGGGAGCCTTCCAGTCTGGTCGCATAGGATTTATCGGGGTACTCGCCTGGTTGATTCATCGTGCCTACCACCTCTATGCAGTTCCAACGTTGGAGCGGAAAGTGCGCGTGATGGCCGGGTGGCTGGCAAGCCTACGGTTCGGACGCGATATCGTTTCCGTGGAAGATGTGCGCCATCCGCGTGCCGCTTTTGTCCAAGCAGGAATTCCCCAACAGCATTCACTTTTTGTCTGCAACGAGAGCAGGACGAACGCGGTCGCGGAAACCGCATAAATCGGGAACGTCCGCACCATCGATGCCTCTGGCGTCTTCGTTCTTTGCTTATCTCCTTAGGACGGCGATGCTGTTCGGGCCCTACGCCCACAGTTGTCATAGGGAAGTATCGCAAATCTTCTTGCAGTATTGATGGACTGATTGGAAATTGAGGGGCCTCACGCGGCCCGTTTGCGGCGCAGAGCCCATACTGCAATGCCTTACACGGCAATAAAAGCAGGATCCCGAGTGGCCATTAGAGCTACTCGACGGCGTGCGCTCAAGTCCGTCCATGCTTCGCATCGTCCCCCGCCACAGATTGTTGTTGTTTTCTTAGCTTGAATTCAACCCATTGCCCGCGGACATTCGGTTCAGAGTTCAGCTGCTCAGCGCATGCGAGATTCGTTCCTTTTCTCCAATCCAAGGTATCAATCCGATGCTCAATAGGGAGTAATGGACGATGGAGACGGCGCCGTGATGCTCACGCTATTTCGTAAGTTATGAGCGCTGGCCAGTGTGTTTCACGATATACCGTCGACATCAATCCTCACTCACTAATGCTCCTCATGTCTAACTGTTTTCTCTTCACAGTTATCGCTCACATTTCCAGGTTATATGTTCACTTGGCCAGCTGCGTGCACATCTGTTGGCCGAAGACTTATTCCGAAGGAGATGTATTTTGGCCACTGCACCGAAGCTTCTTTCACACAATGTTTCACTAGCCGATCGAAACCGCCTGCGAAGTCAGTTTGTTCTCCTTGCACCAATGGAGCATTTCGTGACAAAGCTGGATCGAAGCGCGCTTTCGATCGGAATGAACGGGACGTCATATGCCTCCTCGGCTCCAGTTGACTCGTTCGCGACCAAATCGATTGTCTCGCTCCTATCCATTACTTGCCGCATACTGATCTTCCTGCTGTTTCTACCGGGGATCACAGCGCACGCGGATGCAACTCTCTTTGTTGAGGGACCGATTAACTTTCTTGGTCACGTTAGCTCAACGGGGCACGCGGCGCTGCTGATCGATCGTCTGTGCTCTGATGACCACATCCATATGCGTTGGTGCAGGGATGACGAGGAGGGAGCAGTTGTTAGCCGATACAAGGGGATCAACGGCTATGACTGGTTGGCGATGGCGCCAGGGCCATACCTATTCGCAGTAGATTCGTCCGATGAAATTCCCGAGACAGCCAGCAGTGCTGAGGTCACTCATCTGCGCGCAGAGTATCGGATAGATCATGCTGCGAGCTTCGAACACAATCCTCCGGATGACGGCTGGATTCAGCTCATCGGCGCGTCTTATCGTCGCCGAATCATCTGTATCCACGTGCACACGACCGAAGCTCAGGATGAGCGGCTTATGCGGTGGCTGAATCGACGACCGGACCGCACGCACTTCAACTTCTTCTTCTCGAACTGCGCGGACTTCGCCCGGCAGATGTTGGATGTGCTCTTTCCCCACTCGGTCCATCGGAACATTCTCTTCGACTTTGGGATGACGACGCCGAAGCAACTGGAGTCGAGTCTTCACCATTACGCAAAACAGCACCCGGAACTGGGGTTTGGAGTTTACGAATTGCCGCAGATACCAGGGGACATCCCGCGGAGTGGACATTTATATGGGGTGACCGAGTCTCTCGTGAAATCAAAGCCCTATCTTTTCGCTGCGGCGGTCCTCGATCCCATCGGGATCGGGAGCGTGGCGGTGCTCGGAATCGCGGATCACAGGTATGCAGCCAAGGCACCAGCAAGGATCGACGACGGCTTCTTCTTTCAAACGCAGAATGCCGTCGCAATGGGGCGCTAGATTTGCCCTGCTGGCTTCATTCAGGCGCGCTGGAAATCATCATCGAGTAGAGAACGCGACCGACAAAGGTTCGTTCCTCAGTCGCACGCTGCTTCGTCAACCTTAGGAATAAAACATCGCCGTTCAAGTAACACGAGGACCCAAACAAATGCGACTACTAATCAGCAGAAAATCTCTATGCATCTTAGTATTCTTCGCATCGGTTGCTCTTATGGCAGCCGGGCAGCAGAGTACTAGTGCACCCCTCCAACCTGGATCAATAAGCGGCACAGTTACTGATGTGAATGACGGTATTATTCCAGGCGCTACTGTCACCATTCAGAGTCCGCTGACCGAGGACAAGCGATCAATAATCTCGGGCGACAACGGATCATACACTTTCGACGATTTGAGTCCTGGAGCCACCTACCAGGTCACGATAAGCGCGGCGGGCTTTGTCACATGGACCTCGTCGATATTCACGGTGGATCCGGACCAAATTCACGTTCTGGCCGGGAGCAAGCTTCAACCCGCAGGTGAAGCGGCATCCGTAACGGTCTATGCCTCCTCCGAAGAGGTTGCTGCCGAACAAGTGAAGATCGAGGAGCGACAGCGCGTATTTGGTTTCATTCCCAATTTCTATGTTGTCTACGATCACGATGCTGTGCCTCTTTCTGCAAAGTTGAAATTCAAACTGGCATTAAAGGCCAGCACCGACCCGGTAATCTTCGCCGCAGTGGCTTTTACGGCCGCCATCCACCAAGCCGGCGATACTCCTGACTTTGGACAGGGAGCGGAGGGTTACGGACAGCGTGTGGGCGCTTTGTATGCGAACGGAGTCGACGACATCATGATCGGCGAGGCTATATTGCCCTCGATTCTGCATCAGGATCCCCGCTACTTCTATCAAGGAACAGGTTCGAAACGGTCTCGGACCTTTCACGCCCTAGCGAACGCCTTCATATGCAAGGGAGACAACGGCAAGTGGGAGCCAAACTATTCGAATGTTGGGGGCGACTTGGCGGCGGGTGCAATCTCTAATTTGTACTATCCCCGCGCGAATCGCGGCGCGGGAATTGTGTTTGAGAATGCGCTGATTGCAGCGGGCGGCAGAATGGCCAATGGGCTCGTGCAGGAATTCATTTTGCGGAGATTTACGTCGAATGCAGGACGTCGCACCCCGTGATCCGAACAGAGTGTGTATCTGGCCCTAGGGCTTGGAATCGAATACTGATGACCTAAATTGGGTAGCGTCGAAGGAGAAGAGGAAATGTTCCTATCTATAGCAAGTCTCTTGGCAATAGTCCTGTTGACTATTGTTCTGGCCAAACGAAGGAGTGACCGCCGAGAACTGGAGCAACACAGCATTGCTCCAGAAGAACTGCACGCATTGATGGCATCCGGAAAGAAGGTATTAGTTTTTGATGTGCGCCAGCCTCTGGATCTGCTGGGCGATTCTGTGATCATCCCCGGCGCGCGGTGGCTTGCGCCCGACGAGGTGCGCGCAAATCCATCGCTGCTTCCGGACGAGGCCGACCTTGTCGTTTATTGCACATGTCCGAGTGACAAGACGAGCCGCGTCGTCTTGCATCGCGCTCTCGCCAGAGGATTTTTGCGGATCAAATTTCTGAAAGGCGGCCTCGATGGCTGGACTGCGAAGGGCTTTCCCGTCGAGCCGTACACGAAGCCTTTTCACCTGAACTCCGCTCGCAGCAATCACCTAGAGGCCGCGAGTTAGCGGAGTTGTCGGCAATTTCGCCCTATTCGCACCTATCCCATGGAATTCGATCTCTGGCTTTGTCTTCGTGGAGTGAGGACCCGCCGAGATGCCCTCTGGCCTCGGACGGCGAAACACCCCTCACTCATGACGAGACCAAATGAGTCGGAACGGTGTGTCACAACACCAGCGTGTGCTCGGTCTTTGTTGGTGCACGGAACCAACTGCCGGTGTAACTAGCACTGCGAATCGGAGGAGCATGTTCAAAACTCCCAAATGCGCTATGCCCCGTTTTCTTGTTCTGCCGTTCAACACGTGTGCCACCGAGGCGGTTGGCCGCTCCCTGCGCCGTCTGTTTGCCGCTGGAAGTAGTGGCAGACAATGGCTCACGTCCTCTATTCTCGTGGCGGGAATCATCTCCATCATTGTGAGCGTACTGGCACAAGGAGTAATTGCGCAGACTGCGGCCACCTCGAGCCAGAGCCTAACCCTGACAGGCGCCGTCGATCTCGCACTGAAACAGAACCTCGATCTCCAAATCGCCAATATCGAGACGGCAACTCGACAGCAGGACCAAGCAATTGCGCGCTCCGATCTTCTTCCCCACGCAGCTCTCGGCATGGATGAAAGCATCGATCGCTACAACTTAAAGGCACGGGTTGGTATCCAGCTTCCTGGCGTCCCGCACAGCATCGGTCCCTTCCAAGCTATCCACGCCGGTACGAGCTTCTCGACTCCGCTATTCGATTTGACGTTGATCCGCAAATATCAGGAGAGCGGACACCGGCTCTTGGCCACTCGCGCTGAGGAACAAGTTGTCCGAGAGGAAACGGTTCTGCTGGTGGTTAGCGAGTACATGGCGCATCTTCGAGCTCTAGCCAGTATCACGGCTGCTCAATCACGGGTTGAGCTGGCTGATCGCCTTGCCCATCAGGCGGGAGACTTGTTGACCGATGGCGTCGCAACCAAAATTGACGTATCGCGTGCCCAAGTGAGGGTTAGAGAGGAACAGCAGCGGTTGATCGACGCACAGAGAGATGCCGAGGCTACGCTCTATGCGTTGAAGAGAATCCTGAATCTTCCAGAAAGCCAGAAGATCAAAGCCGCTGACCAACAGGAATTCATCTCGACACCGGCGTTAGACCTGCCCGATCCTCTGTCGATGGCTCTCAAACAACGGCCTGAACTGGATTCTTTGTCCGAGAGCACTAAGGCTGCTGAGCTTGCGCATAAGGCCGCGGTTGCTGACTCCCTACCTAAGCTGGCCTTTGAGGGCCGCTGGAATGAGGAGGGGGAAACCTTCACTGATTTGACTCCCGGATATGAATATAGCGTCGGCGTGAAAGTACCAATCTTCACTGGTGGGCGAGTCAGCGCCGAACGTAAGCGCACTGCGTTGGCGGAGCAGCAGGCACAAAAGCAGCTTGCTCAGGAACGCAACCGTGTGATCGAGCAAGTCCGGGACTCGCAGACCGAGCTCGAAGCAGCGTTTCATCAGGTCGAGCTCGGGCGGCAACAGGTCCAGTTGGCGAATGAGGAAATCTCCCTCTCACAGGGACGTTTTAAGTCCGGCGTCGCCGACAACATCGAAGTTACCGCTGCGCAGGATTCTCTGGCTCGCGCCAACGATGCGGAGATTGGCGCGCTATTTCGTTACAACATTGCACGAGCTCAGCTAGCTCGCGCGGTTGGCAGCGAGGAAAAGACATACAACCACTGAGACCGATTCCTGAGGAAAGAGAATGCCATGAGTGAAGCAGTTCTTGAGGCAAAAACTGGAGAAACAGTCGCACCGGCAGAGCGTTCACAAGAAAATGGCCCTGCCCGGCGCAAAAAAAACTTGCTGATCCTTGGGGTCGGCGCCGTTCTAGCTGTACTGCTGGCATTGGGCATTCGCTATCTTGTCTGGTCGGCTCATCATGAGGAAACGGATGACGCATATCTTGCGGGACACGTGCATCCCATCAGCGCCCGAATCACTGACACGGTGCGGCAGGTGCTGATCGACGACAACCAGCGGGTGGTTGAAGGACAAACGCTAGTGATTCTCGATCCCAACGACTATCAGGTACGACTCGACCGCGTCCAGGCTGCTCTCGATGCCGCAAGCCGGCAGGCAGATACCGCTGAAGCGTCAGTCAGCTCAACGTCGGAATCTGCCAGAGCGCAGACAACTCAAGCGAAAGGTTCGATTGGGGAGGCCAAAGCAACCATCCAGTCATCCAAGGCCGCCGTTACTGCAGCTGAAGCAGGAGTTCCGCGAGCGGAAGCTCAGCTAAACGAGGCAAACGCGACACTCCAACGTGACGAAACCGACCTGCACAGATACGAAGACCTATATGTCAAACAACAGGTATCGAAACAAACTCTCGATCACCAGAGGGCCAGCTATCAGGTCGCAGTCGCTGCGCGGGCTGCTGCCCTCGAGCAGGTACACCAGGCGCAGGCCCAGCTAATCTCGGCCCAGCAAAGCGTTGCTCGAGCTGAATCCCTGTTGATGAACTCAGAGGGCGGACTACAGTCTGCGCACGCTACCAGGCTTGAAACACGCGTCCGCGAGGGTCAGTATGCCACCGCGCAGGCTGCAGTTGCCCAGGCTACAGCGGAATTGAGAGATGCGAAGCTTCAGCTCTCGTACACGATCATCAAGGCTCCGATAAGTGGGCGAATCGGGAAAAAGTCGGTAGAGGCAGGCCAGCGAGTGCAAATCGGACAGCCACTGATGGCCATTGTCGAAGATCATCCGTGGGTGGTCGCCAATTTCAAAGAAACTCAACTGGGGAAGATGCGTGTAGGCCAGCGTGTTGAGGTCGAAATTGATACATTCCCGAAGCACAAATTCTACGGGCGCGTCCATAGTCTCGCACCGGGCTCCGGAAACGAGTTTGCGCTGTTGCCTCCGGACAATGCTACCGGCAATTTCACAAAGATTGTGCAGCGCATACCCGTCAAGATCGTGCTCGATGATAGCAGCGTACGCGGTTATGAAAACCTGCTCTCGCCTGGCATGTCGTCGGTTGTCACAGTGATCACACAATAGGAGAGAACTTCCATGGCAACCACAACGATGAATCCCGCCAGTGCCGCCGGAACTCTCGCGATGGAACCTAATGATCGTGTGCCGCTGAAGACCTGGATATGCGTTATCGGGGTTCTTATTGGCTGTTTTCTGGCTGTGCTCAACATCGTTGTAACGAACTCCTCACTGCGTGACATCGCAGGGACGTTGTCAGCCAGTTCGGACGAGATTTCATGGGTACCGACTTCATATCTAGTTGCTGAGATTGTAGTGATCCCGTTGACGGCATGGCTGTCTTCTGCGTTCTCCTTGAAAAAATACCTCCTGGTGAATTCAGCCCTCTTTGCGATCTTCTCTGTTTTTTGCGGTCAGGTGCACTCTCTCGATTTGATGATCCTTTTTCGCCTCGCGCAGGGCTTCACGGGCGGGGTTCTTATTCCTCTCTCCTTCGACGTCATCCTCACTTACCTTCCGCCATCGAAGCAGGCGATTGGAATGGCCCTCTTCACAGTCACAGCAACGTTTGCTCCTGCAATAGGCCCGCTGATTGGTGGGTGGTTAACCGACAACTACGGATGGCCATTCATCTTTTACATGAATACAATTCCCGCGGCGCTGATGATCGGAATCATTTGGGTAACCATGGAAGATCAGCCAATGAATCTGGGGCTGCTCAAAAAAGGCGACTGGTGGGGGATCGTCACCATGGCAATCGGTCTGGCCGCATTCGAGATTGTCCTCGAAGATGGAAATCGTAAAGATTGGTTCGGAGATCCCGAAATCGTTAAGCTGGCATGGGCCGCCGCAATCTTCATCCCCGTTTTCGTTGTGATTGAGTTGCGCAAAGACGAACCACTTGTCGACCTGCGCCTCTTTGCACGCAGGAATTTCGGGCTCGGCAGCATCATTAATGTTGCTCTTGGAATTGGGCTCTATGGTGTGGTGTTCATCCTGCCTCTATACCTGGCCCAGATGCAGGGTTACAACGCATCCCAGATCGGTACAGTTCTCATTTGGCTCGGTCTCCCCCAACTTCTGATCATCCCCCTAATCCCGAAGCTAATGCAAATTGTCGATACACGAACCATTATCGGCGTCGGAATTCTTCTGTTCGGCGGAAGCTGCTTTTTAAACGTCCATCTCGACACTGACTTCGCGGGACCGCAGTTTTATATCCCGCTCATCATTCGCGCGCTCGGCCAGCCTCTTGTCATGGTCCCACTTTCGGCGATCACTACAGCCGGCATGACCAAAGGCCGAGAAAGCGGCGCGGCCTCTGCACTTTTCAACATGATGCGCAATATAGGCGGATCGATCGGGATCGCCGGGTTGTCAACAATCCTCTCGGTACGAGAACGGTTTCATTCCGAACGCATCGGAGAATCGGTGACTGCCTATTCAGGTGCGGTTCAGGAGCGAGTGCAGCAGTCGGTGGCCTACTTCATGTCCGCGGGAAGTGATGCGTCTTCGGCTCAAATGCGCGCCATTGGTGCGATAGGTGGAATCGTTCGCCGCGAAGCCTTTCTGCTCGCATATGGTGACTGTTTCCTGGTGCTGGGTTGCGTATTGCTCGCAAGCGCTGCTGCTTTGTTCTTTATGAAGAAAACGCATATCTCAGGTGCAATTGGCGGGCACTGATGCGCAAGAACGCCCCTTTCACTCGCCAGATGTCACAATTGGAGTTCGGAGCAGGGTGGAAAAGGCGGTAGATTTTGGTCGTTCTACGCTTCGGGAAACTGCAATTGTTCGAAGCTCTCCGCCGAAGTTCATCATCTCTTCAATTGTGCGCTATGTTTCAAGAGGTGACCAAGAAATGAAGGTATTTGTAGCAGGTGCGAATGGCGCAATCGGCAGGCCGTTGGTGAAAGCATTAGTCGCCGCCAAGCACGAAGTATTCGGCATGACCACAAGCACCAGTGGAATCGAGGCTCTTCGTAATCAAGGAGCCGAAGGCGTAGTTTTGGATGCTCTCGACGCTAAGGGTGTCTCCGGGGAAATTGCGAGAATCCGTCCTGATGCAATTATCGATGAACTCACCTCCCTGCCCAAACGATATACCCCAGAGGAGATGCGTGCAGTTGCACCCCGTGATCGTCAAGTTCGTTTAGAAGGCGGCGGCAATTTGCACAGCGCTGCGGTCAATTATGGCGTCAAGCGGTATGTGGTCCAATCCACCGGCTTTTTTTACGGGCTCGGTAAGGGCCTCGCGTCAGAGAGCGACGATCTCGCACACAAGGCTTCGCCGGGAGTTGCCGGTTCGGTTGCGACCTACACAAAGATCGAGGATCGGCTTTTCAGCAATCCGGGCCTCGAAGGTGTTGCATTGCGTTATGGCTTCTTCTACGGGCCAGGTACTTACCACGACCCACAGAACGGCAGCATCACGCAGCAGGTCCGTGAACGTCAATATCCGGTCATCGAACCGGGCTCCGGCGTTTTCTCCTTCATTCACATCCAGGATGCCGCCGCTGCGACCGTTGCATCCCTGGAGATATCCCCCGGCGTATACAACATCGTCGATAGCGACCCGAGTCCGATGGCGGTCTGGTTGCCGGCTTTTGCCAGGTTTGTAGGAGCACCAGAACCACCTCGCGTGAGCGAACAAGATGCAGTTCATCAACATGGTCCCGATTCTGCGTATTATGCTCTCCAACTGCGCGGCGCATCGAACGCAAAAGCAAAGAAGGTATTCGGGTTTGCACCGCGGAAGCTCGAGTGGCTTGTTGATTGAGATGCACGACGCCCCTTTGAGAGGGAGCCTAGTGATTCCATACATCTGGGACGGGGATCTCTGCGGTCGACCAGGAGCTTGTTCGGGGAATCAAGCTGATCTGACTCGTGGAGTTATGCGAGTCATGCTTGACGTGGTAGCCTCGAGCGGCAGCAGAACGCGCCGCCCGGAGCATCGAGCCGGACATGCCTTAACGTAGGTTCTTGTTGCTCACCATCGGCCAACGTGGGCGCCGTCGTCCACGTGCAGCACCTCTCCAGTAATGTGGCTCGCCTCTGTAAGGTAGACTACTGCGTCGGCTATATCCTTCGGATCAGAGACAAGACCCATCGGGTTGCGGGCCTTCAGAGACTCCCTCGATGCGCCTTTTTGCAGAGGCGTATCGACATCTCCAGGTGCGACTGCATTGAAGCGGATACGGCTCTTTGCATATTCACTTGCAAGGCTTAATGTGATGGCATTCAGGCCACCCTTGGTCATCATGGGGATCGAAGCCAGTGAGCCCGCCATCGGATTGTCCGCTAGCGCCGATGTGATGGTTGTTACGCTTCCGCCCGTCCCTTGCGACAGAATCTGCTTGACTGCAAGTTGGGTAATGAAGATGAATCCTGCCAGGTTGGTGGACACCAAGCGACGAAAATCTTCGGGGGTGTAATCCGTAAAAGTCTTACTCAGGAAGATACCGGCATTGTTAACCACATGATGGATCGAACCGAACGTGGTCATTGCGGTCCGAGTGACGTTTTCAGCCGTCGCCATTTCACCAATGTCACCGTCCACAAGAGCTAGCTGTGGCGATCGCGCCGATCCAGATTTTGATATATGGCGTGATGTTGCCACCACGTTATGGTTGCGTTCGAGGAACGCTTGAACGATGGCCGCTCCGATTCCTTGCGAGGCGCCCGTCACGAGTACTGTCTCTCTGTTTGCCATTTCGTCCTCCTTCTTCTCTGACTGGTTCACAGAAGGTGCTTCAACTCTTGGGTCAATCGCGAAACCGATCGATGGTCAACCTGTCAGGCGTCTGCGATGCTAGAAGGAATGAAGCTGCCGAGAATACAAACACTGAGTAATTCAGCGGGGCGTGAACTCCGAGCACGAACGTCATGGCTGCACCGAATACCAGTGTGACCATACCGGTCAGAAGTGCTGACATCCGAGTTGCGAGGCCCGGAATCAGGAGTATTCCTAGTCTTGCCTCGAGGATAGTCACGGTGGCTCCAAGTAGTGGAAGACAGGCGGCCGGGCACCAAGGATTGAGCTTGGCAGTGTAGAGCAGGAAATTGTGAAAGTTACCCCACGAAACCAGAGCGGTTCCAGGAGTTCCCCAGAACCCGAATCGATCAGCAACAGCGGAGAGAAGGCCGGCTCCCATTGCAAGTCGTAGGAAAGCAATTGCTAGATCTGAGTGACCTGAGGTTTTTGGCCTGATTATCCATCTCATTGCAGTCTCTGCCAAAGTCGCCATAGCTGATCTCCTAAACTCGCAGCCTACTACGCGTTACGCATTGTGCACGCTCCTATGCGATTTCTCTCAGATCAAGGTTTTCCCATGCGCGACGCGCAGGGCACCAACTGGCTGCGATTCTCCCTCGTCGGTGGCGAACGGAAGAAATCGCGAAACTCCGTTCCCCTGCGCGTCGCGCATGATTCTCAACAACTTCCTTCTGAATAGTGGTGCGAATGATAAGTCCAGCCGCCTAGATCCCTATCCTCACTGGCGCATTCACCTCAGGCCGCCTTGTAAGCGTGAACCGACTTGAGGAATTTCAACAAGTCGGCGTTGACGTCATCCTGATGCGTAGCTGTGAGGCCGTGCGGCATGCCCGGGTAGTAGATTTCCTTGGCTCCCATAATGAGCTTGGCGGATCTCATTGATGAGAGTTTGATCGGCACGACCTGGTCGTCCTCGCCGTGCATCAGTAGCGTGGGAACATCGAACTTCTTGAGATCGTTTGTGAAGTCGGTCTCGGAAAACGCATTGACGCACTCATAGGAGTTTTTAAGGCCGCTCTGCATGCTCCACAGCCAAAACTGGTCCAAAAGCCCTTGCGAGACACTCGCAGTTGGCCGATTGGCTCCGTAGAAAATTGCGGCGAAATCCTTGTAGAACTGAGAACGATCTTTGGCCATGCTGCTCCGCAATCCGTCGAACACCTCGATCGGTATTCCTTCAGGGTTGGAAGCAGACTTCACAAGAATCGGAGGCACGGCAGCGATCAACACAGCCGCGGCAACTCGCTTTGTTCCATGGCGCCCGATGTATCGGGCGACTTCGCCTCCACCTGTCGAGTGGCCGACCAAAGTTACATCTTTGAGATTAAGCGCGTCGATGATCTCCGCCAGATCGTCAGCGTATCCATTCATATCGTTCCCAGACCCGGCCTGGCTGGACCGGCCATGGCCACGCCGGTCGTGGGCAACTACGCGGAAACCGTTCTGGGCGAGGAAGAGCATCTGCCCGTCCCAGGCATCTGAATTCAACGGCCATCCATGCGAAAACGTCACAACCGGCCCCTTGCCCCAGTCCTTGTAGTAGATGGTCGTGCCGTCCTTTACTTTAATTGTGCTCATACAAAGCTCCTCCTAAAAAGATGCAGAATGGTTCTCACACCTCGCTCACCAGTGGGGCGTACGAGGCGATGTCATCTAAGCGGTTTTTGACTCTGTCTACTTGGCCGCTACTGCGGCGCCAGTGGATTGGGTGAGCCAAGTTTCGAAACGGGTCTTGCCAAGTTGCGCGCTGTTGTCAGGAATCAGCGACTTCTCCTTTATCTTGATGCCGTAATACCGCCCGTTAGGGTCGGAGATCACTTCGCGTGAATCCTTGCACGCTGCGAGGTCCCGCCGGGCGAGTTCATCCAAGTGAAACTGCTCCGGCCCCCCGATTTCAACTGTGCCGTTCGCGGGTGAGTGCGTTGCGATCGCGGCCAATGCACTCGCCACATCATCGGCGGCCATCGGCTGAATCAGCGCAGGAGGCATGCGGACCTTGTCGCCTTCCGTCGAATAGTCGGCGATCTTCTTCAGAAACTCGAAGAATTGCGTGGCTCGGACGATTGTGTAAGGAGTTTTGGAGGCCTTGATCAGATTCTCCTGCGCGAGTTTTGCGCGAAAGAAGCCACTTTCGAGTAGACGTTCTGTTCCTACGACAGACAACGCGACGTGATGTGTGACCCCCGCGGTCGCTCCATAGGCGAGAAGGTTCTTGGTTGATGTCTCGAAAAACTTCAGCACCGCCGCGTCCTCCCACGACGGGGAGTTTGTAACATCGACGACTACCGAGGCGCCCTTCAGCGCATCCGCAAGTCCTTCGCCCGTAATGCTGTTGATCCCGGTATTGGGCGAAGCGGCCACGGTTTCATGACCATTCTCCCGAAGCTTTTTGACGAGCTTTGAACCGATGAGTCCGGTACCGCCAACTACGACAATCTTCATATTTGCTCCCTTCAGTTCTGAAACGGCGTATTTGCAAATGCCGGCCGTACTCGCTAAGACCGAACATCTCGGCGTTTTGTGACACGAGGCTGAAGAGTGTTTGCGGAATGCCGCTTTCGGTTTTGAAAAAGGAGAATCCGTGGCGAAAGCAGATTCAATCATTTCTAAGATTTGTAACTGACTGGCTGGCCTACCCTGCGGGCGGAGATCTAATGTTCGAATTCAATTTGCGGTCAAATCCTCGAATATGGAAAATCTTTCGAAGTTGAATCCGTTCGGGATCTGGTTCTAGAATCTTATCAACGCATCGGGTGGCCCCTTCTGCTCGGTGCGGGCAAATCAAAAGCGGGCAAGACCGGTAATGCCGTGGAGGCGCTGTGTACCTTTCGGACAATTCCCCCCAACCACCTTCGTGATGACGGAAGATTCGCTCTGTACTGGGCTCACAAGATGAAAGCGGAGTTGCCTTCCGTTCTTCTGCAGTCCCGATTGCACTGATCTCTTTCCGACATCTGCAGTATGGCCGCTGGACCTCACAGAACTAGGCGGGCAGATAACGCTCGTACTTGAAGATGCTGGTAGCGAACTCTCGACCCACCTAATGCGTCTTTGAACGCAAATGTTTTCGCCACTGGAGAATTTTATGAGTTCCAAAACACCCCCAATTGACTTTGCTGGTTACCAGTTCGGCGAGCAACGTCATGTTTGTGCTTTTTTCCGTAGCTCCGACGAAAAATATCGCGTACTTCTTCCGTTCATCAAAAATGGATTTGACTGTGGAGATAGGGCGTTCCACGTCGTAGACCCCGATCGGCACAAGGAGCACCTCCAGCGATTGGAGTCGATCGGTATTGATACTGCCGCGGCAGAATCCAGCGGACAGCTCACGGTGTATGGGTGGAACGATGCCCATATTGATCCCAATGGTTGTTTCGACCAGCATCGAATGATTGCCCTTATCGAAGAAGAACTGAAACTTGGTGCATCGCGTGGGTATAGGGTCAGCCGTTCGATTGGAAATATGGAATGGGCGCTGGAGGATTTGCCGGGTGTTGACGACCTCGTGGAATATGAGGCGCGGCTGAACTACGTTTTGCCTCGTTACAGTGACCCAGTCATTTGCGTCTACGACATAACCAAGTTCAGTGGAGCTGTAATTCTTGACATTCTGCGAACGCATCCGATGGTTGTCATCGGCGGCACGCTCCAAGAGAATCCATTCTTCGTTCCCCCTGATGATTTCCTGCGGGAATTGCGCGAAAAACGAGCAACACAAAAGTTATAGCAGGCAGGTCGTATGTCGGAACAGATCGTGGACGAAGCTAAACAGCTCAGGACCTGTATCAACGACCTCATAGGAATTGTGGCGCTTCCCGCTATTTGGAGTGGGAGCTCTCCAACGGAAAGCGTTCGCACTCTTCTCGACATGCTGATCGGCATGCTCCGACTGGATTTCGCCTATTTGCGGCTGAACCTTTCAGCTGCAGAATTACCGCTTGAGGTCTTCCGCTGCTCCAATGCGCATACTGAAACTGGCCTGCCGGCGGGGATCGTCGAATTGCTCAAAAGCTCGTCGGGAAATCACCTCCGTGAGTGGCCCCGACTAGTCCGGAACGCTTTTGGAAAGAAGGAAATCTCAATTACCGCCCTCCAGCTAGGCATCGAGGATGAAGTCGGCATTCTCCTGGCAGGGTCTCAACGAGCAGATTTTCCCGAGCGGACCGAAAGACTTCTTCTAAGTGTCGCCGCGAATCAGGTGACGGTGTGGTTGCAAGGTTCGCGTCTATTAAGTCAACAGACACGCATCGCCCAGGAACTCGATCAAAAGGTCGCCGAACGAACCGAGGAATTGGCAGCCGCCAATATAGAACTACGAAAGGAGATTGCGAAGCAGCAATCGATGACTATCGAGAACGCCCGGCTCTACCGCGATCTCGAAAACCGGGAGCGGAAAATCGGGCGATTGATCGATTCCAATGTGATAGGGATCGTCATTTGGGATCTGGACGGACGCCTTCTCGATGCCAATGACGCGTTTCTTCGCATGGTCGGCTACGATCGCGAGGATGTGAAGGCAGGGTTGC
>Ga0157372_10001848_pt1 | contig 22942 bp, 14 predicted proteins | sample C55metaG_FD_115307 | JGI IMG/M metagenome (GOLD analysis project Ga0157372, IMG submission 115307) | Corn rhizosphere microbial communities from Kellogg Biological Station, Michigan, USA - C5-5 metaG | ecosystem: Host-associated > Plants > Roots > Rhizosphere > Soil | place: USA: Michigan... | reverse complement strand
TCCAGGCGGCAGTCCTCGCGGACCGCACTCGACCGGAACTCCCTTCCAATTGCAGTTGCTGTTCGCGCCAGGCTTAGGCACATGTTGGAAGTCAAATTGAAGATAGTTTGAAACGAACAGGTCCAGGTGACCGTCGCGGTTGTAATCCAAAAAAGTGCAACCCGCGCCCCAGCGAGGATTGTCGTTCAGCAAGCCAGCTTCCTTGGTCACATCTGTGAAGGTCCCGTCGCCGTTGTTACGAAAAAGCTTGTTCTGTCCAAAATACGTGCAGAACAGATCTTCGAAGCCGTCGTTGTTGTAATCGCCTACGCATACCCCTGAGGCCCAGCCAACCGAATGAAGTCCAGATTTTTCGGTCACATCGGTAAAAGTTCCGTCGCGATTGTTTTTGTACAAGCGATTGGTAGCCTCCGGCGGAGCGCCTTCGATTCGCGTGCCGCACAGCAGGAAAATGTCCATCCAACCGTCGTTGTCGTAATCCAAAAATGCACAGCCGCATCCCGTTGCCTCCAAAATGTAATCCTTCGAATCGGGATTGCCATAGATGGTGGGAACAATCAGCCCTGCGTCTTTGGCGACATCAACAAAATGCGCGTTGAACGGCCTTCCTGACGGGGTGGGCTTGGCCTGTGGTTTCACTGCGCGCGACGCCACCCCCTGTGCAAACAAGCGATTTGCGGAAGCGGCTGCTGAAAGGGTTACAAAAAAACGACGGGTAATGTTCATGAAAAAATACGACGTGAAATCAGCTTTGCACGAATCCGAAGCCACGATGAGGTTTGCGGAAACGTTTACTGCGCATATATTCTATCCGACACTTTCGTGGTGTCGATTGAGAAAGGGATGAAAATGGAAACTCGCCAGTTGGGAAATAGCGACTTACAAATTTCGGTTCTCGGAATCGGTGCATGGGCGATTGGTGGTAGCGGCTGGGTTGGAAGCATGGGCCCGCAAAATGAAGCAGACTCAATTCCCGCTATTCATGCTGCGCTCGACCGTGGAATGAACTGGATTGACACCGCCGCTCTCTACGGCCTGGGTCACTCGGAAGAAATGGTAGCGGAAGCAATCAAGAATCGAAACCCGCGACCCTATGTATTCACAAAGTGCGAGCGCGTCTGGGACAGCAAGCGTCAAGTCGGTGCATCGCTGAAGGCCGATTCCATTCGTCGGGAATGTGAAGGCAGCCTGCGCCGCCTTGCTACCGATGTAATTGATCTTTACCAGATCCACTGGCCGGAGCCGGATGAAGACATTGAAGAAGGCTGGACCGCGATGGCGCGACTGAAAGAAGAAGGCAAAGTGCGCTACATCGGAGTTTCAAATTTCAGCGTTTCACAGATGAAGAGAGCACAGGCCATTGCGCCGATCACTTCACTGCAGCCGCCATATTCGCTCGTGACCCGCGCGATAGAGAAAGAGATCCTGCCGTACACAAAAAGCAACAACATCGGCGTAATTGTGTATTCACCAATGTCTGCAGGCCTGCTGACCGGCTCTATGACGCGCGAACGCGTCGCCAACTTCACTGCTGAGGACTGGCGAAAGAACCTGCCCAACTTCCGTGAGCCGCAGCTGTCGCGTAATCTGCAACTTGTCGAGGAGTTGCGCAGAATCGGTCAGCGGCACGGACGGTCGCCAGGCGAAGTTGCGATTGCGTGGACCTTGAATAATCCCGCTGTGACCGGCGCGATTGTAGGATTCCGAAGCCCGAAGCAGGTGGAGGGGATCATCGGAGCGGCAGAATTCCAGCTTACGCCTGGTGAACTGCAAGAAATCGAAAATGCGCTAGGACGCGAATCTGCCGCATAGCTACCGATGAGGCGCCTGCTTTGCGATCCAGGCTTCTACTCGCGCGTGCAGCACATCGAGCGGGAGCGGTCCGCTGTCGAGCGCTTCGTCGTGAAACCGCCTGATGTCGAATTTCGCGCCGAGCTTCTGATGTGCTTCTTCACGTAATTTCAAGAATTCCAGCTGGCCTAACTTGTAGGCCAGCGCCTGTCCTGGCCAGGAGATGTATCGGTCGACTTCAGACTGAACGTTAGGTTCATCCATGGCCGTGTATTTATGGAAGTACTCGACCATCTGATCACGCGACCAATGTTTCGAATGCACCCCAGTATCGATGACCAATCGGATGTCTCGCCACATTTCGTTTTCTAGACGGCCATACTCGCTGTACGGATCCCGATACTCGCCAACTTCCTTGCCCAGGCGCTCGGCATAAAAAGCCCAGCCTTCGATGAATGCGGTATACCCACCGTATCGGCGAAATGCCGGCAAGTCGGGAAGTTCCTGCGCCAGTGAAATCTGCAAATGATGTCCGGGAATACCTTCGTGATAGGCAATGGCCTCAACGTTGAGTAATAGCCGGTGCTCGGGATCATATTCGTTGACGTTGATGTGGCCGGGGCGCGAACCGTCGGCAGTGCCGGAGGTGTAGTCGGCTGGGACAGCATTCTTGGCGCGGGCCGGTTCCATTTGAATCGCTACCAGTTTGGCTTTCGGCAAACGCCCGAACAGCTGCGGTAATTTCGGTTCCATATCGCGAACGTATTTGGCATAGAGATCAAGCAACTGCTGGCCGGAAGTCGCATAAAGCTTGCGATCGTTCTTGATATGTTGGTTGAAGCTGGCAAGGTCTTTGAATCCAAATTTGTTCGCCACCGCCAGCATCTCTGTTTCGGTTTGATGCAGTTCCTTTAATCCGATCTCATGGATCTCATCTGGACTCAGGTCGGTGGTGGTCATCCGGCGAACGGCAAATCGATAACGCGCTTCTCCGTCAGGTAGCGCCCAAACCCCCGGGTCGGTTCGGCCATGTGGCGAGTAGTCGTTTCGCACAAAGCTGGAGAATTTGCGATAGGCAGGAATGATCTCGTCATTGATTGCGGAAAGAATTGCCGCGCTCAGTCGTTTTCTTTCGGCGGCAGAAATCGTCGCCGGAAATTCCTTTAACGGTTTGGCAAAAGGGCCGCTCTCTCCGGTTGCATTGGCAATGTCATCCACCTCAGGCGGAACTTTCTCCAGGAGAAAGCGTGGGGGCATCAGGTGGTCTGCCATGCCCTGCCGCATATTTGCGGTGGTCTGATCGAACAGGTGTGGAATCTTATGAAGACGTGAAATGTAGTTTTCATAGTCCTTCACCGATTTGAAAGGCGTGAGGGTCACCAGATCAGGGAGCTCGAGGTGCGGGCCGCCCATCTGGTTGACCGGCATCTCCCAGTTTTTAAATTTCGCGCCCTCAATCTCCTGACGCAGCTGACGGATCACCAAATCGTGGCTAAGGCGATCCTGCTCGGAAAATCCCGAGGGATCGATGGCTTCGAAGCTGGCAAGGAACTTGCGCTTCTGTTCCACATCAGAGCGAAAAAAATCGGGTGAATTATCGCTGAGCTTGTCGTTGTATCTGGAGTCTCCAATTGAGGTCGCAAATTCGGGACTGGTACGCAGTTCGTACTGCCATTCTTCGTCCAATCGCGCCTTCAGTTGACGGCTGCGGTTCTCAACGCCGCCACTCGGCTTCTCTTGAGAAAACGTCAGGCTCAACGAAGGTAAAAAGAAACTCAGCGCGACTAGACACAAGAAAGCACGAGAGGCTGCAGGCAGCATGATTCGTCTCCTGGAATTTCGACTTTGTGCATCCGACCTGTGTCCCGTTTATGCCGTCTTATTGTTCACCTTCCAATAGACGGCATAGCGTTCGGGGATGATCGTGTAAAGCGGGACGAGCGTCATCGGTTGACTTTGCCCGGCGGCTTCAAACATCAATGGCTTTTGCGGATTAGATTTCACCCAAGCGGTGGGATTTGCGTTATCCGCGACAATTTCCGGCACCTTGTACAGATCCGTCGGCTTTGGCTCATAGTCGCCATACAACATCTCCTTCGATACTGGGTCGAACTTGCCGGCGAGGACCAGCGGCCCGTACATCATTGCCTGCACACTTTGATCATCCGGCATCGGCGAAATGTGCAGCTCCATGGGCAGATTGAGATCAATTCTGTCGCCCGGCTTCCAAACGCGATCGAGCGCGAGATAACTGCTGGGACTTGAGAAGGCCGGCAATTCAGCGCCATTGATTTTTACGCTGCCTCCCTTCGCCCAGTAGGGAACGCGCAAGTTGATCTGCAACTGCACCGGTGTTTTTCCCGAAATAACAAGTGATGTGCCTTGCTGCTCGGGGAATTTCGTCTCCTGGCGAATGCTCAGGCCTTTTTCCGGCCATTCAAGTTGCGAGGCAACAAACAGGTTCACGTACAGCGAGTCGTCATCGTGGAAATAGATAGTGTCTGTCAGCTTGGCGTACTCTTCCGATCCGGTGCCGGTGCAGCACCAGAACGCGTCAAACGGCTTGCCAAAAGTCTTCCAGGAGCCGGACGCGAGTGGCAGGTAATACATCATCGTGCCGTCTTCCGGATTTATCGTGCCCAAGCGGTGATTGAACATCAGGCGCTCGTAATAATCCATGAGGCGAGCCTCAGGCTGCCAGCCAAACAGATGTCGCGTCAGCTTCATCATGTTGTAAGCGCAGCAATCTTCAGTTGTGTTGGTGCTGAGCTCAGAGGCAAGCTTTCCAGGGTCGGTATTCCAGGATTCGTGATTGCTAGTGCCACCGGTGCAGTAGCTTCGTTCGCTCACGACTTCGTCCCAGAAATATTCAGCGATGTCGCGATAGTAGTGGTCGCCGGTAAGTTCGTAATATCGGGCGGCAGCAATCACCTGTGGAATATGCGTGTTTACATGCAGCCCTTTCAGTTCGTCTCGATGCTGCGCCAGGGGATCAAAAAACATTTTCTTGTCGAAGCGTTGCGCCACGTGCAGGTAATAAGGCTTCCCGGTTACTGCGTACAAATTCGAAAGTGTCTCGCCCATACCTCCGTATTCTGTGCCGAGAATACGTTGCATGTGATCGTAGCTGAGCGAGCCCGTGTAGCCCGCAGTCCAAGCCGCCATTTTCTCTACCATGTCGAGCGCCTGCTCGTTTCCGGTGTAGACATACATGTCCAGCAAGCCGGCCATGATCTTGTGAATTGTGTAGAACGGCGCCCAAACTTTTTCGCGATTGCGCAAACGATCGAAGAATTCGATAGGAAACGCACTGAGATATCCACCGTCGTTCAATCCTTTTTGGCACTTGGCCAGTTCGGTGACGACAATGTCCCCGTTTTTCTTCAAGTCTTCGTCTCCGCTGCTGGCGTACATTAATGCGACCGCCGAGAGATAATGCCCACCCGCATAGTGACCCCGCAGTTCGCAATCCGGAGCTTCCCAACCTCCCAGCGGTTGAGCGGACGAAGCGATTCCGGAGTTAATTCGAAATGTGTGCAGCAGTCGATCGGGAGGCAGGGAACTGAGGAATCGGCGATCGGCTTCCATGGCAGCTTTGCAGGGACCGTCGCCGAGCCGTACTTGCTTCATCGGGAATGGGCGAGCCTTCCATGCCACTTTCTCGCGAACTGTACTCTTACCGGTGGGCCGCATCGCATCGACGATGGGATCTTGCGCCAGCAGCCGCTTGGGAATCAGCGTTGTGCTGGCGGCGGCAACCGCGGCGGTGGTCAGAAAATTTCGGCGAGAAAACTTAAAGGAAGAGCTCACAACAGCCTCCTATAGCGGTGGATATTGTATACACTACTCGGATGTCATTGAAGACGCAAATCGACTGCATTCACCGGGCACGCGAGGGCACGATATACTTCGCCCAACAGAACGGAAATTGAATGCGTAGACCCACCAGGGACAATTTCGGGTTTTGTCCTCATATATATGTCGCCTTCCTATGCCTGGCATTGTTTTTGATTGGCGGCAGCATGTTTGCCGCAGATAGTTCGGCGTCAACGACCCAGGCCATCATGCTGGCTCAAAAGGGCCACTGTAGAGAAGCTCTCCCGCTGTTAAAAAAAGCAACGCCACAGATCACAGATAAACAGCTGAGATATCAGACTGCGATGATGACTGCGCGCTGTGCCATGAGTTTGGATCAGACGGAGTCGGCAGTTCGGGCTCTGTTGCTGTTGAATCGTGAGTTCCCGCGTGATCCCGACGTGCTGTACACCACCACCCATTTTTATTCTGAGCTGGCCTCGCGCGCGTCACAGGAGTTGGCCGCAACAGCTCCCAATTCTACGCAAGCGCAACAACTTGAAGCCGAAGCCTTTGAGTCGCAGGGAAATTGGGACAAAGCGACTGCCCAATATAGACAGATTTTGCAGCAGGGCCCGAAGACGCCTGGTATTCACTACCGACTTGGCCGAATCGATCTCTCCAAAACCCCGCCGGAAGCGGATGATGCGAAAAAAGAATTTGAAGAAGAGTTGAAGATCGATCCCAACAATGCGTCGGCAGAATTCATGCTTGGCGAGACTGCGCGGCAGGCCGGCCAGTGGGAAGAGGCTATCGCCCATTTCTCCCGTGCCTCGCAACTGGACGAAAGCTTCGCCGAAGCATATCTGGCGCTCGGTATGTCGTTGAACTCTGCGGGAAAATTTTCTGAAGCGGTGACGCCACTGGAGAAATATGTTAAATCGCAGCCCGGGGATCCAGCCGGACATTATCAGCTTGCCACCGCTTACGCTCGCACCGGGCGTAAACCGCAAGCCGAGCACGAGATGACATTGCAGCGCCAAGCAACCGCGAAAAATCCTCAGCAACCGCACTGACCCCGGAGAGAGCAGGATGCTTCACAAACCACCGGACGGGCAGAATTTCTTTTCTCGCCGCTACTTCCTGCAGGCGCTGGCAGCGATCCCCGCTCTGCATCGCGTTGTGGAGACCGCAGATCAATCACCCATCGTAAATTCCGGTTCGTCGTTCGAAGAAGTTCCAGCATCCGTCAGTGGCATCAACTGGACTCATGTCAATGGGCGCTCGCCCATGGCCCACTTGCCAGAAACTGTCGGCGCGGGCTGTGCGTTTCTTGACTATGACAATGACGGTTGGATGGACATCTATCTGGTGAACGGTGGGCCGTGCGACTTCTATACTCCGCCGCAACCGCTACGCAATGCGCTGTACCACAATAATCGCGATGGAACCTTCACCGATGTGACTGTGAGGGCTGGCGTCGGAGGAAACGCGTATGGAATGGGCGTCGCGGTCGGCGATTACGACGGCGATGGCTTTCCGGATCTGTATGTCACGCAGTATCCGCACAGCATCCTTTATCACAACAATGGCGATGGCACATTTACCGACGTTACTGCCAAGGCCGGAGTTGCCGCCCCCGGATGGGCCACCAGCGCGGTGTGGTTCGACTATGACAACGACGGCCGGCTCGACCTCTTTGTCTGCCATTTCGTCGACTACAGCAAAGACAAGCTCAAATTCTGTGGTGACAAACTCACTGGCGAGCGCTCCTATTGCATTCCCACTATTTACGATCCCATGCCCTGCTGGCTATTCCACAATAACGGGGACGGGACATTCACGGATGTCAGCAAGGAATCGGGAATTGCGCAGTCGCTGGCCAAGGCCTGGGGCGCGGTTGCGGCGGACATAAACAACGATGGCTTGATGGATCTGTACGTCACCAACGACACTGTACCCAATTTTCTCTTTGCGAATCGTGGCAAGGGTAGATTCGAAGAGATCGCTATGCTGGCCGGTGTCGGTGTAAACGCGTTCGGGAAGCCACGTTCCGGCATGGGAGTCGACGCAGCCGACTACGACCAGGATGGATGGATCGATCTATTCGAAGCCAATGTCGACCATGAAATGTACTCGCTCTATCACAATGACAAAGAAGAAGCCTTCACTGACGTGGCTCTGCCCACCGGAATTGGCGAGGCTACCCGCATGCTCAGCGGTTGGGGACTAAAGTTTTTCGACTACGATAACGATGGCAACTTGGATCTGTTGATGTGCAATGGCCATCCTGATGACAAAGTGGACAAGAAGATTCCCGGAGTCAAGTATCGCGAACCCATGTTGTTGTTCAAGAATAACGGCAAGAACTTTAGGAATATCAGCGCGAACAGCGGCCCGATTTTCTCTCAACCGCTTGCCGGACGCGGCTTGGCTCTCGGCGACTTCGATAACGACGGCGCGGTCGATGTTTTGGTAACGCAAAACAACGCTGCGCCGGTTCTGTTGCGAAACAACGCCGGACGGCAGAACCACTGGCTCGGGGTAAAACTCGTAGGACGCAAAGCCAACATCGACGCCATCGGGGCCAAGATTACATATCGCGCGGGAGAACCGGAGCGCCATCAATCCAAAGTCGGAGGTGGAAGTTATCTGTCTTCGCACGATCCGAGAATGGTATTGGGATTAGGACAACAAATGAAACTCGATTGGCTCGAAGTGAAGTGGCCCGAACCCAGCGGCAAAAGTGAGCGATTTACGAATCTCCCTATTAATCGCTATATCACGATTGTGGAAGGCGAGGGGAAGTGGAAATAACGTGTGACGAATGAGGAGAAGAGGACATGAGGATAATCTTAGCGGTGTTAATCTTTAGCGCCCTCCTGACAAACACGATCGGAGCCCAGCCCGCCTCCACTATCCCGGAGGTCCATCGACTGTATATCGAAGATCAGCAGGATCGGGGCGTAGGACCGGGGACTTCTTTGCCGTGGAACGAAATCGAGCCGCATGACACTGCCCGGCGCGCTCGTGTCCATGAACTGCTGGAATCGGGCCAGCTGAAAACTGCCGAAGACTTTCACGATGCGGCATTCATTTATCAACACGGACAAAAGCCGGACGATTATCTGTTAGGGCATGTGCTTGCAATGGTGGCGGTCCAAAAAGGTGATGCCAAAAGTCTTTGGATCTGCGCAGCCACTCTCGACCGCTATTTGCAGAAAAGCGGCCAGCCGCAGATTTTTGGAACTCAGTACGTGCAGCAGAGTGGTTCTCCCACGACACAAGATCCGTACAATCCCGAGCTTATCCCTGACCAACTCCGGCTCATATATTGTGTTTCCGGACTTGAGCAGCAGAAAGGGAATGCTAAGGAATTTGATTCGGGAAAGTATCCCGAACACATCATCCCCCCTGGTTGTACCCGCTGATAATGAAGGAGTGTTTCCAGAACGTGACGTTGAAAAGTGCAGTAGCACTTCTGTTGGTGTGTCTCGGTTCGGCCGCGCAGGTTCTCTCTGCGGATTCTCAGGCCGAACAAGAACTACAGAAGGGAACTGCGCTTACACGAAGAGGTGAATTCAACGAGGCTATTCAGCATTTGCTGGTTGCGAGAGGTCACCTTGCAAATGACTATGCGGTGAACTTCAACCTGGCTCTTTGCTACGTCGCCACCGGGCAGTCGCAGCGTGCGATACCTGTCCTTATCGAGCTTCGCGCAAGCGGGCATGATAATGCAGACGTAAATAATCTTCTTGCGCAAGCTTACGGCGGCGATTCACAAGACCAGAAAGCTCTTGAGGCTACTCGCCGCGCCGCCGAAATCAGTCCAGCGAATGAAAAGCTCTATATGTTTGTGGCCGATGCTTGCACGTCCAGGCAAAACTATGTCTTGGGATTACAAGTCGTCGATCTCGGCCTGAGTCACCTGCCGAATTCTGCGCGGCTCCACTTCGAACGCGCCATGTTTCTTTCTTCGCTCGATCAGTTCGACGATGCCAAGAACGATTTTGACCTTGCTCGCAGCTTAGCGCCAGATTCCGACATCGCTTTCCTAGCTGCGGCACAGGAAGCAATGTTCGAAGGCAATATTGCGGAAGCCGTGCGGGTGGCTCGGGATGGAATCCGCAATGGACATGAGAGTTTCATGCTGCTGACTTTGCTCGGCGAGGCACTGCTCCGCTCAGGGGTTACTCAAGGTCAGCCGGAATTTGAAGAAGCGCAAAATGCACTGGAGAGAGCAGTTGCGGGAAGCCCGAACTATCCCAGCGCTCAATTAGCGCTCGGGAAACTTTATCTGGCAGCGGGGAGGGTCGACGATTCAATCACGCATCTGGAGATTGCGCGCCGGCTGAATCCGAATAACGCCGCGATTTACTCGAATCTTGCTGCTGCGTACCGGAAAGATGGAAAGCCGGCGCAGGCGCAAAATGCGCTCGAGAATCTAGCGAAGCTCAATCAGACACAGGCTGAGAAGATTCGCAACGCGTCCGGCGATCATCGGGCAAACCACGCTGGAGCAGGAGCCGGGCAGCATCCCTGATCGGAGTGCGGTGATTACATCCTCTGTAGAAATTAACAGATTTGGAACAGCGCACAGCACAGCCATAGTTGCGCAGGACACCAGATTTTCACGGAGGATTGCCACAAAAGCTTTCCGCTTAGTAACTTGCGTTTACGCCTATCCCTCTCGGCCGTTCCGTTTTCGGAACAGAAAGATTTTTGCCCGATTATAAGTTCTGGACGTGGTAAAAGCTTTGGAGTTTCGCAAGGAGAGAATGTATGAAGACTGTCGTATTCGTTGCTATATCAGTCATCGTCTTTACGGACTCTCCCGCGCTCAGTGTGAACCGAGTGTGAAAACGATACAGTACCCTTGCAGCGGCTGCTCTGGGCAAGTGGGGTTGGCCAACGTCCACTTCGGGCAAACGGTGAAAACCGGGTGGACGTACCTGTTTCCGGGCACCCTTTGCGGAGGTGGGGGTGGTCAAACATGCTACGTGCCAAGCGTCACCCACTGCACCTCAGCTTCTGTATCCGGAAAGGCCGCTAGTTCGAAGCGTGTCGTGCGAAGCGGGTCAGCCTCAGACTTAATGCCGTTCTGCAAGGGAGCAACCACCGCGCGGACGGGTATTCTCGACGAAAAGAGCCTCGTCGCTGGCAGTCTTAAATGAGCGGAGTGCTTATACGCCCCTTGGGTTTGCTTCTCCTGTTTTCACTAGCGTGTGGTGTAGCTGACGCCGGAAACCCGAAGTCAAAAACCGAATCGGCCCTCGCCCCAACGCCTTTGGTTGCCCAATCTGAGACCACCACCGCAATCAGGGCGTTTGGGGCTTGGGGGCCCGCGCAATGCGATGTCGACGGGAACCTCTATTATCACAGCGGTTTCACATATCAGGATGCTGTTGTTTTTAAGGTACGCCGGGAGGACACCCCGATCGTCTACCATCCCGCCGCCAAAAATGCCGACGATGAATCGTTCGTCGGATTTTATGTCGGCCGTAACGGTGAGCTTTGGTTGCTCACTGCCCGCGAACAGGAACTTTATTTACTGGAGGCTGGGGATGATCCAGCTTCGTTCCGCCGAACGAAGCTGGAAACGCCACGCGGCGCCGGCCCCGACACAGTTAGGGAGTTTGTCGTGTCTTCCAACGGAACCAGCCTCTTGGAAGGCTATTTCGACTCGACCGCAACGAACGGCAACCGGGGCCATGGCTACTTCCTTCGGTTTGACGCTTCGGGAAACCTATTGCAAACTTCCGCTACGCAGGTTTCCGATGCTGTGGTCAAGCTTGCCTCTCAAACTTTCGTGGGAGCATCGGTCGCTTCGGGCAGCGACGGGTTAAACTACTTTCTGTCTCCCGACCAGGTCATTGTTACTTCGCAAGCCGGAGAAATCGTTCGTCGTCTGAAGCTTCATCCACCGGAAATCGGTATGGAACCTTCACAGATAGCTGCATCGGGCAGCAAGCTCTTAGTTGCTTTCATAAAGCCGACCGAGGTTACGGATAACTTAACGGAGTACGAGTTGTTGGATCCAGTAACCGGTGAGCAACTGCGACGTTACGTTACGACGCCACAAGTGGGTAACAATCTGGCTTGTTTTTCTGATGAGGGCCTGACGTTCTACCGAGTAAACAAGGAAGGTTTCGTGGTGCTTGCAACTGTTCCGGTACAGTAAAGACGGTGACGGTGACGGTGAATATTTCATTTTGTGGCGAGTTAAGGGAACGGCCGCCCTCCAATTCCCGTTCCTTCTTTTACCGCAATGATCTGATCACATTTCAAATTGCTTAGCTTTGTGACCAGTCCGCTTGGCCAGATAATTTCAAGCGAATCTATTTTTTTGCCTCGGCCAAGCCCGAAATGCAATCGCGGATCTTGCGCCGACTGGTAACTCATCCCGCCTTTGCGCTGATCGTAAAGAACCAAATCACCGGCCACGAGCTTTACCCGTGCGCCAACTCCATCACGGTTTGATTTTGTTCCGATCAGCAGAATCTCCAGCCAGTGATTTTCATTTCCGCCGTCGTTTCGTAACAGTTGTGGCGTTTCGCCGTTGTTGCTTACCAGAATATCGAGATCGCCATCGTTGTCGAAGTCGCCGATGGCTACTCCGCGGCTGACTCGAGGCGCGAGAAGATCCGCCCCAAGCTGATCAGTGACGTTCTCGAAAATTCCGTGACCATTGTTGCGGAACATCAGCTTCGGTTCTGCGTACGCAGTCTCGGAGTGATACCGCTGAATGTTGTCGAGTACGTGGCCGTTTGCCATGAACAAGTCTCGCGCGCCGTCGTTGTCGTAGTCGAAGAACCGAGTGCCAAAGCCGCTCAGGTGAAATGTTGAATAGCCGACCTTCGACCGGAAGGTGGCATCATCGAATGCTCCATTACCGAGATTCTGGTAGTAGCGCGCCAATTGCGTATCGAGATGCGTGACCATCAGGTCCATGCGGCCACTTCCAGTCACATCGGCCGCATCGGTTCCCATGCCGGCTTCGAACTGGCCGTCTCCGCTGACTGCAACCCCCGCGAGATACGCCACCTCTGTGAACGTCCCATCGCGATTATTGTGGAACAGCGAGTTCGGCATGTGGTCGTTGGCGATAAAGATGTCCTGCCAGCCATCGTCGTCGTAGTCGAAGGTCACAATGCCGAGCCCGTTGCCGGCGTGCTGGGCCAGCCCAGAAGATTTGCTCACGTCGGTGAAGGTGCCGTCGCCGTTATTGTGGTACAGAGTTGGCGCTTGGGGATGGAAATCGTCAGGGTGGCAATAGCTGCGCATTCCCGGACTGCGGTCGCCGCAGTAAAAGTTTCTTTCGGGCGACCAGTCGACATAATTCGCAATCACCAGGTCGAGCCGCCCGTCGTTATCGTAGTCAAACCAAGCAGCGCTCGACGCCCATCGGCCAGTGTTCTCAACTCTTGCGCGATTTGTAATGTCGCTAAATGTACCGTCACCATTGTTGTGATACAAAATGCACCGGCCATAACCGCACACGAAGAGATCTGGAAAACCATCGTTGTCGAAGTCGCCCACGGCAATACCCATTCCGAATAGACCTTCAGCGCCGACGCCTGCACGCTGGGTCACATCGGTAAATGTGCCATCGCCGTTATTGTGGTAAAGCGCGTTTCGCAAAGGGTGCGCCGGTTTGTAGGCCTGAGTTGCCGCGCTATTCACCAGGTAAAGATCGAGCAATCCGTCCTGATCGTAATCAATCCATCCACACCCCGAGCCCATAGTTTCAATGAGGAATTTTTCGGGAGAAGCGGCGTTATCGTGTTGAAAGGTGATCCCGGCTGCGCGGGTCACATCTACGAATTTAATTCCTGACTGTGGTCGCGGCTGACTACGCGCCAGAGGGGAAAGCGCAAGCGCAGCGCCAGATGAACCGATCCCAAGTAGAAAACTGCGGCGGTTTATGAGCAAAAGATTCTGCACAAACCTTTGGAGACGACGGTAGTCCTTAATAGTGAGGGACTCTGATCAGATTTGACAACAAAAGGCTTGACAACGACTCCGAATAAAGTATACAAAATCCAACCAGTGGTAAACGATTACCGCGGCCACTAACGACGCTGATTGTGTTTCGCCAGCGCTGAGTTGCTCTAGTCTCGGGTCGTCGATCGAATTGTCTGCCGGAGGAGAAACCTATGTCCTGCAGGTCTGCTATTTCAGCTCTTACTCTCGTCGCAATGGCTTGTCTGCTGCTGCTTGTCTTCGTACCTGCCGCTCTCGGCCAGCATAGCTCGGAAGGTGCAGTGACTATAACAATCACTGATGCCAGCGGCAGCCTGGTGCCTGGTGCACACTTGGAACTACGGGATATAGGCACCAGTGTGGCGAGAACCGCGGATACTCAGGGCGCTGGGACATACACATTCGTCAATCTGCCTCTTGGCACATATCGGCTGAGCATCTCTAAGCAAGGGTTCAAGTCGCAGGTTTTCGATTCGGTAATTGTGCAAGCAACCAAGACGACTGGCGTCAGCGCAATTTTGGCGGTCGGTGCGTTGACTGAGACGGTTGAGGTTACCGCAACATCCGCGCCACTCATTGAAACCACCTCTAACGCTATCGGCAATGTCATTGACGTAAAGCAAATCGAAGACCTTCCCCTGCAGGGCCGCGACCTGACGGCAATGTCGACGCTGGTTCCTGGCTATACAGGTTCCCTGCTCGACGGCGGTGGCACGTTCAACGGTTTGCCGACCGTGGCTCAGGGCAGCAATATTGACGGTGTGATTGGCAACGCAGGCCGAATGAAGTTTGATGGCGGAGCAGTCCAGCCTGCCGCCGAGCCTCGTATTGAAAACATCGAGGAAATGACTGTTCAGACCGATCAACTGGATCTCAACCAGGGCTACGGGAACTCCAGCATGCAGGTGAACTTCGTAACCCGAAGTGGCACGAATGCGTTTCACGGGCGCGCCTATGAAGATTTCAGGAACGACTGGCTGAATGCGAACAGTTGGTCTAACGATTACATCAATGCTCAAAGCCCTCGCGGGCCCGATGGCAAGGTGCTCTTGCCCAAGAACAAAGTGATCTTGAATGAATTCGGGGGCAGCGTTGGGGGGCCAATTATCAAGAACAAGCTGTTTTTCTTCGGAACATTTGCCATGCGCAAGCAGCCAGGCGTGACCAATGCGTATGTGTGGATGTTGAGCCCGGCTGCGCAAGCAGGCAATTTCGTGGAACCAAGTACTGGCAATACCGTGAATGTGTACAACCTGATTTCGGGCTGCACAACTTGCGGATCCTCGGCGCCGTTGCCTACAACGCCGAGCGGTCAGACCTCATCAATTCTGAGCGCTGTCAATGGGGTGAAGTCCAACGGTGCATTGACATCACTCTCTGATCCAAATTTCCAGCAATTGAATTGGCAGATCAGCAACCCAGACACACGGTATTTCCCGGCGGTACGGGTGGATTACAACGCAAACCAGAAGATGCGCTTCAATGTAGCCTGGAATTACACGAAAATCAGCCAACCTGGCGCGATTGCTCCCAACCTGCCCGGTGCGGCGTTCACCAAGACAGGTGCAGGTAACCGCTTCAAAAACTACACCGCAGCTCTGGGATTCGACTATACGATTTCTCCATCTATCGTGAATGAACTTCGAGGAGGCTTCCTCTATGTAGGCAACTTCTTCGGCTACAACGGAGTGACCCCTACGCCAACAACCGAGCAGATTCAGTGGAATTTTGACGAACTCCCTTTCCCGCAGAACACTAATATGAACGGGACAAACTTCCCGATTCCAACTGGTTCGTATTACCCGGTGTTCAACGCCTCGGATACGGTGACGTGGCAGAAGCACTCCCACACCATGAATTTTGGATTCTCCTGGTGGCGCGAGCAGGACCACTACTACAACGGCGTATTGGGTTGGCCCGCCATCAGCCTCGGTTTGGCCTCGACAGATCCGGCCATCAATGCTTTCACCGCCAGCTCAATGGGCGACAGCAATACCGCCGACCTCAAGGAAGCCCAGGAGTTGTACGCAGTCCTGGTTGGGCGCATCAATGCCGTTACAGGAAGCTATACCTACGACCAGAAAACTAACTCATATGGTGAAGGCCAGATCGGCGCCTATAACTTGGACGAAGTGCAAAAATCCTATGGGCTGTTTTTCCAGGATTCGTACCGTTTACGGCCGAACCTGACGCTGAACTATGGGTTGCGCTGGGATGCCATCTACCCCGATCAGGATGTGACCCACGCCTACCACTCAGCTTTAGACGCTGCGATTTGGGGACCTTCAGGGATCGGCAACCTCTTTAATCCGGGTTCGCTCAAGGGAACCAACAACCCGATGATTACCCAGAGCAGCGCGCCTGCGAAGCGGCAGTCGATTCCTCAGCCAGCTTTCGGTATCGCCTGGAGCCCAGGCAACAGCGGCAAGACGGTACTGCGCGGGGGCTTCTCGCTACGAACGTTCACCGAGCCGCAACAGTATTTCTGGAACGAAGCCTCGGACTTTGGCGCATTCTATTTCCAGGGCTTCAGTTTCAATCCTTTAAAGAGCAGTGGAACCCAGCCAACTGGCACCTTCGCTCCCGGCAACTTCTCGTTGGGTTCCCAGGACGGCGAACTAATTCTTAACGGTCAAACCGCAGCCCTATCGAGCTTTACTTGCCCGACAGGTAGCGCAACCAGCGCTACTCTTTACGCCTGTAGTCCTGCCACGTATCAGGTAAATGAGCCGGAATCGGATTTCACTTATGTGGCCAACTCTCCCGGCGTTAATGGTGTCAGCACTAAATTCAAACAGCCTTACACGGAGTCATGGAATGTCGGGATTCAGCGACAAATCGGGGCAAGCCAAGCGCTCGAAATACGCTATATCGGCAACAGAAGCCTGCGGCAATGGATCAACATTAATCCGAACGAAGTAAATATTTTCGAAAATGGATTTCTGAAAGAATTTAAGAACGCACAAGCAAATCTCGCCCTGAATGGTGGTACGAGTTTTGCTGACGGCACTCATGGCGGTGTCGCAGGGACCATTCCTCTGCCAATTATGGATGCCGCCTTCTCGGCTGATACCACCCAGTTTACGAATGGCGGGTTTATTACCAATTTGCAGAATGGGCAAGCCGGATCATTTGCCAATGCGCTGGCAACTACGCCGCAGTGGTTCTGCGACATGGTTGGAAGTGCAGCGTTTTCACCTTGCCTCAATAATGCGGGCATTAGTGCTACGGGCGCAGGTTACCCAATCAACTTCTTCCAGGTGAACCCATATGCAGCCGGAAGCATCACCCAGTTGGTATCCAAGGGGTACTCCAACTACAACGCATTGCAGGTGGACTTCCGCCAGCGCGCCTGGCACGGGATGCAGTTTGATGCAAACTACACTTGGTCGCATACTCTGGGAGTTTCAACCCCGAATAACTGGCTCGGTCAGACGAATACTTTAACGCTTCGTAATGAGCGCCTGGCTTATGGGCCATTACTGTATGACATCCGTCACGCTGTGCACATTAGTGGGACTTACGATCTACCCTTCGGAAGGGGCAAAACATATCTTGCATCGGGTGGTGTTTTGGAGCGAATTGTCGGTGGCTGGACTATCGGCAACATTTTCACGTTGCAAAGCGGCAATCCTTTCGAGTTGCAGGCAGCCTTTTCGGGGCAAGATGGGACTTTCAATGATTTCGCTGATGGCGGCGTCATTCTACATGGGGTTACCACGTCGCAATTGCAAGACTCCATTGGTGTGTATCCAGTCCCAGGTCAGCCCAACGTTTCCTTCATCAATCCCAAGTACCTCTCAGGCGGTGGCGCCAACCCGACTTACATAACGCCAAACACAACCCCTGGCAGCCTCAGCCGTCCAATTTTCTTATATGGCCCTCGCTTCGTAAATGACGACCTGTCTCTAACCAAGCGAATTCCGATAACGGAGCGCATTCGCTTCAGCCTGCAGATGGAGGCATTGAACGCGTTCAACCATCCTCAATTTCAACCGGGGTCAGGGCACGGGTGCAACTTTGTCTGTGGCGCGGGCGGCGGTTTCCCAGTTGTGCAGTCTTCCGGTTTTGGAATCGGTGGGCTATCGCCAAGCTATCAGCCGCGAGTTGTGGAGTTGCGTGGAAATCTAGAGTTCTAGAATCAATCTAAACTACAGGTGTTACAGGGTGGCAGATCCTTGCTGCCCTGTATTTTTGTGTTGATTCTGGTGGCTTGAGAGACGTGGGTCGATTCTTGTTGCACGTTATTGTTGCAGTTCTTCCCCGATACAACTGGGTTTAGCTATCCCGACGCTCTTCTTTCCTGCACCGCCTGTTTCAAAGACTGGCCGGCGTGTTTGATGTGTTGGTGAAGAAGCTTGCAGGCAGCCTCTATGTCTCGTTTGCGGCACAGGGACAGGATTTGGTGGTGTTCTTCATTCGCGCGTTTGATGCCATGCGTCAGGTACAACTGTAGCCGGGTGTAACGCTCGCCGCTGTTGTTTACGTTGCGAATGATGGCCATCGAGTGCGGACGCTCGGCGCGCGAGTAAAGAATCGAGTGGAACTGCCAATTCAGACGTCCCCACGAAAACAGATGGTCCTCATGCTGCAGTTCGCCTTCATAGCGCCGGAGCACCACATCGGCCTCGGCGAAATCTTCTTCCGTAAGCCGGGGAATTGAATGTTTGAGAATTTCTGGCTCGAGCAAGGCGCGAATGGTGAACAACTCCTCGATATCCGTAGGTGAAAGCGCAGGCACAATGGCGCCACGATTGGGCACGATCGTAATGAGCCCTTCGGCGTCGAGTTGCCTCAGCGCCTCGCGCACCGGGATCCGGCTGACGTGATACTGCATGGCGATTGCGTCCTGGCGAAGCTGTGCGCCTTCGGGAATCGTGCCGCGGATAATTTCTTCGCGCAGTTTGTCGGCAACGGCTGAAGTCAGCGACTGCCGCGGAATTGCCGATTCGGGTGTAAGTCCTACGCTCATCTTTTCGCAAGAATACTAGAAAGATCGGCTCTTTACGAGTAGCAATGCTGCACCGATACTGCGCTTAAGCAACAACTTCATTAAGAAAACGATGACCAGCGGTCGATTTCGGCGATCTCTCCCATCTACGCCGATCTTTCTGCCTTCCCTCGCGCCATCCAGTAAACCGGGATTCCTAGCGCAACGATGAGTAGCCCGGGCCACGTAGTTGTGGGCCGGTACATGAACAACACAATCAGAATGGTTCCAGCGGTCATGATGTATGCGGCCGGCACCAGTGGGTAACCCCAGGTCCGATATGGCCTGACTGCCTCTGGACGCGTCCATCGAAGCCGGAACACTGCACTGACCGTCAGCACATAAAAAATCAGCGCCGCTGAAATTACATATTCAAGTAAGTTGCCGTAAAGATTTCCCCAGACATGTGTGTTGGGATCGTAAGTGCGTGGCAGCACCAATAGGATCGCCCACAAACCTTGCAGCCAAAGCGCCCCGGCAGGAACTTTCTGCGAGTTCAGCTTCTCGGCAAAGCGAAAGAACAAACGTTGGCGCGCCATCGCAAAGTAAGCGCGCGGCCCGGTCAGAACCAGCGCATTGATGGTTCCCAGCGTGGAGATCATAATTGCGATCGCCATTAATGCCGGCCCAAAGCGGGGGAAGATCGCCGCCAAAGTCGATGTCCCAACGCGGTCTGCGGGCGCGTGCTGAATGGCGGTCAATGGCAGAGTCATCAAATATGCAAGATTAGCTAGGAGGTACAAGGCAATCACAGTCACGGTTCCGATCACCATTGCCCGGGTTACATTTCTTTCGGGATTTCGTACTTCGCCGGCTGCAAAAGCAATGTTGTGCCATGAGTCCGCGGAAAAAAGTGATCCGGTTTGGCTCACGCAGAGTGCAACGAAGAGTCCGAATGCGGTTCCAGCACTGAGTCCCGAGGAGGTTAGCGGAACTAATCCACGTGCGTGCCAGAAGTCTCCGAAGTTGGCCCCCAAGGCTGTGGCGTTTCTTCCAATGAAAATACCGGCAACGATGAGTGCAATCAGCGCCGCAGTTTTTGTGACCGTGAAGGTGTTCTGAATGGCTTTGCCATATCGCAGGCCACGCGTGTTAGTAAAGGTCAACGCACAAATCATTACGATGGCCAATAACTGTGCAGTGGAAAGAGAAATCGCATAGTGGCTAGTGATTCGCAGCGGATTGACGAGGTATCGGTCTTCCGAAATAACGGGCGAAAGCACACCGGTAAAGCGGGCAAAGGCGACAGCAACTGCGGCAATCGTGCCTGTTTGGATGACAGTGAAAAGTGTCCACCCATAAAGAAATCCCCATAGCGGGGAATATGCTTCCCGCAGATACACATACATTCCACCTGCGTGCGGCATCATGGCGGAAAGTTCGCCGTAGGAGAGCGCACCGGCGATGGTAAGGGCCCCGGCAATCGCCCACGCCACCAGCAACCATCCCGGGCTGCCAATTTCGCGCGCCATTTCTGAGGAGACAATGAAAATTCCGGAACCGATCATTACCCCGACGACGAGCATCGTCGAATCGAATAGGCCAAGGCCGCGCGAAAATTCTCGATCAGTTTGTGAAGCGGCGGTTGGCGATTTCCCCGCAGCGGATTTTTCAGAGTTAGGAATTGTCATGTTCATCTTGACGAGGTGGATATTGTATACATAATATAGGGTATTCGCGAATCTTATCCCGGCGGAATTGTGATTAAGTCATTGTCAACATTACATTTTAAAGACCTTTATCCATCTGGCGCTCGACTAGAATCGGAGTCGGACGAGGTCGAATTGTACGCCTCAACAAATGCCCACAGCGATGCCGCTGTTCGCAGAATTCAAATTGTCGATTCGCATACTGGCGGCGAGCCCACTCGCCTGGTGATTGGCGGCGGCCCCGATCTCGGTGGTGGCCCAATCGCAGATCGCCTGAAAATTCTTCGCGCAGCACATGATGAATTTCGTTCTGCAGTAGTGAACGAGCCGCGTGGTTCGGACGTGGTGGTTGGTGCGCTGCTGTGTGTGCCGCATGATGAAACATGCGTGGCCGGAGTTATCTTCTTTAACAATGTCGGCTATCTGGGGATGTGCGGCCACGGGACGATTGGCCTGATCGCGTCACTCGCTTATCTCGGAAGAATCAAGCCTGGTAAACATCGCATTGAAACTCCAGTGGGAGTTGTCACCGCCATTTTGCATCAAGATGGTCAGGTTACTGTTGACAACGTTTCCAGCTACCGCAAAGCCACGAAAATCCCCGTCGACGTGCCCGGCTTCGGAGTTATGCATGGAGATGTCGCGTGGGGCGGGAATTGGTTCTTCCTCGTCGAAGACCACGGTTTTGAACTTACTCTTAACAACGTGGAAGCCCTCACCAATGTCACTTGGGCTATAAGACAAGCCCTCAACGTTCATGGCATCACCGGCGATGGTGGTCACGAAATCGATCACATTGAGTTGTTCGCACCCTCGATGCTTCCCGGAGTGAATAGCAAGAATTTTGTCTTGTGTCCGGGTAAAGCGTACGACCGCTCTCCGTGTGGAACTGGGACCAGCGCAAAGATGGCATGTCTGTTTGCTGACGGAAAACTGCGCGAAGGCGACGTGTGGCGACAGGAGAGCATTGTCGGCAGCGTCTTCGAAGGCAGAGTCAAAGTGAGCGAAGGACACGTCTATCCGAGCATCACCGGCTCAGCGTTTGTGAACTCGCAAGCGGAACTGCTGCTCGATCCGCGGGATCCCTTTTGCAATGGCATTCGAGCATGAGTAATGAGACGTACGATGTGGTGATTGTGGGCGCCGGAATTGTCGGCGCTGCTTGCGCATATGAATGCGCAAAGCACAAGATGCGAGTGGCCATAGTTGATCGCGACATTGTCGGAGGAGGCGCAACCGGCGCTGCAATGGGGCATATCGTCGTGATGGACGACTCAGATGCGCAGTTTGCGCTGACTCGATATTCGCAGAGTTTGTGGCATGAGCTGCGTCCTGAACTTCCGGCAGAGGTTGAGTATGACCCCTGCGGCACCATCTGGGTAGCGGCCGACGAAATCGAAATGAGCGAAGTATTACGCAAGCGGGCATACTACGCGCGAAACGGAGTTCCAGTGGAAGTATTGAGCTCCTCAGATCTCGAGCGATTAGAGCCTAACCTGCGCAAGGGAATGGCGGGTGGGTTACTCGTTCCTCAAGATGGCGTGCTATATCCGCCTTGTGCAACTCGCTTTCTCATTGATCGTTCGCTCGTGAAGGGTGCAAGTCTCTACTTGGGCGCTACGGTTTCGAGAATTGGTTGCGGGAAAGTGCAGCTCTCAGACTCCACGACATTGTCTGCAGCGGCGATTGTGAATGCAGCCGGCGCATGGTCTCCGGCACTGACACCTGGAATTGATGTGAAGAAACGCAAGGGTCATCTGGTAATCACAGATCGCTACCCTGGATTCATTCGTCACCAATTGGTTGAGCTCGGATATTTGAAGAGCGCTCACGTAGTCAGCGCTGATTCGGTTGCTTTCAATGTGCAGCCGCGCAAGAACGGGCAAATGCTGATTGGTTCATCCCGTCAATTCGGCGCCGAACACAAAGAAGTTGACCAGGAAATTATGCAGCGCATGCTGCGACGCGCGCAGGAGTATTTGCCGGGTCTTACGCAGACTTCTGCAATTCGCGCGTGGACGGGATTTCGCGCCGCCACGCCCGATAAGCTGCCGCTGATCGGACCCTGGCCTGCGGATCCATCTATTTATCTCGCGACGGGACATGAGGGCTTAGGGATTGCCACTTCGCTGGCGACTGCAAGGTTGCTTGCCGATCAACTTACGGGCACCAGCAGCGCGATCGCCACTGAACCGTATTTGCCCTCGCGTATCGCGAGCCTGGAGCACGCAAATGTCTGACGAGATCGCGTTAGCTGTAAACGGCCGCGGCGTACAAATGCCGGTGGGCGCAACGGTGGCCGCCGCGATTGCAACCGCCTCAGCTTATTGCCGGCGGTCAGTAAGCGGGGAGCCGCGAAGCGTACTTTGCGGAATGGGAATTTGCTTTGAGTGCCGCGCAGAAATCGATGGTAGACCGCATCAGCGCAGCTGTCAGATTCTGTGCTCTCCGGGCATGAGAGTCAGTACACCGGGGCAGAACGGATAGCTTCGGAGTGATAAGCGCAAGGCTAATGAGGACCACTGAAAAACAATTCGACGTGCTGGTTGTAGGCGGAGGGCCGGCTGGCTTGGCTGCTGCTTCGTCTGCGGCTGAACATGGCGTCCGCGTCGGCCTTGTAGATGACAACCCGGCTCCGGGCGGACAGATTTGGCGGCAGGGCATTCGTGCGAACTCCGAGGCTGAAAGTTGGGTGAGGAAATTACAATCGGCGGGAGTTGAGATTCTTTGTGGC
>Ga0157372_10001846_pt1 | contig 22954 bp, 19 predicted proteins | sample C55metaG_FD_115307 | JGI IMG/M metagenome (GOLD analysis project Ga0157372, IMG submission 115307) | Corn rhizosphere microbial communities from Kellogg Biological Station, Michigan, USA - C5-5 metaG | ecosystem: Host-associated > Plants > Roots > Rhizosphere > Soil | place: USA: Michigan... | reverse complement strand
GCGTCGCCCAGCGGCAGTGGCGGAAAATAGCCGGATACGGCCGTGCGAGCAAACGGAATGTTTTTTTGGCAGAACTCGATCAGGCTCGGATTGATGTCGAACCCGAATAACTTGCTGTGCTCGCCGATGAAATGTTCCCAGCCCGCCAGGACGCGGCCGCACCCGCAACCAAAATCCAGTATTGAGCGAAACGCGCGATAGTCGACGCCGGCGCCAGCCAGCAGTTCTATCATGTTGCGCACCGTGGCGCCGCGCGAAATCGCATAGTTGTGACCGTCGCGATGTCCGTTGACAAGGTAAATCAAATCGCCGGGCGGAATGGCCGTTGTCAACTCGCGGTCCAGCAAACTCGTCGTTTCCATGTCAAGCGGGCCTCGGTTTGCTGTTTCGGCAGACAATTGAAAACCCCCGGCAGGTCTGTTGACTGGTGCGGTGAACGGCGGCCGGAATAGACCAGCGCTCTTGAGAAGGCGCACGGTGGATTGGAGCAAGCCGAGTCGCCGCAACAGGTACTTCACAAATGTCCGAAATTGATTCGCCAAGGTGATCTCTCTACAAATACCGAACGAGTGAAGACGAATTAGTGTGATGTTGTGCGCAAGGATCTGCTTGGCAATCCTCAAAGCGGGTTTTGGCCAAACTTCAACTCTCGCACATAACTCCAATCGCACGCGGTGTTGTTTCCGCCGTGGCCCGGGTCAACGCGATAAACGACCTTATCGCCCGCAACGAGCGCGACCTCAGCTGTCACGAATTCGTGCATGCCCTGATCTGCTGGAAGATGGAATGGATCCAGCTCGCGATGCAGGAGCAATGTCTCACCAGAGTTGGCGTGTTGCAGCACGATCGATACGCCTATGCCATCCGGTTTTGCCGCGACGCAATTGTGGTCGATCAATGCGGCCTCGCGAATGCCGTAGCGCGCAGAAATCCTGTAGCGCCCCGGAGCGGGTCGAAATTCGATTTGCCCTGGCGCGTGCAGGAACAGTGCGTCGTCACCTTTTTCGGTAACGAAGTTGCTGATACCGTGAACCGCAGTAGGTGCGTCGCTGAAACCGGGCAGGATGCCGTCAAGCAAAGCGCGTGGCGCTGGGGATTCCACGTGGCGTATTTTCAACGGTTCAAATGCTACTTGCATGGACTGATCAAATAGCATGTTCTGCCAAGGCACCTCGGCTTCCACATGAAAAGTACGCACACGCGATACCGGCATCCCGAGATGTATCGCCGTCCAATCCAGCACGGACTGGATCAGCGGCGACAGCACGAACCCGGATACACCAGTGGGCCGAATAAAACGATAGGTGCGAGCGCCTGCATCGGTTTGCAGGACGATGTTGAGCGTCGGTTCGCGCAGCAGCAGGCTGTAGAGCCTGCCTAACAGCGTGAGATCGACTTTTACAAAAGCGACAGTTGCATTCGGCGCCGTGTCAGGAACGCTCACTTCGTGCCTTAACTGTGCAGACGACCAGGTTTTAGGCACTTCCGCGGGCGGAGCACTTGCCGAATCTTCGCGTTGCAAGAGCAAAAACCCTTTCTCCAACACGACAGGTTGATAGCGCCGCAATAGCGCCATCAAGGCGAGCGCATCTTCGCTCGCTGGCAAGCGTGCGTCGACCGGCTCAAGTTTAAGGATGACAAACTCTGGCGCTTTTGCTCCCCAATAGTATGCCTCGTTCAGCTGAGCCAAACGCGGTGTGAATGCAGAGTAGCTCTGGAATATCGGGCGAGGTCCATAGTGCCAACCGTTGAGCAAGATCATGCCTTGTTCGACGCCCATCATGTCGACGCTGGCATTTCCGATGCGGCGGCCGATTTCGGGCAACGCGGCTTGGCGTTGGGCTGTGTTCCATTCTGAAGCGCGTTGCGCATGCAGTTCATTCAGGTGCGCCAAGTTATGCAGATTGTCCCGTGCTTGCGCGAATAATTGTACGGCACGCACCGAAATCGACGCAGATGAGCGCAGAAACAAATTTGCCGCCGTGCAAGCCAGACACAGCAGCAACAAGCAGGCCCGCGCGGTGTTTTTGCAGTCAAGGCGCTTATTGCACAGCAAGCCGAACGGCAGTAATGACAGCGATGCAAAAAAATAGGGCGCGTGGTCGCCGCGCGTGAAGTGAGCACGCCAAGCCCACAGAGCGGTTGCCGCGTAAAGCAGAGATATCAGGAATTCCGGCAGGCGCGCTCGGTTTTTCCAGGAGATTGTCAAACACAAGAACACGAGCATAATCAGCGCGCCGACGCCCGCAAGTTCGGCTGTCGGCAATGCGCCAATCCCCATGGCGTGGCCATAACCGGCGGCGACTTCGAAACCGTTCGTCAGGAAATCGATGATATTTCCGGGCTGTTGGATGCAGGCCAACCAAAGAAGGAAAGCTGCGGCGACGAACATGCAACAAACGGCCACGCCCCAGCGTGCCGATCGATCGAGCGCGACAACACACGACACACTCGCCAGGCATAACAGCCAGAGCGGAAAAAAGCTGAATTTGCTCCAGACAATTACCGCAAAAATAGACGCCAGGAAGGCCACCGTTGATGCAAACCAGATCGAAGATTGCCGTGCGTGGACATCCACGAGCAGAGTCGCGCCAAACAGTAATGTAAGCGGCCATGAGACCTCTCCGGGTACCAAGCCATTCCATCCGAAGAAGGCAAGCGTAAACACGCACAATAAAACAAAGCTGCTGCGGTAGAACATCGCTGCCGTAATCAATGCGAAGCCAGCCGCGAGCACGATTTGGCCAAAGACAAACGGCCAGAAAATCCCGTCGACGTAATTGGCCGTCGGATAGAGAAATCCCGTTGGCCCATACGTGAAAATGAGATCGCGTCCCCACTGCGCACGCTCCAGGTGTGCCCACGCCAATACCTCCTGCCATGACGGATCCAGGCCGGGAGCGCCGGGAGGCAGGCCAAATCGAAGGGTCAGCAGAAATAGCAGAGCGCCGAACACGATCGACACCGACAAACCCATGCCGGCCCGCTGAGTCGTGTCGTGGTTCGGCGAGCGCTGAATCAGGCTCATCGAAACGTCCAATGCTTGTGGCCCAGGTAACTGGTGACGACCGGAACGATCACGCCGATGGCATGCGCGATGGTTTCGTCGTGCCAGTAGAAACCTGTGCGCGGAAATACCACTCGGGCCAATAGCAGACTAATTGCCAGGGTTTGCAAGACCGCCGCAATGTTGACAGCGATGAACCACAGCATCTGCTGACGAAGTCTATTGTTCGCTTCGGTAAAAACGAAAGCGCGATTGATCACGAACGCCGTAATCATGCCAAAAATATAGGCGATGACGATCGCGGCGGTGTAGGGCATCCAGTTACTCAGCGCGATACGTGAAAAAAAATTCACGCAAGCGGCAAAGCCGCCGGCAAGGATGAACCGAAAGAACTGGTGTGAGATAGTGAAACCGTTTTTCCGGACCGGCCCCGCGCTGTTCATCCGTGCGACTTTTCCGCGATGACAAGGGCCTGCTTGCCGAAGATTCGCCAGGCGAGCGGGAAGCGAAGATATAACCTAACAAATACGGCGGCTTTCGGCAGGCGACTCTTGGTCGTGTAAGGCAGGAATTTCGGCAACACGAGCGTCGGTTCAAATCCCGCCAGGCGCAGCGCCTCCACAAGGCTGCGATCCGTCAACGGCGTGTGGTGGTCGAAGAAGTCCCAGTACTCGCCCGGTAAGAAGCGTATGTTCGGCTGCAGCACGATGATCTTTCCGCGTGGCGACAGAATACGCCAGGCTTCTCGGAACGTATCGAGCACCATGGCTTTGCTCGGCAGGTGCTCGAGGAAATTGCTCATGAACACGACATCAACGCTCGAGGACTCAATCTGTTGAATGTCTGTACATGACGTGTTGATGACCCGCACCTCGGGAGCGGCAAATCGTTTGATGTCGGGGTTCAGATCGACGGCAATTTTTTCGCGGGCGTGGATGTTGTTGATGAACTCGCAATAGCCTGCGCCTATGTCGACTACGCGGTCGGACGCACGGATGTGTTTCTGGAAGAAGTTCGTACATAGCACCTTCCAGGTCGCGTGCTTTGGTGCAAGATCCTCGGCGCTGAAGCGGTGCTGGTAGAGCACTTCAAGTTCGCTCGCGTTGTCCATATGCCTCTCAGGCTGTGATCAAGTGCGCCAATTTGCGTGCGACCGCGACACTTTCGGAAATCGAACGGTCTTCCGGGTAATAGTACGATGTGTCAGCCATGAAAAGACCCTGGAGGGGCGTTTTCATCGGCGGCAACTGCGCATAGAAACCCGGCGGACAGATCGTCTGTGCGAAATCGTAGCGGTGGCAGTGCGTCGCGATCACCCAGTCGGGTGAAAATGCCGCATTGAGTTTGGGCAGGTAGCCCAGCGTCTCGTCGATGAACGCCTGGTTCGGCCGCGCGTATTTGGGGTGCGTTTTCGGCATGTAGAACGGCGCGTAGACGATGGTCGGTCCGGCGCCGGGATTGAGATTGGAGTATTCGATCACACCCGGAATCTCGATGCCCGGATCGCAGATGTTCATCCAGAAATTTTCGCTCAGGCGCCGCTTGAGTTTCAGGATCACGCACGCGACCGGGATGTTGCGGATGGCGCGGATGCGCGCGGAGAACTCCTCCGGCAGGTCCGGCACCAGTGCCGGCACGTACTGGATCGGCGCGGTGCTGATTACCTGATCGGCCGCACGTTCTTCTCCGCCAACGATGATGCCGCACACCTTGCCGGAACCACGGGTCACGACTTTGTCGATGCCGGCCTTCAGGTGAATGCGGCCGCCGAGTTCGGCGATGCGCCGCTCGAGCGCGCGCAGCAGCGTCGCCGATCCGCCGTGCAGATAGCCGAGCGATTCCTGCAGCAGATTGCGGCGCGACAAAGCGACGCGCTTGATGCGCGTGCCGAGCCACGCCGCGGACAACTGGTCGCTGAGTTCATAGAATTTCAGTTCGAAAAGACGTTTCCACAGCACGTTGTAAGCGCGTTCGCCGAGTGCGGCCTTGAGCCATGACAACGCGTCGATTTTGTCGAGAGCAGTCCAGTCATTGATGCTCTTCGTGCGCATCACGTGCATTGCATAGCGAAATTTCTCGACCCAACTCAAGCCGGCGAAGCGCAACAGGGCTTGCGGAGTGCCCCACTTGTGCAGGCGCCCGTTCCAGTAAAAACCCATTTTCGTATCGGTCCAACGCAACTGGTCGGACAGATTCAGTTCGGCCAGCAGTTCGAACAGCGGATGGTCGGTTTTGCAGATGAAATGGTAGTAGCGTTCGATTTCCAGGCCATCGAAATTGAACGTCGCCGACATGCCGCCGATGCGATCATCGCGTTCGTAAACGTCGACGCTATGTCCGGCCTTGAGCAGTTCGAGTGCGCAGATCAGGCCCATCGGGCCGGCGCCGAGCACCGCGGATTTCGTCGTCTGTGACATCAGCGCTCCAATACGATCGCGCTGTAACGCGGATCACAATAGCTTTCACGAATGGCGTCTTCGAACGGCGTCTGCTTCACGCCGAACGTCGCTTGCGTGTCGACGCCGTGGAACTCGTCGCCGGCTGACAGCGCCTTGAGCTGATCGGCGGTGAACGGCGGCTTGCCGCTGAACACGGCATAGAATTTGAGCAGCGCGTAGAACAATCCGTATGGAATGTGCACGATCCACGTGCGCAGTCCCTTGACGCGCTTGATCGTGCGGATGATGTCGACGTAATCGACGCGCGTGTCGCCGCAGACATCGTAGACGGCGCCGTCGGGCTGCGCCTCGATGCAGTGCGCGATGCAGCGGCAAAAATCGCGTTCGTACAGCGGCTGGCGCATGTAGCGGCCGTCGCCGGGAATCGGAAACACCGGTGTCTTCGCCATGAAGCGCGACAGCCAACCCAGGTGCTTCGGGTCGAACCAGCCGAACATCAGCGTCGGCCGCAGCATGCAATGCTTGATGCCGCTTTCAGCGACGAGCCGCTCCTGCGCTTTCTTCGTGTTCGTGTAATCGTCGTCCGCAGCCGAGTTGACCACCGACGAGCTGATGTGCACGAGATAAGGCACGGCGTGGTTCCGGATCGTGTCGAGCACGCGCCGGGTCGCATCGATATTGTTGCGAATGAACAGCTCGGGAAATTTCCCGGTGATCTGCGCATGCAGCTGCACGACGCAAGCCGCTGCATCGAAACTGTTCTGCCAGTTTCCGGCCTCGGCCAGGTCGGCGAGTACGGTTTCCACATCCGGGTGCAACTTCCGCAGGATCCCCAAATTGTGCGCGTGCTTGTCGATTGCCACGATTCGCGTGTAACCGCGCGACTTGAGCTCGACGATCAGGTTCTGGCCGACCAGTCCGGCCGCGCCGGTCAGCACGATCTTGGCGTCTTTCGCAATCATCGGCTCAGAGCTTGAGTTTCTTGAAAATCGGCTCCGGAATATGCCGGATCACGAACATGATGTAACGCCAGAACCACGGCAGATAGACGACGCTGCGGCGTTTGTCGATGGCATCGACAATGCCGGCGGCGACACGCGTCGGCTGCACCCACAGCGCGCCTTTGTCCGGGATCGCTGCGGTCATTGGCGTGTCGACGAAACCCGGTTCGATCGTGAGCACGTCGACGTTCACTTTCGCCAGGCGCTGACGCAACCCGCTGGCGAACGCGGTCACGGCCGCTTTGGCCGAACCGTAAACGTAATTGCTTTGGCGGCCGCGATCGCCGGCCACGGACGAGATCACGGCCAGCGTGCCTTGCTTGCGCGCCGCGAAGCGATTGGCCAGTTCGGTCAGCAGCGACATCGTGCTGATCGCGTTGATGTCGAATTCGCGGCGCAAGGTGTCGACCGAGCTCTGGCATTCGTTCTGATCGGACAGCGTACCGTGCGCGATCAGCGCCACATCGAGGCCGCCGAGTTCGCGTTCAGCCTGTTCGATCACCGCCGAGTGCGCGGCGAAATCCGTGACGTCGAGCGTCGCGATCGCCGCACGCGGCGCGCCGCGCACCTTCAGATCGTCGGCAATGGCTTGCAGTCGCACCTGATTGCGCGCGACCAGGAACAACGCATCACCGCGCGCGGCGAACCGCCGGGCGGTGCTTTCGGCAATCGCCGAGGTCGCGCCTATGATCAGGATCTTGCGCATCACTGCTCCATGACCCGCCGCCACCAACCCGACGAAAACCGCGGGTCCAGGTGCGGCAGCATCGCCGTCCAGTTCGGAAAATAGCGCTCGAAGCGCGCCCGTTTCAGGCGTGCGTCCTTGGCCGGATACACCGCTCCGCCCGCCGCGCAGACGACATCGTCCAGGCGCTCGAGCAAGTCGAGTGTGGTCTGCCCATGGTTCGGAAAATCCAGCGCCAATGTCGCCCCGGCGCGCGCAAACGAAAGTATACCAGCGGCCCGGCGATCGCCGAACACCTTGAGTACGGCGAGAAACGATCCACTGCCACTGCGCCGGATTTCATCGAGCAGCGCGGCCATCGAGTTCTGCGCGTCGGCCATCGGGACAAGGCACTGGTACTGCAGGAACCCACGTGGGCCGTAGATGCGATTCCAGTCGCCAATCGCGTCGAGCGGATAGAAGTAGGAATCGTAATGGCCGATCTCGTTTTGTGGCCGGCGGCGATGGAAGTACAACGCGTTGAACGCGCGCAGACTCGCCGTGTTGATCAGCGAGAGCGGCGGCGTGAACGGCATTGTCAGGCGCCGCCGCGGCGCCGCCGGTCCGCTGCACGTATCCGCCGGTGTGTGATTGGCGCGCATGAAGACTCCGCGCCCGAGCGCAGTGGCCGGCGCCGCGCAATCGACCCAGGCCACGGTGTAGGCGAAATCGCGTTCGGATTCAGCCGACAGCTGCAGAAACTCGCGCAGATCGCCGAAGCGCCGGTTCTCGATCGCCATCCACGGATTGCTGATCGGCTGCAGCGCGAACTCGGCCCAAGTGATCACGCCGGTAAGGCCGAGTCCACCGACGGTGGCGCGAAACAACGGCGCGTTTTCATCGGGACTGCACTCGATGCGCGCACCGTCGGAACGCAGCAGCTCGAAACGGCGCACGTACTCGCCGAAGGTACCGGCGCGATGATGATTCTTGCCGTGCACATCGTTGGCGATCGCGCCGCCGACGGTGATGAATTTGGTGCCCGGCGTGACCGGCAGGAACCAGCCCTTCGGCACGATCAGATCGATGATCTCGGAAAAGAGCACACCGGCTTCGCAGCGCAGCACGCCGGTGGACGGGTCGAACGCGATGAAACGATCGAGTCCGCGCGTGTGCAGCAGCGTGCCGCCGGCGTTCGTGCAGCTGTCGCCATAACTGCGGCCATTGCCGTACGCGAGCATGTACGATTCGAGCGTCGGCAGCTGCGCGTCGCGCCAGCGCAGCGGCACGACGGCTTGTGCAGCAACAGGCGGATAGCGGCCCCAGCTGGTGCCGACCGGCATCGTCAAACGGCTCCGATGATGACGATCGCGCACAGTGCGAGCAGGACCTGACTGACCCAGTCGCTCACGGCGAACACCACCGGATCATCGTGCATGGCGCCGCGGTGCGCGAGCAGCCAGGTACGGCTGATCCAATACAGCAGCGCCGGACACAGCAGCCACAACACTTGCGGGCGGTGGTAGAGCATTTCGCTCGCCGAACTGTTGATGTAGAGCGCGAGCACGAGCACGCTCAGGTAGCCGCTGGCTGCGCCGAGGGATTGAATCAGAGCAAGATCATCGACGTGATAGCCGCGAGCCGATTGGTTGGCTCCGGTCTGCAACAACGTTTGCAGTTCGGTGTAGCGTTTGACCATGGCCAGGCTGAAGAACAGAAACATCGAGAATGCCAGCAGCCAGAACGATAGCGGCACCTTGATCGCGACCGTACCGGCGATGATGCGCACCGTGTACAGCCCGGCCAGCACGACGGTATCGAGCATCGGCACACGCTTGAGGAAAAACGTGTATCCCGTAGTCAGTGCGAGGTAGCCGAGCAGAATCAGCGCGAAGCGCGGCGACAATCCGAACGCAAGCACAATGGCGGCTCCGGCGAGCAATGGCACGGCGAGCAAGCCGCCGCCGAGCGGCAACGTGCCGGACGCGAACGGGCGCAGACGCTTGCGCGGATGCGCGCGATCGGCTTCGAGATCGAGCAGATCGTTGAGCACGTAGACACCCGAGGCGCACAAGCAGAAGCTCAGGAACGCGATGCCGGAGCGCGCGATCTCGGCGGGCGAGAGCACGAGATGTGCCGCGAGCAGCGGCAGAAAAACCAGCAGATTCTTCAGCCACTGGTGCACGCGCAACGCCTTGATCCACGCGCGCCAGTGGTTGCCTTGCCGCTCGAACACGCGATCGACCGTAAACCGTCGTTGCGCCGCGCGCGCGAAACCGGGGTTTGCGTTGACGACAATCGCGCGGCGCGCGTATTTCCATACGTGCAGGTCCGGCGCGGCATTTCCGGCGTAGTCGAATCCGCCTTCGCCGAATTCCGCGCGCAGGGTATCGCCTTTGTGCATACCCGCAAGGTTGCGTACCCCGTCGCTCGCCAATACGCTTTCGAAACCACCGACGTGCTCGGCTACGGCGTCGGCGAGCGAGCGATCGGATGCCGTGCACAGGACGCGCCGGCGTTGGCCCTGTTCGCCGGCGCGCAACCAGTCGATCAGGCGCTGTTCGTATGGCAAAAGCGTGACGTCGATCTGCACGCGCCGTGCGATTTCGCGTTTCAGTCGGGCTTTGCCATGCAGCAACCAGCCCGCAAAGCGGAACAGGTACAGGGGATTGCGCCGCAGCAGACCCAGTGCCGATTCGATCAGCAGGTCCGATCGGATCAGGGTGCCGTCGAGGTCCACGCACAGCGGAATTTCGCGATCCTGCATCCCAATGCATTCCCTGGTTGCACGCTTGTGCGCACGCGCGAAGCCCACCAGCTCGTGTCTGTGCCGGTGCGCGCGGGCGCTAGTCGAAATCGTTCTTGAAAATCGTCTCGGGCCGCCAGACCGCTGTGTTGGCGGAATTATTGCGGAAACCAGGCCACGCCGTAAGCGCGTCGCTCGCGGACGCTGAGTTGAAGTCCCACGCGTAAATGGCGCCGATACCAGTGTTGAAAGCAGTTTGTCCGGTTTCGACGAGAGTCAGACTGCCGGACCCCGACACATCGCCGAGTGCGGGAGAACCGGTCTGGCCGCCGGAAGCCGTATCGAGCGCATATCCGGGAGGTGTGGGTCCGCAAAGGTCCTGACTGCGACTGAGTTGATTGCCGTTCCGATCCCACACGACCAGTTCGTCGTTCGAAGGAAGGATGATCTCCGGCAAGTGATCCCCATCGAGGTCGGCGATAATCGGCGAGACTCGGGCACCGAACGAATACGTCGCGTGGCATCCGGGTGTCACCGGCTGCTTCGGCCATCCCGCACGCGTACTGCCGTCGGCGTTGAACACATAGGTCCAGCCGTTGCTGGAAGCAGGCTGCGTATCGCTGCCGGAGACGATATTTTTTGCGATGGCATTGATAATGACCGACGGTGTGCCGTTGCCATCGAGATCCGCGATCGCTGGCGAGGCATAGGCATAGCGCCGTATCCCCGTCGGGCCGGGATCGTCCAGGCTTACCGGCCAGCCGTGCACCGGTTGGCCCAGATAATTGTAGGCATATACAGCATCCGTGACGGCGTGTATCGGGTGCGACGGGTTCGACCCGGCGCAAGCACTGATTTCCCAACATTCGCCGGTGCCGACGACGATGTCGAGCTTGCCGTCGCCGTCAAGATCGGCGAGTGCGGGCGACGACGAGACCACCTCGTCGACGAATATGGGAAAGCCGGAAAGTTCGGCGCTGCCGTCGTGGCGAAACGCATGAATGAGACCGCCATCGCCGAATGCGGATGCGTTGCCATTGGTGTGATCGGCGCCAATGACCACTTCGAGTTGACCATCGCCGTCTATGTCGCCGATCGCTGCCGAGGAAAACACGGTGTCATCAACGCTGCTGGCCGGATCATTGCGCACGGACACATCCCAATAAATCGAGCAATCGTCATTGAGAGCCAGGATGTGTTCCGACCAGGTACCGAATACGATATTCAAGGTGCCGGGACGGTTCGGATTCAGCGCTGCGAGGGCAGGCGTCGAATAGACTCCGAGCGGCGCGCCGCTTTGGGCGGCTTCGTCCCAGCATTTTTGCGAGTTGCCGCTGCTGTCCAGGATATAGACGCCGGCGGACGTAGACACGGTGCTGGTCGAACCGGTCGATACGACGATTTCCTGATTGCCATCGCCGTGCAGATCGCCAACGGCCGGCTTGCTCGAAATTCCGGTGGGGCCAAGGTCATGCTTCCAACGCAAAGTGCCGTCAGCGTTGTAGACCTCGACCGTGCCGTTCACGGTGCCGACGATGATGACAGGCGTGCCGCTTGCATCGATGCTGGCCACGGCGACCGACCCGCCGCGCGCCACGCTATCGGCGGAAGCGAGCGCTTGCGGGTAGCCGGTATGGTAAGCCGGGTTGGATATCGGCCATGCGTTGAGATCTGTGCCAAAAAGCAGCAAGGCCGCAGACGTCAAGACCGCTCGAAATCCCGACGAGGAAAGACAGTGCACGCCAACGCTTCCGCAAATCATCCGAACCGGATTATAGCCCCGCAATTCGAAAGCCGCGTAAAGGGAAACCCGGAACCGATCCGGCACGCCGAACGACCCATTGTGCAAGAACAGGGCCGGGCTGCATGACGCTGGTGCAGCCGATCGCCGGCCATCCGCACCGAACCCCCGCTTAGCCCTGCAGCTCCGGTCGCGCCCGGAACTGCTCGAGCGCCTGCGGATTGGCCAGCGCATCCGTGTTCTTGACGGGCCTTCCGTGAATCACTTCGCGCACGGCCAACTCGGTGATTTTTCCGGAAATGGTGCGCGGAATGTCGGTGACCTGCAGGATTTTCGCCGGCACATGGCGCGGGGTCGTGTTGTCGCGTATCTGTTTCTTGATTCGGTCGCGCAATGCGTCGTCGAGTGTCACGCCGTCGCGCAAGCGCACGAACAGGATGACGCGCACGTCGTTGTCCCAGTCCTGGCCGACGGCGATCGATTCCAGCACTTCGGCCAGCTGTTCGACTTGACGATAGATTTCCGCGGTGCCGATGCGCACGCCGCCGGGATTGAGCGTCGCATCGGAACGGCCGTAGATGATGACGCCGTCGCGCTCGGTCAGCAGCGCATGATCGCCGTGGCACCAGATGCCGGGAAATTTGGAAAAATACGCATGGCGGTATTTCTCGCCGTTCGCATCATTCCAGAAATAGACCGGCATCGACGGAAACGGCGCGGTGCAGGCGAGTTCGCCTTTTTCCTCGTGCACCGATTCGCCGGCCTCGTTCAAGATTTCCACTTTCATGCCGAGGCCGCGGCATTGCAGTTCGCCGCGATAAACCGGCAGCAGCGGATTGCCGAGCGCGAAGCACGAGATGATGTCCGTGCCGCCGGAGATCGACGACAGCATGACGCGTTCCTTCACGTCGCGATATACGTATTCGAAGCTCTCGTCCGACAGCGGCGAGCCGGTCGACAGGATCGTTTTCAGGTTCAGCAACTTGTGCGTTTCGCGCGGCTTGATGCCGGCTTTTTCGACCGCCGCGAGCCATTTCGCGCTCGTGCCGAACACGCTGACACCGACCTCGTCGGCCAAATTCCACAGCACATTGCCGTCGGGATGGAACGGCGAGCCGTCGTAGAGCACGACCGTCGCGCCGACGGCCAGGCTCGACACGAGCCAGTTCCACATCATCCAGCCGCAGGTCGTGTAGTAGAAAATCTTGTCCTCGCGCTTGACGTCCGTGTGCAGCACGAGTTCCTTCAGGTGCTGGATCAGCGTGCCGCCGGCGCCGTGCACGATGCACTTCGGCACGCCGGTCGTGCCCGAGGAATACATGACGTACAGCGGATGATCGAATGGCGTTGGCGTGAATTCGAGCGCGCGTTTTTCGTTGCCGAGGAAATCCGGCCAGCGGACCGCATGCGCGACGCCATCGAGTTTCAGCGCCGCGCCGCTGTAGGGAATCACGACGACTTTCTCGAGGCTCGGGATCTGCGGCAGCACGCCGCGGATTTTTTCGAGGCAGTCGAATGTCTTGCCGCCGTAGCCGTAGACGTCGGCGGTGAACAGCACTTTCGGTGCGATCTGCCCGAAGCGGTCGACCACGCCGCTGATGCCGAAATCCGGCGAGCACGACGACCACACCGCGCCGAGCGACGCCGTCGCCAGCATCGCGATCACGGCCTCGGGAATGTTCGGCAAAAACCCGGCGACGCGATCGCCGGCCGCTACGCCGCTCGCGCGCAGCGCGTGCGCGAGCTTGCCGACCTCCTCGTACAGTTCGGCATACGTGAACTCGCGCTCGTGACCCCATTCGTTGCGCGCGATCAGCGCGATGCGGTCGTCCTTGAAACGCAAAAGGTTCTGAGCGAAATTGAGGCGCACGTGCGGGAACCACTTCGCGCCCGGCATCTTGTCGGCATCGACGAGCACCTCGTCGAAATCACCGGTGGCGCGGATGCCGCAGAATTCCCACACGAGCTGCCAGAACCGGGCCGGTTGGCGGATCGAGAAATCGTACAGCGGCGCGTAGCTGCGCAGGTCGTCGTTGTTCACCTGCTCGCGCACGAAACGCATGAAGCGGTTCATGTTTGCGCGCTCGACGCGCTCCTTGCCTGGTTCCCAGAGCGGCTGCTCGTTTTTCAAGGCGTTTTCCCTAGCTTGGCGCGACGTACGAGCGCGATTATAGCGATTCGCGTCGCGCACGCCGAGGCGGCGTGCTAGTGCCGGGCGGGACGATCGCCGTCACGGACCAGCTCGTCGACCCGCTCGAGAACGACGAGCAGTTCCTCGCAGTCGCCGCGTATGAACTCGGTCACGAACAATCGGCATCTGCTGCGGATTGCGCATTCAGGCGAGGCCGAAATAGGACCGATACCACTCGACGAACCGCGGCACGCCGGTTTCGATCGGTGTCGATGGCGCGTAATCGACATCGCGCATGAGCTCGGCGACATCGGCATAGGTGTCGGGCACATCGCCGGGCTGCAAAGGCTTGAGGATTTTCTGCGCGGTGCGACCGACGGCCTTTTCGATCGCTTCAATGTAACGCGTCAGTTCCACCGGCGCATGATTGCCGATGTTGTAGACGCGATACGGCGCGTTCGATGAACCGGGGTTCGGCTGCAGCGGATCAAATGCCGGATCACCGGCCGGCACGTGGTCGAGCGTACGGATCACGCCTTCGACGATATCGTCGATGTAGGTGAAATCGCGGCTGTGCCGGCCATGGTTGAACACTTCGATCGGCTCACCCGCCAGGATTTTTTTCGTGAACAGGAACAGCGCCATGTCGGGGCGGCCCCAGGGTCCGTACACCGTGAAGAAACGCAAGCCCGTGGTCGGCAATGTGTAGAGATGGCTGTAGGTGTGCGCCATCAGCTCGTTTGCTTTCTTGCTCGCCGCGTACAGGCTCACCGGATGATCGACCGCGTCGCGCACCGAAAACGGCAGCTTGCGGTTGGCGCCGTAGACCGAACTCGACGAGGCATAGACCAGGTGCTCGATCTTGCCGTGTCGGCAACCCTCCAGGATGTTGATGAACCCGGTGAGATTGCTCTCCACGTACGCGCGCGGGTTCTCGAGCGAGTAACGCACACCGGCTTGCGCGGCCAGATTGACGACGCGTTGCGGCGCGAATCGTGCGAATGCCGCGTCGATCGCCTCGCGATCCTGCAACGATGCCTTGACGAAGCTGAATTGTGCATGCGGCGTCAGACGCGCCAAGCGCGCTTCCTTGAGTCGCACGTCGTAGTAATCGTTGAGATTGTCCACTCCGAGCACTTCGTCGCCGCGCGCGAGCAGACGTTCGCTCAATGCCGCGCCGATGAAACCTGCCGCGCCGGTGACCAGAATCCGCATCATCGTTCCTTCAGTTACAAGCGGTCGTCCACTTCCGATTTCGGCAGCACGCGCTTGACGTCGAACAGCACGCCGCCGGGCTTGGCCAGCGCGCGAATTTTTGCCGCGCCCATCTCTACGAACTGCTGGTGCGCCACGGCGAGAACCACCGCGTCGTATTTTCCATCCGCGAGCTGTGCAATCAGATCGAGGCCATATTCGTGGCGCGCGGCGCCGGCGTCGACCCACGGATCGTATACGTCGACCTGTGTTTCGTAGCTTCGCAACTCGCGCACGACGTCGACGACGCGTGTATTGCGCAAATCAGGGCAATTTTCCTTGAAGGCGAGGCCGAGCACGAGGATGCGCGCGTCGAACAAATGTATGCGACGCAGTGTCATCATGCGGATCACGCGCTGCGCGACGTGCGCGCCCATGCTGTCGTTGATGCGCCGCCCCGACAGGATCACTTCGGGGTGATAGCCCAGCTGCTGCGCCTTGTGCGTGAGGTAATACGGGTCGACGCCGATGCAATGGCCGCCGACGAGCCCCGGACGGAATGGCAGGAAATTCCATTTCGTGCCGGCGGCTTCGAGCACCTCGTGCGAATCGATGCCGAGGCGCTGGCAGATCAGGGCGACTTCGTTGACCAGCGCGATGTTGACGTCGCGCTGCGTGTTTTCGATGACCTTGGCCATTTCGGCGACGCGGATGCTCGATGCGCGATGCGTGCCGGCGCCGACGATCTTGCGGTACAGCGCGTCGACGAAGTCGGCGGCCTCCGGCGTCGAGCCCGCGGTGATCTTGACGATCGTCTCGAGCCGGTGCTGGCGATCGCCAGGATTGATGCGCTCCGGACTGTAGCCGGTATAAAAATCCACATTGTGCTTCAACCCCGATGCCGCCTCGATCAGCGGCACGCAGATCTCCTCGGTCGTACCGGGATAGACCGTCGACTCGAAGATGACGATTCCGCCCGGCCTGATCGCCGATCCGGCGGTGCGGCTTGCGCCTTCGATCGGCCGCAGGTCCGGACGCTTGAAATCGTCGATCGGTGTCGGCACCGTGACGATGAACACATTGCATTGTTTCAGCGCCGCCGCGTCGTCGTGAAACGACAAGGATTTGGCGGCGCGGATTTCTTCCGGCGAAGTTTCCAGCGTGCGATCGCGCAGTTCACGCAGCTCGGCGACGCGGCGCGCGTCGATATCGAAACCGGTGGTCGGGAACATGCGTCCGAATGCGACAGCGAGCGGCAGGCCGACGTAGCCTAAGCCCAGGATTGCGATCTGGGCTTCGCTCAGCGTTGCTACGGGTGTCCCTGGCATACGTGCTCCTGCATCCTGCGGGCGTACTCAGTTTAGCGCCTGTTCGAGCTCCGGAATCAGCTTGAACAGATCGCCGACCAGGCCAATGTCGGCCACTTCGAAGATCGGCGCCTCGCCGTCCTTGTTGATTGCCACGATCGTGCCGGCGTCCTTGATACCGGTCAGATGCTGAATGGCACCGGAAATGCCGATCGCGATGTAGAGTTCCGGCGCGATGATCTTGCCGGTCTGGCCGACCTGCAGATCGCTGGGCACGTAACCGGCATCCACCGCCGCGCGCGAGGCGCCGACCGCGGCGCCGAGCTTGTCGGCGAACTTGAAGATCACGGCGAAATTCTCCGCCGAACCGACACCGCGCCCGCCGGAGACGACGCGACTGGCACTTTGCAGATCCGGGCGATCGGTCTTGCCTTGCGCGAGTTCGACAAAGCGTGTGTGCGTCGGCAATTCCACGCTCACGTTCACTGCCTCGACCGGCGCGGCATTCGGGCCATCGCCGGCCGCCGCGTACGATGCCGTACGTACGGTCGCGACGAGCATCTGATCGGCTGGCGCCTGCACGGTGATGATCGCGTTGCCGGCGTAAATCGGGCGCTGGAACGCGTGCGCATCGATCACCTTCATGATGTCGGAGACCTGCGCCACGCCGAGCAGCGCGGCCACGCGCGGCGCAACGTCCTTGCCGAACGTGGTCGACGGCGCGAACACGTGGCTGTAGCCGTTCTTCGCGACCGCCGCAATCTGCGGCGCGTACGTGGCCGCGAGCGCGTGCGCATTGGCCGCATTCGCGAGCGTCAGCACTTTCGCGATGCCGTCGATCTTCGCGGCTTCCGCGGCGACGGCATCCGGAGCCTCCGCGAGCACGAGCACGTCGATGGCGTCCGGTTTCAGTTCGCGCGCGCACGTGACGCAGCGCGCGGTCGACGAGTTGAGCTTGCCGTTGAGGTGTTCGGCGACGATCAAAATCCTGCTCATCACAGCAATCCCTTTGTCTTCAGCGCCGCGACGAGCTCGGCGGCATCCTTCACCATCACGCCCTTGCTGCGTTTGGCCGGCGGCGCGTGGCTCACGGTTTTCAGGTGATCGCCCGACTCAACACCGAGACTGGCGAAATCGATCGTCTCCAGTGGCTTGGACTTGGCTTTCATGATGTCCGGCACCTTGATGAAGCGTGGTTCGTTCAAGCGCAGATCGGTGGTGATCACCGCGGGCAGGTCGACTTCGATCGTTTCCAGGCCGGCATCGACTTCGCGCGTAACGCGCGCGACGTTGTTGGCGATTTCCACTTTCGATGCGAACGTCGCCTGCGGACGATTCCACAGCGCGGCCAGCATTTGTCCGGTCTGGTTGCTGTCGTCGTCGATCGCCTGCTTGCCGAGAATCACGAGCCCGGGCTGCTCCTTTTCGATCAGCTTGAGCAGCGTGCGCGCTGCCGTCAGCGGCTGGACGGCAGTCGACGTGACGACGTGCAGTGCGCGGTTCGCGCCCATGGCGAGCCCGTTGCGCAGATGCGCCTGTGCATCGGCCGGGCCGATCGTGGCGACGATCACTTCGGTGGCGAGGCCTTTTTCGCGCAGGCGCAGCGCCTCTTCGAGCGCGATGTCATCGAACGGATTGGCCGAGAGCTTCACGCCTTCGGTGACGACGCCGGAGCCGTCCGGTTTGACCTGCACGCGCACGTTGAAATCCACGACGCGCTTGTATCCGACCAATATCTTCATTCGGCAATCCGCCGGCCTAAAGGGGTGCGAATTCTACCCCACACGGCCGCCGCTGAGCGAAAAAAAGGGCCGCATCGGCGGCCCTGAACGGGGAAGTCGGTTGCGTTCTCAGTGGTGTCGGGCGATCTCGTCGGCGCTGAGGAATCCGTCGCCGTTCTTGTCGAGCTTGGCGAAGCGTGTCTTCGCCGCGGCCAGGAATTCGTCTTTGGACACCGTGCCGTCACCGTTTGTGTCCAGGCGTTTGGCAATGCGTTCGGCAACGTGTTCGGCGCGCTCGTGCGCTTTCGGAGAGTTCGCAAGTTCCTCGGCGGTAACGCGCCCGTTGCCGGCTACGTCGAGTTCCTTGAACTTGGCGGTCGCCGCGGCGACGTACTCGTTGAGGGTGACGACGCCGTCGTGATTGGCGTCGAGCTTGTCGAAGCGATGCTCAGCGTGTTGAGCGCGCTTTTCCGGCATCGGCTTGTCGCCGCGTGGCATCGCCAGCTCGTCGGGCGTGAGCTTGCCGTCGCCGTTGCGATCGAGCTTGGCAAAGCGCGCTTTCGCGGCGGCGACGAACTCATCCGGCGTGATGTAGCCGTTGCCGGCCGTGTCCAAGTGCCGGACCAGTCCTTGAGCGCGATGCTCGATGCGCTCTTTTGCCTGCGGCGAGTTGGCGATCTGATCGACGCTGACGCTGCCGCTGTTCTGCACATCGATGCGCTGAAAATGCGCGCTGGCCGCGGCGAGGTATTCGTCGAGCGAGATGCGGCCGTCGCCGTTCGCATCCCATTTCTTCAACATGTGCTCGAAGTGTTTCGACGAGCGGTCGGCTTGCTGGGCTGTCGCGGCGGCGCACGCGGCAATCAGTGCGGCGAACAGCGCAAGGCGGGTGTTGCGGTACATGTATTTCTCCGATCATCGACGCACGAAGCGGCGCCGGATGAGCGGTTCAACGCGCCACCCCGGCCGCTGTTGACATGCTCGGCGTAAAGGAAGGTAAACCTATGCCAATCGCGCCAGGATCGCCTTGGCAAAACGCTCGGCCGAACCGGCCGCATGCGCAAAGAACAGCGATGGCTCGGTCAATTCCAGTTCGAGCACGCACGGCGCGTGTTGCGCGTCATGGATCAGGTCGACACGGGCGTACGTCAATGGTTTCGCAAACGGAATCGCGGACAGCGTTTGTTCGGCCAGGCGCAACTCGCCGGCTTCGGGCACACGCGCGCTGATGTGTTCGGCAGCGAACAATGCGCGCGTCGGCCCCTCGCCGCGCTTGAGCAATGGGCCTTTGCGAATGGCGTGACTGAACGTGCCGCAGAAATAGATCAATGCGGTTTCGCCGTGCTCGTCCACGCGCTCCAGGTACGGCTGCAACAACACGCTGCGGCGCGCGTCGAGCAGCCGTTGCGCATGCACGAGCGCCGCCTCGCGCTGCCCACGCGCGTAACGCTGGGCGTCGCGCGAGCCGGCGCCAATGGCCGGTTTGACGACAAATTCTCCGTCGGCGTGGCGCCGCAGGAAATCGTCGAGACCGGTCGCGGCATTTGCGCCGGGTTCGATGAATTCGCTCGGCACGGTGGCGACGCCGGTGCCGGCAAGATCGCCCAGATAATGCTTGTCGGTGTTCCAGCGCACGACGTCGACCGGATTGAGAAGGCGCGTCTGCGAACCCGCGCGCTGCGCCCAGGCGAGGAATTCGGCGACGCGTTCGGTGTAATCCCAGGTCGAGCGCAGCAGCGCCAGATCAAAGCGCGCCCAGTCCACGCCCGTGTCGTCCCAATCCACGACGGCGATGTCCGCGCCGGCGTGTTGCAGCGCAGCCTGCAACGGCGAAAGGTCATCATCGAGGCCGCGCGCCGCGCGGGCCGTGACAAGGGCGACTGTGGGCATGGGAAAGTTTTACGCGCTGAATGTCCCAGCATATCGAAATCGCTGCACAAACGCGCGCTGAATGCGTACGCGTGCATTTCAGGCCGATTCACCCGGCGCCCCGTATGTTCAGGGCTCGCGCAGGAATGCTGTGTGGCGGCGCCGATCATGGCGTCCGCATCGATTACCAGGAGCCCACATCATGTCGATCCAAAACCTCGCCTTGTCCATCGCGCTCGGAATCGGCGCGTGTGCATTGCCGGCCCTCGCCACGACCACCGCCGGAGATTACGTGGAAGTGGACGCGGCGCCGCCGCCGCCGCAACAGGAGGCCGTGCCCGCGGCGCGCTCCGGCTACATCTGGGTACCAGGTTATTGGGGCTGGTCGGGCAGCCAGCATGTCTGGGTCAACGGCCAATTCGTGCCGACACGGCTCAATCACCATTGGGTCGCCGCGAATTGGGAACACCGCGGTTCGCATTGGTATTTCCAGGACGGACGCTGGGAATCCGATGACGAGTCGACGAAGCAGTAAATCCAATCGATCAGGAGGCAAGCCATGTCAATCCGAACTGCTGCATTGGGTCTGGTCCTTGCAATCGGTGCCGGCGTCGCGCCGGGATTGAGTTTTGCGCGCGGCTACGTCGAAGTCGACGTCGCGCCGCCGCCGCCGCGCGAGGAAGTGATTCCAGAAGCGCGCGTCGGCTATGTGTGGGCGCCAGGCTACTGGGAATGGCGGCATCACAATCACGTGTGGGTAAATGGTCATTACATTCGCGAGCGCCATGGCCATCATTGGGTGGCGGCCAGCTGGAACCACGATGGCCAGCGCTACCGCTTCGAGGCCGGTCACTGGGATCGCGACTAGCAGAACACCGTATTCATGCCATGAGTCGGGCCGTGCGTCTGCACGGCCCTTTTTTTCGTCCTACTGACATGCACTGGCGCCGGCGCGAAAGAATCACCGTGGGCCAGGGGTCTTTTTGCCCGCCTCCCGGACTTCGTATGACCAACCAACTGCTTGCGGCATTCACTGCTCTGCTCAGCTGCGCCGCTAGCGCGGCTCACGCCGATTGCTCGGCGCAGTCCGGCGCGTTGCGACCGCATCTCGTCGAGCTGTATACGAGCGAAGGCTGCAGCTCGTGTCCGCCGGCGGACAAGTGGCTGCGTGGACTATCCAGCGCCGACGCGGTCGCCCTGGCGTTCCATGTCGACTATTGGGATGCTCTGGGCTGGCGCGATCGTTTCGCCGATCCGCGTTACAGTGCCCGGCAACAGGCCCAAGCGCGGCGTGACGCCGGCGCCTCCGTGTACACGCCGCAGGTTGTGCTCGATGGCCGCAGCTGGAACAACTGGTATCGCGGTGGCGCACTGCAGCCGGGTTCGACCGGCTCGGCGATGATGAAAATCGCCATGACTGGGTCCGTGCCGACCTTGCGAGTACACGTCGCGGCGATTGCAGCGGATGGTGTCGATCTGGCCGACTACGGGACGTACATCGCGCTGACCGAAGATGGCTTGGCGAGCCGCGTGCGCGCCGGCGAAAACCGCGGCACGTTGTTGAAGCACGATCACGTCGTGCGCGCTTTCGCCGGTCCGCTGGAGCCGACACAGGCGGATGCGGAGATCTCTGTCGCGGCCGATGTCGACATCACGCACGCGAGCCTGGTCGCATTCACGCAGCGCGCGCGCGATGGCGCCATCGCGCAGGTCGTGACGCTGCCATTGGCGCAATGTCCCTGAGCTTGCTCCGGCGCGAACCTTCTAGAGGTTCTGATAATTCGGCCCGCTGCCGCCCTCCGGCGTCACCCAGTCGATGATTCCATACGGGTCCTTGATGTCGCAGGTCTTGCAGTGCACGCAGTTGGCGGCATTGATCTGCAGGCGTTTGCCGGTGCCATTCGCTGCGGCCGAGTCGGCGACGATCTCGTAGACGCCGGCGGGGCAGAAACGCGTGCACGGATTCTTGTATTCGACCGCACAGCGCGTGACGCAGATGCTGGTGTCGAGCACGTGCAGGTGCACGGGCTGGTCTTCGTCGTGCTGGGTCGAAGCAAAGTAGACTTCGGCCAGGCGATCACGCGGCGGCAGCGTGCGCTCGATGTAGTCGCGTTGTGGAGAAGTGTAGTCTTCCACTTTTTTCAATGCGGTGTGGTCGGCGTGGTTCTTCAGCGTCCACGGCGAATGGCCGGCGGTGAGCGTCTCCCAACCGGCGTTGGCGAGACCGAGCCACAAGCCGTGGTGGAAACCGGGCCGGATGTTGCGCACTTTCTTCAGTTCCGCCGCGATCGCCGAGGCGCGCAGCTTCGCATCCCATCCTGCGGGCTTGCCCGTCGCGACAATGTGCTCGGCCGCGAGCATGCCGGAGCGAATCGCCTGATGCGTGCCCTTGATCTTCGGTACGTTGAGCAGGCCGGCGGCGTCGCCGATCAGCATCGCGCCGGGCATCTCGCAGTTCGGCAGCGATTGCCAGCCGCCTTCGACGATCGCGCGCGCGCCGGCAGAGACGATCTGTCCGCCCTCGAGCAGCGGCTTGACGATCGGATGATGCTTGAGCTGCTGAAACGCTTCGAATGGCGACAGCAGCGGATCCTCGTAATCCAGGCCCGTCACGAAGCCGATCGCGATCCGGTCCTTGTCCAGGTGATAGATGAAACTGCCGCCATAGGTGGCGTTGTCGAGCGGCCAGCCGAGCGTATGCACGACCTTGCCGGGTTCGACGCGGCCGGCCGGCAGCTGCCACAGTTCCTTGATGCCGATGCCATAGGTCTGCGGGTCGCTGTTCGCGTCGAGCTTGAATTTTTCGATCAGATGTTTGGTCAGATGCCCGCGGCATCCTTCGGCGAGCACTGTGATCGGCGCCTTGATATCGATGCCTTGCGTGTAACCGGGCTTGTGCGAACCGTCCTTGGCCACGCCCATGTCGCCGATGCGCACGCCGCCGACCGAACCGTCGGGGTTGAAGACAGGCTCCGCCGCGGCAAATCCCGGATAAATTTCCACACCGAGTGCTTCGGCTTGCGGCGCCAGCCATGCGCACAGCGCGCCGAGCGAAACGATGTAGTTGCCGTGATTGTGCATTTGCGGCGGCGTGAGCGGCGATTTGATCGCGCGCGCGTGGTTCGGCAAATACCAGAATTCATCCTTCGTCACCGGCACACAAATCGGCGGCGG
>Ga0157372_10001845_pt1 | contig 22966 bp, 25 predicted proteins | sample C55metaG_FD_115307 | JGI IMG/M metagenome (GOLD analysis project Ga0157372, IMG submission 115307) | Corn rhizosphere microbial communities from Kellogg Biological Station, Michigan, USA - C5-5 metaG | ecosystem: Host-associated > Plants > Roots > Rhizosphere > Soil | place: USA: Michigan... | reverse complement strand
CGCGAGGGAAAGCGCCAGCGCACATGACGTCAGTGCCGTCGTCGCCAGGCCGAGATCTCGAAGCCCCTGTACCATACGCCCCGCTTCCCCATTTGCGGTTGAACTTAGGCGCATGCACCGGCGCCTATTGCGGGAATGCCAAGGAATATGGGCAATCCGGGCTTAATCATATCTCGCGGAAGCTGCCTGTGGCCGGCGTGGCAGCTCCGGCCCCGGAAAGCCTGCACCCAGACAGCGCCCAAGTCAGGAAGATTCAAAGACGGGACGTCGTGAGCATCTGAGACCCGAGCCCTCCCCTCCCGACCTCGAGCGGCCGCTTTGCGCCCTAATTTCAGTCGTCCGAGCAGTCGCCGCTTGGTCCCGAAAGCGGTCGTTCGATCGGCGCGCGCGTGCGACGCCGATGCAAGAAAATCGGGCAACAGGATTGCGGACATAAGTTTCGGATCACGAGAGTAGGCGGACGACGGCTTCGGTCGCCGCGCCTCCGGTGGCAGCTAGATGGTCCAAATCGGTATCTGTTTGCGATGTGGCCCTGCGGCTTGGTTGGGCAAAACATGGCGAGTGATCAGTCCGTCGCGCTCAAGGTCGCGCAGGGTTTGGGTGAGCATATGCGGTGTCGCTCGGCGACGTTATGAGCGGATGATGATCACTGCCGCAGACCAGTTTGCCGACGACGTTCCTCGGTCCAATCCCTGGACCCAGGACGATCTCGGATTCGCCCCCTTCGCCGAGCGGTTAGCGGAGGCCCTCGTTCGCCAGCTGGCGCCCAGTGGCTATGTTGCCGGTCTTCACGGAGAGTGGGGATCGGGCAAGTCTACCGTGCTCAACTTCATCCGCGCGCACCTGACAAAGTGGCAGGAGGAAGGAAGGCGTGACGTAGAGGGTCTCGAATGGTTCGACTTCGAGCCTTGGATCGTGGCCGGCCACCAGGATTTGTCCGCAGCGTTCTTCAAGGTTCTGTCCGAGAAGCTTGGCGGGAAGGCCGAACGCTGGTCACTCTTCAGAAGGCGGACGAAGGGCGCCATTGATCTCGGCGCCGTCCCCCTCATCGAGGCGACATCAAAGCTCGGTTTCATCATCGACCACACGGGGGGCGTGGCATCGAAGGCAGGCGCTGCGGTCACGACGGCGGCAGTCAAGAAGGCGGCCGATCGGTGGCTATCGGAGCCTTCCCTCCAGAAGACCTATGACCAGTTGGTGGAGCGCTTGAGTAGCTCAGGGCGGCGCTTCCTCGTTTTCGTCGACGACATCGACCGGCTGACGTCTTTAGAGATCCGGTCGCTGATGCAGATGGTGAAAACGGTAGGGCGGCTGCCTAACGTCACCTACTGTCTTTCATACGACCGTCAGATCGTGTGGGCCGCTCTTGGCGAGCTGGCGCCGGGGGACGGGGCGCGGTCGGGTTATGCGGAAAAGATTGTGCAGCACGAGGTGGAGGTGCCGGTTCCCAGCCGGTCGGGTCTCATGCGCATGCTGACGCGGTCCCTCGTTGGGCTGCCGCCCCCTCCTGATCGGGGCCTCCGCTGGATGGACATGGTTCAGGCCGGTATTACGCGCTGGATCAGGCATCCACGCGACGTCGTGCGCCTATCGAACGCGATGAACTTCGCCTGGGCTGCCCTCAAGGACGAGGTCGACCCCTACGACGCATTGTGCATGGAGGCCCTCCGTCTCTTCGATCGGAAGGTGTTCGACTGGATCAGGGAAAATCGCGAGCTGCTGCTCGGGGAGGGGTTTCGGTTTCCCGTTCCGCAGGAACGGCAGAAAATGGAGGCGGAGAACTTGGGCCGGCAGCTGAGCGAGGGCGAGCGCGCAGACGTCGTGACCGTGCTTCGTCTTCTGTTCCCCAACAGGAGCAACACCTTCGGCACGCAGCCCAACCTCTCAACCGAACGCTGGTCGGACGTGGTAGCCCGGCGCGGGATCGCGACGAGTGCCGGCTACACGGCCTATTTCAGTTTGGCTCCCTCGCCTGCCGCCGTTCCAAAGCGCATGATTGACGAAGCCGCATCCTCCCAGACGGTCCTCGCGCGGCAGTTGGAACTCATTGATGGTGCGATTGCGCTTCACGACGAGATCGGCGCGTCGCTGGTTGGGGAATACCTTCAGGAGCTAATGCACCGGGTGGACCGGATGCCGCGCGCTACACTACCGATTCTTCTTGAGGCGCTCGTGAACCGCACGACGGAGGTTTCGGCTAAAGACGAAGGTATCGGTTTTTCCGGTCCGGCGTCCTCGCATTCCGCGGTTGTGGCACAGATACTGACTCGGCTCGGGCCAGAGGAAAGTGCGGACGCCTTGGAAGGGATATTCGCGCGGTCGGACGATGCAGGTGCGCTGTCGGCCGTCTTCGTCGATCTTGCGCGATCGGTCGGCGAACTGCCCTCGCGCTCGATGCATCGCTATGTTCCCAGAGAACGGTTGACGGAGCTCGGGGCAATCCTAGGCCCAAAGATCGAGGCGGCACGAGCTGCGGACGAGCTGGATCGGCTGACGCACTATTATGAGGTCGCGCGCGCCTGGGCCTATCTTAAGGGCGTCGACGAGCCTCGTGCCTGGCTTGCTGAGCAGGCGGTCCGCTCCGCCGCGTCACTCGCCAAGCTGGCGCGGGGACTGCTCGCCACGTCCAACAGCGGCAACGGCCCTTCATTTTCGCTCTACAGCGGGATCGAGACCGACCTCTATGACGTGACTGCCCTGCGAGAAGGCTGCGACGCGTTCGTTGGCGCGACCGAGGTGGGTGAGCTCGACCGCGCGCGGATCGCTGCGCTTTGCGAAGGGCTAATGTCGTGGAAACCTGGCGAGCCGCACGGCGAAGGAAACTCGTCATAGATTTGTGGGCCACCGCTGTTCACAACCGCATCTGGAGAACTGCCGCTGCGGCCGAACGACTGCAAACAGGTCCGAAGCGGAGGTAGCGAACGCGTTGCCTTGAACGACGGCAACGCGCCCTAGAACAAGACGTTCATATGACTTGCGGCGCATCCCGAAAGCTGCCGTGGGAATACCGGGAAGGCATTCTGGCCGGATCGCCCCATCCGAACGGCAGAAGTTGGTGGATAGCAACCGTACCCGTGTTGACATCGGACGATGCTCCGCACTCGGGACCTGAAAGGCACGGCCGAAATGGACGGCATTCGCTATGAGTGGGCTATCCAACGGGAGCAGTAATGGTGCACCGTCGATGGGTGGAGGGGTATGACCATCGCTCTTCGTCAGGGTGGCGCCTCGCGAGAAGCAGTCTTGGAGTTTCCGATGCCCTCAGCGAAGCGGTCGAAGCTCCACCCGTTGCCGCGCCTGCTCGCACATGAAGTTCATCACCCGGCGCACAGGATCCGCCATGGCCGCGAATTCGAGGATGTCTAGTATGGCCTCGACGAACCGTTTCTTCTCACCCGGATCCTCTGGCCCAGGTAGCCCGGCCAGCGCTGCAACGGAGGTTAGTTCGTTTCTGATGGCATCGAAGTCAATCTCCGCCTGCGCACGACTCCATTCGTCGATGAGCCTCGACGCGCCGGTCATCCTCGCGGAGCAGGCCGCCGGCAGGATCACGTCAATCTCGCTTGCGCTCCGGTGGAACCGCAATGGAATTCAATATACGCTTTCGTTGGCGGGTGAAGCCGATCTTGTGGCGGCGGTTCTGCGGGACGCCGTTCCCTGCATTCGAACCGACGAGGAAGCCGAGAGCTGGATCGAACCTTTTCGCGACGTACTGGTCTCCCATGCGCCGGAACTGGACGACGAGGTGGACTGGCCGAGCTCAGCTCCAAGCCTCGGTCGGCTCCTGCTCCCCCGCGCCGGCCAAATTCAGTTCACCGTTTATTTTCCCACGACCAAAACGCCAGACAACGCTTAAGGCTGAGGCGTCGTCTGCTTCGGTACTCTGCCAATCGCACGAGATGGCTTTCTGCTCAGTCTATTCTCGGATACCGCGATTAGATCAAAGGCTGTTGTCGTGCGCGCTGCTGATGAACGACCGCTTTTAAGCAACGCCGAGCGCCACGGGAACGACGGGTATTGAGGCGCAAAGCGGTCGCTGTTCAACGCCCGAGCCCTCGTCTCCTACCCCAGTCGATCCCGTGATTGAACGCCAATTCGGCACCTAGCCTGCGGCCCGTCTCGATCGTGATCCCAAGTTGAGCCTTTCGAGCAGCTAGAATAGACTCCATCTGCGGATCACGTTCGAGGCTCTTGGCCATGCCAGCCATTTGCGTCTGGATGGCTTTGCGGCGCTCGACATCACCCACCTGGTAGGCGCGTTCGGAATTGCGCTGCAGCTTATTCCAGCGCGCCACAAACTGGTCGGCCCGTTTTGCCGGATCGGTGCGCATCTCGGCCTCGAGCGCCATGGCACGGATCGTCGCCTGCGGTCGGCCCTTCGCCGCTTCGTCGACCAGGGCAGGATCGGCGTTGAAGGCGCTCCTCAGATCCGCCCTGGAGCCAGGGCGTAGTGCCTCCAATTCGGCCGCGGCTTTCTCAATCGCGGCGCGCTGGTGAGGCAGCGGCTCCTGCCCGTCCTTGCGGGTGCGCAGGATATCGGCCGCCGCTCGGGCGACACGCACGACAGCCTGTTCAAGCGGGTCCTGCTCAGGAGTAGCGACAGGCGAAGTTTTGAGCTTCAATCCGGCAAACGGGCTCGGCACTTGCAGTCGACGCTGCGGGGGCTCGGATGCCGCGTAATCAAACGCCATGTCCTTGCTCCGCTCACGCGACAGCGCGCGGGTCAAAGCCCGCTGGTCCGAGAAGTCGTCCTGGCCATAATGGAGATCGACGCTGTCACGGTGGCGTGACATAGCGACATAGGCGGCGTGGCGGTCGAGGCCCGGTGTAGCCAGCACATGCACATGGTCGACCGTGACACCTTGCGCCTTATGGATGGTGGCGGCGTAGCCATGGTCGATGCTCGCATAATCCTTCACATCGAACGCGACCGAGAGCCCGTCGTCGAGCAGCACTGCCATGCGCGCAGGCGTAGCGGATTGGATTATCCCGAGCGTACCATTCTTCACGCCCAGACTGCGCTCGTTGCGCAGGAACATGACGCGGTCGCCCGTCGCAAACTCTCGGCGACCGCGCTCGGTCGTGACCGACACATCGGACCCAAGTTCGCCAGCAGCGCGCAGCCGCTCGCGCGCCGCGAGGTTGAGTTCGCGAACCTCATCATTGGTGTGCGTCAGGATGATCCGCGACACGCCCGGCAGTTCGACACGATCGCGATCCCAGCGATCAATGAGGTCCGCGCGCGCTTCCTCACGAGTCTCAGCCACATGGATGCGGCCCTGCCGATCATAGGCACTGATCGCTTCGGCGGTTCGCTCGGTCGCCAGGTACCGCGTGGCGTCGCGCTGCCAATCCTCGCGCTGGCGTCGGATCTCCGTGATTTCGACGCCGCCCTGGCGCTCGGCGACACTGCGGAAGGCGGCGCCCGCCTCGATAGCCTGTAGTTGCTCCGGATCGCCGACCAGCACGACCTTGGCGCCGCGTCTCTCGGCTTCGGATAACACCCGCTCCATCTGGCGCGTGCCGATCATCCCGGCCTCGTCGACCACCAGCACATCGCGGCTCGTCAGCAACTCGCGCCCGTCTGCCCACTGATGCTCCATGCTGGCGATGGTGCACGAGGTGATGCCCGAGCCGCTCTCGAGATTTTCGGCGGCGATGCCGGACAGCGCAACGCCGCGGACCTTATATCCGGCGCTCTCCCACGCCTCACGAGCGACGCCGAGCATGGCGGATTTGCCTGCGCCGGCATAGCCGATGACGATACCGAGCCCCTTTGCTCCCGTCGCATGTTCGAAGGCACTACGCTGCTCGCTCGACAGCTCCAGCCCACGCATCTCGGCGCGCACGAGCGCGAGCTTGCGGTACCGCTCATCCATGCCGTGGCGTCGGCTCGCTTCCAATCGAACCGTCGCGCGCTCCAGCCGCGCCTCGGTCTCGATCATCTCACGGCTGGTGAAGCGCTCGTCGCCGCGGCCGTCCCGGCCAAGCTTGACCAGTTCGGGCGCAGCTTTGACCGCGGCCATGATGTGGTCGAACTGATCTTTCCCGTCGCTGTGGCGGTGCACGAACATCGCGAGATCGCGGGTGGTGAAGGTCGCCTGGAGTCGGGTGATTGCGTCCAACGCCAGCGCCGGCCTGGCGAGCAGTTTCTCGCCATTGGACCGCGCAATCTCGGCATGCGCCGCGAGCCGCTCGCTCTCCAGCCCCTGCCCCGCCATCCGCGCCGCGGCCGGACCGATCTTGTGCTGCGGCGCGAGGTCGATGCCTTGGGCCTCGAGGGTGCGGTGATCGACCCGCGCGTCGATATCCAGCTCGGCGAGGCGCTGGTTGACATGGCTTGCCCAGGCTTCGCGCCAATGGTCGAGCAGATCGGTCCGGTTCCAGTCGCGGCTTTTGGCCCCGAATCCCTCCTCCCCAACCTCGCGCATGGTGAGCATGACATGCGCGTGGGGCTTGGGCTCACCATCGGCGCCGATATCCCAATGCACGTTGAGATCGGCGATCATCCCGCGCTTCACGAACTCTCGTTCGACGAACTCGCGCGCCAGCCGGATGCACTCTGCCTGGTCCAGCTCTCGCGGCAGCGCGAACTCGACTTCGCGCGCGAGCTGCGCGTCCTTGCGGACCTCCCCCGCTTCAACGGCATTCCAGAGCTTTTCGCGATCGCGCCAGTCCTCGGGCGCACCGTCGGGCAGCATCAACTCGGAGTGGGCGACACCGGCCTTGTTGGAGAAGTCGTGGTGACGGTCGAGCCGCTCGTCATGAAGGCGCGAGGCGGAGCGATACGCCGCGGCCGCTAGCGCGCTCGATCCGTTGGCGCGGGAAATGACTTTGGCCGAGAAATGGTAGATCGCCATGACGGCAATCCATCTACTCGCAAAGGAGCACGTCGGCACGACGTATAAGCGCGCCCTCAAAAGATTTCATCATTTTCGGGACGCGAGAATCCCAAGAGATTTCAGAGCATTGCCGCTGATCGAACGCAGCGATAACTGGTCTGTCCTCATACTTCAAACGGAGGACTGACTTATGCGCAAACCCCGCGATTTCGACGCCGAACTGAAGGCACTGACGGAGAAGGCGAGGCAGCTACGCGCCCGCAAGGTCGACCAGCTGGGCGAGCTGGTCATCGCGACCGGCGCCGACGCGCCCTCGATCGAGCAACTCGCCGGCGCGCTGCTCGCGACTGCCGATGCGGACGCCAAGACGATGGAGGTCTGGCGCCAGCGCGGCGCGGCCTTCTTTCGGAAGACAGGTGGCGCTGCTGGCGGCGATGACCGCCATGCGGGCGAGCCTGCGCCGGGTGCGGATCGGGCGTAACCGTGTCCAGCTTTCCCGCGCGCGGCTCGACAAACGAGACTGGGTCGTGAAGCGCCGCGAGCGCACCCGCCAGCTGATCGAGCTGGGCGGCCTCATTGCTAAAGCTGGCCTGGTTGAGCTCACCGATGACGATCGCGCGATCCTGTTCGGACTGCTGATTGAGGCCGCCGCCAAGTTGCGCAGCGGCGACCGCGAGCAACAGCTGGTGCTCTGGCGCCGCCGCGGCAAACGCGCGTTCGAAGGGGCCGCATTGTCGGCCGGCGGTCAACGCGTCATATCGCCGCGATGAGCACGAGCCTTGAAGAACATATCCGCGCGCTGCTGGAGCGCGCGCCACGTTGGATCAAAACCGACTTGCTCAAGGACGGCCCCGAAAAGGCTCGTGCGGAAGAAGCGCTGGCGGCGATGCTCGCGGCGGCGCTCGAACCCGCTCCGCCCGAAGCAGACTGAAGCTGTCGCCAACGGCTTTTGGCTATCGTGTGCGCATGGGCTAAGACGCCGTCATGTCCTCCCAAATCTATTTCGCGCTCGCCGCCAACGAGCGCGCGGCAGCCTCGAAGGCCGATCTTCCCAACCGGCGAGCCATGCACGAGCGATCCGCCCAAGTGTGGGAGGAAATGGCACGTAGCGCCGAGGCCACCGCCGCGATGGCCGAGGTCAATCTCCAGGCGAAGAACCTCTAGGTCGTTAATTCATAGACGGCGGTTTTTGGCGGCCGGCCGGAACGGCCGAGATGGGGTGGAAAGCGGTCATCAGTATAGTGATGCTCGGTTGTCAGACCTTCAGTAACTGATGCGCGGCGCTCAACCAGATTTTGCTGTTACCGATTCGCTCTTCCGTCAGACCTAGGAGCAGTAGCACTGCGGCACCGATAACGGTGGCTGTGTGCACTGCTCGGCGGCTGGCAATGTCGTAAACCGCGACCGACGCGATCATCCCGATAAAAATGTACAGTCCTGCCGCACTGACCTCAGGGATGCGGCCGACAGCTGCTCCCATCAGACCGAGGCTCCCGAGGATCACCCAGCGTTTGTGGTAGTCAGGCTTGTTGCGCATCAGCATAGCGCCACCTGCGAGCAGCCCGAACATAGCTAGGTCTGCCAGCTCGCCGTAGAAGAAGGTCAAGACTGCGTCGCCACCACCTTCGCGGAAGTCGTTCACGGTGTCTCGTTTGGCCACTATCGTACCAAGCACGAGCATCGGCAGGACAAGCCAGCCGGCGATTGACCCGACTCTCCTATGCGCCCGCAGCCGCTTTGTGGCGGCGAGAAAAGCTTGGACGACCAGCACCGCCGTCCAGGCGAAGAAGAACGCACCGTGGACATGGACGATCAGCGGCTTTGCAAAGGTTCCTCGCGCGACTGGGATAAAGAACGTTCTCGAAAACCCGGTCAGCACGATCCCGGCGAAGAGGAGAGTGAACGCGATGAAGTAGCCGTGCAATTTGCGCGGAACTCGGCGGGCGCGCTTCGGTGGCGCTATCGATGTCTGATGGTCTACCGCCGTTGGGACCCGCTGCATAAACTCAATCCTTCCCCGACCGAGAGAGCACGAACTGCGAATGTCCGCAATTGGGTCGGAAGCTGCCGGTCCGCTTCAGGGGTCAACGGCCTAATCCATCGAGACCGGCAAGGTGCCGAGACGCGCCACCGCGAGGTGGCGCGTCCCGAAGTTTCAATCAGCTGGATTCCAGATGATCGCGAAGCGTTCCTCGCCTTCGCCGGGCACGCGGCCCAGATTGGCGTAGAGTCGGCGCGGGCCGAACTCGGGCGCGGCGAGGCTCAGCGAGACATAGTCACGGCCGCTGCTTTCCGAGCGGCGGTTCCAGCCAGCACCGATCTCCGCATCGCCTGAAAGAACGCGATAGTCGGGCTGAGCGTCGGCTGTCTTGGCGGTGTTGGGCACGACCGCGATATCCGCGCGGATGCTGAGCGTCTTGAGCTGGCCCTTGAAGGCGCCGTTCACGTCCTTGGTGACATAACCGATGGCAGGCATTGATCTTACTCCGTGATGCGACCGGGACCGTTCCCGTCGACAGCGGGCACAAGAGGTTCGGGCATCAGGAGCCTGCGCACCGGCATGGCTGCAGCGGCAGCGGAGGACCGGCGCGGACGCGCTATTTTGCTGCGCGAGGAAACCGCGAAGCGGCTGGGGAAAATAGCGTGGCCGCGCCGGTTGCGCGGGCTACGCCCGGACCTATCGCCCAGATGTCAAAACGACGGGTTGGTGCTGGTCGGGCAAGCGAAAGAGCAATTGCGTATGCGGCTCAGGCAGCCTCGGTGGAGCGCTTCAGAGCCTCGATCCGCTCTTCGCAGATAACCTGGACAACGTTGCCCAGCTCTTCGACCTGAGCGCCCAACCAAACAAGCTCTTCCTCGGTGATGCGGTAGTGGCGGGAGTAACGCGCTTTGACGTAGGCGTCCTTCAACTTCTCGAAGCGCGAGCGATCCGCCTTCGTCTCGCGAGGCCACGCATCGACGAGCCGCCGGTCGATGCGCTCAGCCTGCGTGCGCAGGAAGCCGAGATTATGCACGTGCGGCGTGTAGAAGGTGCACACCAGAAGGACGCAGTGATAAAGGCGTTCCGTGGCTTGGTGAAGATTGAAGGCTGCCTCGTTGTAGCGGCCCTGTGACTGCACATATCGAGCGGTGTCTAGCGTCCCAGCCGCGCTCGGCAGCCACTCCTCGAAATATTCCCGCGCCATCGCCAGTGCCTGCTTGGGCGTCTTCGGCTTGGGCTCGGGCAGCTCGGTGTCGTCGCTCTGGTAGAGCGCGATGCCGTCGCGCGCGACATCCATGAAGAAATAGCGGCCGTGCGCGAGCCCATCGTTCACTTCCTGAAGCGTGTGAACGATGAAGTTGACCGGCGTGCGTAGCGTCTTGGTGATCGCGAGTTCGCGGTTGAGCCGCTCCTCGGCCGTCGCCCAGAACTCGACGCGGTCGGTCAGTTTCTCGTGATTGACGATCACGAGCAGATCGAAGTCGGACTGATAGCCCTTGGCGGTGTGTGGCTCATCGACCCAGCCGCCACGCGCATAGCTGCCGTAGAGGATGACCTTGAGGATGCGCGCCTGCTTCTTCCATTCAGCCGTTGCGATCGCGGTCGCGTGGCCGAATTCCTCGAACAGGATCTGCACCACGCGCTCAAGCTCGCGCTGCTTGGCGGGGGGCAGATGATCGAGATCGGTGCGCATGGTCAGCCCCGGATTCTGACAGGCGCGGACCGGATGGCAAGGCCAATCCGGTCCGCGCCGATTGAGATCGCTGCATCAGCGGCGATGCGAATGCCGCAGCCGACTAACATTTCAGAGGCCATCGCGACGCAGCCCCTGGTCGATCGCAAGGATCGCTTGCGCGATATGGCACTCGACCGCGGCGACATCGATCCTGAGCAAGTGCGCGATCCTGCAATAGGACCAGCCGTCGACCCGGTGCAGCATGAACACCTCGCGCATCAGCGGGTCCATCGCCGCCAGGATCGCCTCGATCTGCTGCAGCAATTCCTGCGCGCGGCTCATGACCCGGGCTCCGCATCGGGCAGAAAGCCGAGAAGATAATCGGCGGCCTTGCTCGCGGCACTGGCCGCGCGAAAGATCGCGCGCTCATCCTCGCGCAGCACGGCGAGCCACGCGCCGATGTAGTCGGAATGCCGGACGGTCGGCCGGATCGAAAGCGACGCGCATGTGAACGCGCTGGTGATCTCGGCGACCAGTTCCTCGCGCGCATAGTCCGGACTGCCATAGGTGCCGCGCTGATCGCGATTGAGGCGGGGTTTCGTGCCCGGTCCAATGGCCGAGCTCATGAAGCGCGGTTCGGTACCAATTGATCGGCTCGGGATAAGCGGCCTTGGGCGGCACCGCGACGACGTCGAGGGCTGGTGCATAAAAGGCCTTGTCACCGCCAATCCGGATGTCCGCGCCGGTCGCACGGATCAAGGCGTCGGCATGCGGCACCAGCTCCGCTTCCGCCAGCGCCGGGACCGCTGGCCTGAACCCGTCGGGCAGTCCCTCGCACTGACCGACATTGAAGACAGTGAAGCGCTTCAGAAAGGCAATCTGCCGCGCCTCGCGCTCCTCGTCGCGCGCGCGGTCCTGCTCCTCGCCCGGCGTGAAGCGGTCCGCATAACAGACGGTGGTACCCTTCTCGCCCTTGCAGACATGGCCCCCGGCAAGCTCGCACTGGCGATACGTCAGCCAGCGTTGTGAGGCAAAGCCGCCTTCGACCACCGCCGCCCACAAGATCAGCACGTTGATGCCCGAATAAGCGCGGCCGGTGCCCGCATTGTGCGGCATGGTGCAGCCGCAGCGTGCGCTGTCCCACGGCTGGACCCACGGCAACCGCCCCTGCTCCAGCTCCGCAATCACCCGCGCCGTTACCTGCGCATAGAGGCTCTGCCGATCGTTGCCCGAATGAACCTGTCCCATCGTCCCTGCTCCTTCAAACCACCGCACCCGGCGCCGGAATGGCGGGGTGGGCGGCAGGAGCGGACCGGCAGTCCCGCCGACCGAGGCGGGCCGCACCCGAAGGGCCGCAATGCAATGGAGGACTTGGCCGAGGGCCAAGTTGCGGCACGCCGCGGCGGGACTACAGGGCAGCGACGCCCACCCCGCCAATCACAAGCCGGAGGCCAAACGCCCGCCGCGCGAAACGCGCGGCGACCGCACCTCGCGCGTCAGCGCCTCAAGGCTCGGCCACGAGCCAGAACCGGTGAACTCTCGAAATCCGGCGGCCCGGCACGGCGGCGTGCGCGCGGACCTGGGGGCCAGCCGCCGCCGTGCCCTCAAGCCGGATCGAGTGTGCCCACGCGGCCGACAAAGATGCTGCGCACCCTGACGGCTGCGCCAGCAGTCCCGAAGTGTGCGCTCCGCAAGCCGCGTTCCGCTTCCAGCGGCCCGCCGCCGCTGCATCCGTGGTGATCGTCTGGGTGATTAACCCGCAGTTGGCGGCGCACCGCGCACACGACTCGACCGAGGTCAACGCAACCCCACCGCATCCACAGCGCCGGTGCGCCGGGGCGGCGACGCAGCGCTTCAGGGGCTGAGAGTCACCGTAAATATCCCTTGCGACCCCAAGCGATCCCTCGACGAATTGCCAGGACAGGGCGATTTTTATTCAGGGGGAGCGAAACCGAGGCAGCAGATGCAGGAGCATCCCATGGACCTTCCATCGCCCGATCGGATCCTCCGGATCGATGCCGTGCTCGAGCGCACTGGCCTCACCCGCTCGACCCTCTATCGTAAGATCGGGCGCGGCACCTTCCCGCCCCAGGTCAAGCTGTCCGAACGCTGCGCCGGTTGGCGCGAATCCGCCGTCAACGAATGGATGCACAATCCGATGTTCTACAGCGTTGGCGACTAGCCCCCGCCTGCCATGCCCAAATAGACGGGTTCAACGGCCCCCGAATAAGCTCCGGGATTGGTCACGACAGCGAGACCCAACCCGGGCCGCGACCCAACGCCGATCCAGCATCATCGCACTGGTGCAAACCCCCTCGCCCTTGAGCCCGCGTCGATGACAGGTCGGCGGCGAAGCGCCGCGCCGGCGAGGCCAAAGCCGATCGCCATCAATGCCCAGGCAACCGGTTCCGGCACCGCCGCGTCTGGCCGCCTGGGCTCGTAGCTGTAGCTCACATTGACCCCACCAACCCAGTCGAGGTTGCTGAGCGCGCCAAAGAACCACTGCGCGCTGCCGTTCCCGGCGGCGAAGGCTTCGCCATTCATCAGCAGGTCGGTCGAAAGATCGATGTTCACTGTGTCCGCAAGGAACGAGGCGAGAGGAGCGTCAAAACTGCCCGCGAACGAGAATTGTTCGCCGCGGCGGGAGATACAGAAGTCCGGTGCGAAAACATCGCAACTCGGCCGCCCCGCGTGACTCTGCCTGAACAGCCCCAGTTCAGCCGTGCTGCTGATGCCGATTTCGTTGACGGAAACGCGGTTGGTCGTGGCGTACGCACGCCGGCCGCCGGGGCGGCGCGGCTCCAATCCCGATCCTCGCCGCTTGTGAGTGGAGCTGGGTTCCCGCTTTCTTGAACGTCTTGGAGGTACCGAGCGGGAGCTAGCCCGGACTGACCTGCATCAGGTCAGCCTCCTTGACGCACGGTCGTTATTAATGAGGGGTCCTAGGTCCGACCTCTAGTGCGTCCGCCACCTTTCCAATAGTTTAGCACAAATGTGGAAAGGCTCCCGCCCGCCCGAGGTGCCTTGGGTAGCGGACAAAATGCGACTCACTGAGATCGCTTTGCGCTCAGTTGGATAGTGGTTAGCGATCGGCGACGTTCCTACGCAGCTCTGCGCCCTCACAGTGGCCATTCGCAGCGGCCTATGCCAATCCTCGATGCTGCCGCTTGCCCCGGCCGACCGCGCTTGTCCGGTAGATGCAGGCTGAGGGCCAGTTCGGCCAAAGTACCAGCGGCCCGCGCGATCACCCCGGGCCAAGCTTTGTAAGGGGCAAATGTGATCGTCAGGATATCGTTACGCCACGCAGGCGCAACTCGGCACGCGCCGCGGCACCGCGCGGCGTACCAGCCGGCTCGGCGGCGCAGGCCTGCAGGATCTGTCGGTCGGATACGGGCGCTAGGCTCGCGAGTATTTCACGGGCGCGATAATGATAGTGCGTTCCGCCACGCGCGCTGAGTGCGCCGCCGGTGTCTAGGACATCGCGGTCGCGCACGATGCCAAGGCGGACATCTTCCGAATAGAGCGCCAGAACCAGGTCCTCGACGGCATGATCGAGTTCCTGCTGGGATCGCGCAGGACGCGATTGGCCGTCGGGCGCGCCGGCGCCGGCACCTCCCTCATTTTCCCAGTCCCCTTGGCTTTTCAAGTCCGCTGCCTCCTCGGCCGCTGTCTCGAAGATGGTACAATGCGGGTGATTGCGCGACGACGGATCAACCATGTCCCGTCTCCGAAGTTCGAGCGGGAGCTGCTATCTCTCTGTCGCGCGAAGCTCGGGCCGAAAGCGCGATGTGGCTAAGATGGGGATCTGCGGACATATCACAAGAGATGAGGCGGAACGACCCGTGGGGGGCGCGCTTCCGCGGTCCGGATTTTCGCTGCTCGCCAGGTCGAGCTGTTCGCAAGGGGCCCGCTCCTGTCGGCGCTGATCGGCGGTGACCGCGCGAGATCGCGTCTGGCGCTGTTCGCGGCCCTCGGCGTGGAGCGCTTCGGCCGCCCGGGTGGGCGCGGCCTTCCGCGCGATCGGGCGGACGATGCCGAGCGGCGCGCCTTCCGCGCGAGGACGCTGGAAGGTCAACTGAACGCGGCACAGACCTGCGAATGGATTCATGATCGTTTTCCCTCTTGTGCGTTGGGGGAACGGTGGGAGCCTAGCCCTTCAGAAGGGCTGGGATCGGGCCCTTGAGGAAGGGCCGCGAGGCGTTGGACTTGGGCGGCTGGGCCTTCTTGGCCTTGCGCGCTTCCTTGCTACCCTTGCGCTGACTATTGGCCGTGCTGGGTTCTCCTTTGGGTGACCGTGATTTGCCTGGCACGGCGGAGATCCGGCGCGCATGTGCGATGGCATCATACAGATTGGACTAACGCCATTCGCCGAGATGCAAGCTGTCCGCCGGCACGCAGGTGATGCCGCACTGGACCGTCAGCGCCGCGCTGACGGCGTCGTCGTTCGATGCGGGGTTCATGCCTGTGCCGCCAGCAGGACGGCTGCTTGCGCCATGCGATCTCGGCGCGCCGAGAGCTGACGCAGAAGCCTGGAGCGGTGCTCGAATGCGTTGTGGCGTTCGCCGATGGGCCGTTCGCGAAGTCGCAGCTCAGCGTGCCAGACATCCGCCGCACCTGCGCATGCAGCGAGGCAGCAGTGGAGGGAATTGCACCGGGAAAATGGACAGACATCCTTCGGCTCCATCGAAAAGCGGGAGCACGAAACCTCTCTCAGCCGCACAAGCGCCGGGGCATTGGGTGCGATCCTCAAGACGTGGGATTGCTCCGCTACAATTACAATGCGGCTCCCGCTCAAGGGGGCGGCGCTCTGCTGGTCAAATAGCCGAATGCGAGCGTCCCGCGATCGGGTTGTCAATGCGCCGAACGATGGGCGCTAACGCGTGCAGACCACTCTTTGCGAGCTGTCACTGTTTTCCTGGACTTAGCTTCCTGGTCGATGGACGGTCAGTCTCAGGGTCGTACGGGTTGGAGCTGAGAGGCGCTGGATACGGAAGAACGGTAACGACCCACCTCGGTGGCACGAAAACGATCAACGCTGCCCCTTATGCCTCCGCTGCCATCGGTCCATCAAATGAAGAGCAGGTGTAACAGTGATTCCGTGTAGGACGATCGAGCTTAAAACGACCGATCCTACGACGCTCCAGAGGCGCGCGGGCTCCGGGAAGCGCGCGTGGTTCAGTGCAAAGGCGAGATAGTAGATCGAACCCATTCCCCTGATCCCGAAAAAGGAGATAACCAGCTTCTCCCGCCAAGGGAGTCGCGATCGGCCAAGGCTGACCAAACCTGCGAGCGGGCGAGCGATCAGGAGGGTCGCGGCAACGAAAAGCACTGTCCAGCGGTCCGCCGCATCCAGCAGCCCGGCGTGAGCGACCATTCCCCCGAACAGCACCAGGAGAAACATCATGAGCAGTCGCTCGGTCTCTTCGGCAAAAGCGTACAGACGAGTATGATATCGGTCATCTCGGCTGGCATGGCGGAGACCGAGTGCCGCAATGAATACCGCCAGAAAGCCGTAGCCGCCGATCAGTTGGGTTGATCCGTAAGCGAGGAAAGTCGCTCCCAGAGCCACGAACCCGTCGCCTGTCCGCGACAGGTTCGCTCTGCTCGGGATGTGAAAAGTCAAGTAGCCGAGCGCGCGCCCGACCAGATAGCCCATCGTAATACCGGCGGACAGCTTCCACAAAATATCGCGTATCAGCCACGGACCAAGGTCGCTGGCCGACGAGGCGTTGGCCGCGATCACGATCGCCAAGTTGACGAACGGAAAGGCCAGGCTGTCATTGAGGCCGGCTTCGGACGTCAACGCGAAGCGCGCCTCGTCTTCCTTCCCCTCTCCCGGCGCTCCAACCTGGATGTCGCTAGCGAGGACCGGATCGGTCGGTGCCAGGCTTGCTCCGATCAACAGGGCCGCGGCCAACCCCACGCCCAGCAGTTCGAAAGCGAGAGCGGCGACAGAGACGATCGTGATGGGCATTGCGATCCCCAGCAGCCGCCAGGTAAGTGCCCATCGGCGCAATCCAATTAGTCGGTCGATCTTGAGGCCGGCCCCCATCAACGAGACAATTACCACCAGCTCGCTCAGGCGCTCGGTGGCGAGAGGGAATGCCAAGGGGTGGACTGCAAACGGGAGAAGGCTTGGAAGAGTGAAGAGCGCCGCCCCTGCAGCCACGCAGAATATTGGCAGCGACAACGGCATCTTACGCAGGACCATGGGAAGCCACGCGGTCATGAGCATGATCGCGCCGAGGCCCGTCACAACTTCAAGGTACAGGGCGTTCGAGTACAATCTCATTCCTCTGGTGGTCTGCGCATTAATATTCGACCGCCCCTCGGCTGGATATCCGCTTTCCAAGCCCGCGATCGCGAGATCGCGATCTCAAGACGGGCTATGGCGCTTCGCGCCATGCTGGGAGTTACTGGCGCCAGGGCCGACCCACGGTTCGGACACGCGCGTCGCCGGCGCCGGGAGATGAGAATTACGAAGCCATTCGCGACTTGCCGATACCAAGCGCGGCCACGAGCCCGGTGGTTTGCCATCCAAAAGTGAGACTGCCGCCGAGTTGATCCACGCTCCGCGCGACCATCCTCAGACCGAAGCCGCGATGGGCCGGCGCCGCAGGGATCGAGGGACCGCCGTCTCGGCCCAAGTCAGTTGGAAATGATCTTCGTCAAGCTTGCCGGAAATAACAAGCATTCCGGTGGCAGACGACAGGGCTCAATGCTTGACCGAATTGGGCGCAAGTTCGTGGATTACCATGGCCGTGCGGGACGTCAGTTCGGTGAGGCCGCCAGCGATCGCAAGCAGATTCGTCACCCGGTGATTCATCTCACCTGCCAGCAGTTCGTGGCCATTTTCGACCTGCCTTGTGCCGGTTAAGTCGAGAAAGATGCCGAACGTGGTGCGATCGACTATTCCGGCCTCTGTCTCTTGACCGCGAGCCAAGGTCAGCCAACGGCGGCCCACACCAATGCGGCGGTAAGGCCGATCGCTCCCATGGAGGCTGCGAACTTTCGAAACATTGGCATTAAACCGTGTTTTTCGAGGTGGGCAAACATGATAAATCTCCCTACTGCGCCGCAACATGGGTAACCGTCAGAATTTTACAATCATGAAATTCTGGACAATGCCTTTAAATCGCGCATATGTTCACAGCTCATCCCCAATAGTTCTTCTCATCCAATTGAAATGATTGCTAGGAGTTTTATGAACACCAATGCCACAGTGACATTTTATTATTTCGGCATACCCTTGCCATGTCGGTTAATAATTTTTTCGGGTGAATTTTGCTGCGCAAATGGCTGGCGCTGACTGGTCCCAGCCGTCGACCAGCATGCCGAGAGACCAAGGCTATCGGGTCCCGCGTTCCTCGCTCGGCTGCATGGCTCGGGCGGCGATTGCAGCGCGATTGGAGCTGCAGCGGGCTGCTACTCCGCTCTGCCTAGCTGACGCGACGCTCCGCGCCTTGCTACCCCGGCGCACTAATGCCACAACCGCCCCCGGTCTCTGTTTCCACCCGATGAACGTTGCAGGCGAGTTCTTCGGGCCGCCGAGGGGACCTTGAAGTCAGGAATTGGACACCGTCCGGCCGCACCTGTCGGCGGGAGCCCCCCCAGAATTCAAACGTTTCGGAGTTGCGCGTACGAATGGCCCCTTTCGGGGTCGAAGGCGTAGCGGCCAATGTCCGCTTATGGGGCGCGAAGCAGACCGGCCCATTGCCCGACCGAACGGCAGCTTCCCTCGTTCTTGCACTGCAACAGGATAGGCAGGAGACGGCCCGAGACCAGTCGTAGCAGCACACCTCGCCCCGAAGGGCGAGAACTCGGCCGAAATCCAACTGGCGGCTTTGGAGCGGACTGATGGCGAACCCGCCCTCGGAGCGACTAGACTGAGCGACGGCTGCCAAGCCGAAGAGTTTTACCTGTCGCGGTCAGCGACTTTCCCGGGGGGCGAGCTTTCGACCATGATGAGGTTAAATAAATCGGCATCCCGGAAAGACCGGGCACCTGCGCAAGGAGCGATGTACATTGCTGCCCTTGGTCCCCGCGAAAGCGGGCATGACGGCAGTTGAGCTAACATCCAGCCATTTCCCGCCAGACCATTGTGCGAATCGTCACGCGGGCGTCGGCCGGCATCCACCGGGCAGCCCTATGTAGACTTTGAAGTCTCGGCTTGACCCAAACGGGCTGCGTGCGCGGATGCGCGGATGCCGGGGCAGGGCCGGCACGACGAAGAATGGATCATATTTCCCGCGGGCGGCTAGAAGAAGATGGTGACCGTGTTGCTCCACAGCGGCTCATTGGTTGAAACGCTGTTGGGGTTCTTACGGCTGTCGGTGGCTGATACCGCGACACCGGTCTTGCCGCTGATAGGATTGACCGCCAGCTGCGTGCTATCGAAGGCATCGAGCGTAGCGTCGATCGCACCGGTGGTGTCCGACTTTACGAAGATCGGCGGAGCAAACCCCTGCAAAGGGTTCATGGCGTCGACGACGCGGATAGTGATGCCATTGTTGTTGGCGGGCTGGCTTGGCAGGAAACCGGTGCCGGTGACGTGCAGCGTCACTGCACTGGCAGCGCCGCTCGAACTCGCCGCTATATGCGGCGGCACCGGCGCGCGAGGCGTGTGCGGGGCCGGGGGGGAGGGCGCTGCGTTTACCTGAATCGGAAAGGACTGCTGGAGGACTTTGTAACCGTCGTTGGCAATGCCCGCGCGCTTCACCACGACGTGGTACGTGCCGGGTCCGAGACCGCCCAGGTCCTTGTCGCCGGCGGCATTGCCGAAGTTTTTGTCGCCGCCGAAGACTGCGCCGTCGGCGCGAACGAACGTGATCCGAGTGGACAGGATCAGTCCGGGGCTTGGCGTCAGCGCGACGACGACGTCAATCGGCTCGGTTCCCCCGGCCGTCTTCAAATTGGCCTGGAGTGAGATCGGGACCAGTGTGTCGAGAAGTTCGTTTACGCCGCGCATCGACGCGCGCTGGCCATCGTCGCCGAAACCGCCGCGCGCGAGCAGCAATCCCGCCAGGCGGAGTGATGTGACCGAGAAGGCGCCGAATTCGGGCGAATCCTGAGGTAGCCCCTCAAAATCACCGATCTCCCGTAATGTGCGCATCGGCCCCTCCTTTCCGCGAAGCTTGCCTCACTGGAGAGACCGCTCAGCCCGTGCCGTGGACGGTATTCCCGAGCTGGATCTGCTGCCAGGTGGCGCCCGTTATTACCGAGAGCGTACTCGCCGGCACGCAAAGCCAAAGACTAGTGCTCACGCCCACGGGAGTGTGTTCGAGCAGGGTTGTGTTGACGATCATCACTATGTCGCCGGGCGAACCCTCCTTGGGTAGGACCGGGGAGCCCCCCGACTGTTGCAGCACCTTCAGATTGAGGCTGACATTGTTGATGCGGACACCGCCGGGATAGTCGCCATTGAAATTGACGGTGAGACCATCGCTTTGATCGTGCACTAGCGCGCGGCGAAACGGGCCGCCGCCCGGGCCGCGACGCGCCGGCGAGTCCAGAATGAGGTCGGACACTTTTGCGTCGAGGACCGAACCCTCGATTACCGCCCAGCCCGACCTAGTCAGATCGAATTTGAAATCGGCATCCATCATCCGCCCCCCGTCGCCTAATCCCAGGGTATCGAAGTAGAGCTTCCATGGCTCTTCTTACGATCAAATGATGGCAGAAGGATCGGCTGTCACAATTGGTGGCGCAGTTTGTCGATTGCAGCGTTTTCCACGGCGGAATCCAACGCCAACTCCCGGCACGATTACGGGGGGGCCGGCGCAGCGTAGAAGCGGCTCGACCCGCAGCGGGGTTTGGGCCGCTTCCCGCAAACGCGGCTCGGGTGAGCCAGCCGGCGCCCGCCAGGCGGAAGAGAAGGCAGACACATTATACGTCGCGTAGCTAAGCGGCCTCCCGCGCACCGCTGTATATCTATAGTGGGCGTCGGGCTTTGCACTGGACGAACGGCCGCCTTCGGGGCTGCGGGCGCGGCGGCTCGAACGACCGATTATGGGGCGCAAAAGCGCCATTGCGCTCCGCCAAGTCCTCCCCCTTCCCCAATCGATCCAATTTTTGAACGCAAGCTCCGCGCCCAGCCTCCGCCCAGTCTCGATCGCGATACCGAGCTGAGCCTTCCGAGCAGCAAGGATCGATTCCATCTGCGGATCGCGTTCGAGACTTCTGGCCATGCCGGCCATCTGCGTCTGGATCGCCTTGCGACCTTCGACATCACCAGAGACGTACGCCCGCTCCGATTGCATCTGCAGCCTAGCCCAGAGGGCAACGAACTGGTCAGCACGATCGGCCGTATCCGTGCGCAGCTCGGCCTCGAGCGCCATGGCTCGGATAACTGCCCGAGGGCGCCCGTTGCCCGCTTCGTCGACTAGCCCAGGATCAGCATTGAAGCCCTTCCTTAGGTCGAACGGCGTCGCTGGAGATCGCGTACTAGGTAAGCGGCACGTGGAATGGATCGGGTGCGCTCCGACGGCGGCCTCGCAACTAGACGCCGAAAAAGCCATCGGCCCGCTTTTGGGGCAAAAGCCGCCGTTCTCGATGGCCGAGGCACGCACGGAAAAAGATGACCGAAGGCATCGGCGATGGATAACGCCGATCGAGCGGCGATATCCTGTGTACCGTCGGCACCAATTGATGTCGTCCAACGCTCACCTGCGGTCGAGGCGCTCTTCGTGCTCGCCGCTGGCCGTTGCAACGGACCTAGTTTGCGGGTGCCCGGCTAGCGCGTTGCGCCAGCTCTGTACTTCGTGCGGCACCTAGCTTCTTTGCCGGACCGCGAACGGCATCGTCGAAGCATTGGGGCAGAGCACTCCGAGGCATCCTCCGACGTCGTTCCTGCTTCGCACAGTTTTCCAAGTGAGCGTGCCATAGGCGAAAAGCGGATTTTTTTTCGGCATAATATTGGTGATGGTTGTACACGCCAGCCACTCCGCCTTTCGCAGAACCGCTTACGTGGTTGAGGCAAGCATCGACTACATGCGGCGGCACGAGGGGCCTGTCTCGAGAGTCGCGAAACCCGGACATTTTCGTCGCCATGGTTCGACGTAGATCGTGAAGCGTCCACCATTCGAGCGACCGGCCATCCGCCTCTGCAAGCACCTTCATCGCGCTAAAGATTCCAGCGTGGAATTTCGTCGTTCCGGACATATGCCGTTCGGGAGTAGCTCTCGACCAGAATACGAGATCGGACGAGTTTGAACGTGGCTGCTTGGAAAAGAGGGAAACCGTGCGATCCATCAACGGGATTACGAATATCGATCCGTTCTTTGTCCGCTCTCCGCCCGGCAAGACCCAATCGCGACTCCGCAAATCAAGCTCGCTCCACCGCGCGCCCAACGCCTCCCCCCGCCTCACGCCCGTTTCAAGGATGAGCTGAATTGCGGGTGCCGCGACGCAGCGGGAGGATTCCAGCACGGTGAGCAGGTATCCGATTTCGTAGTCGGCCAACACGCGGGTGCGTTTCCGCTCCCTGCCAGGCTTATAGAGATTTGCCGCCGGATTGCTCGTCAAGCCGGTTTGCCGACGTCCCTGCTTGGTCGACCAGCGGAACATCCGGGAAAGAAACGCGACGAGCCGGTTCGCCTGGGTTGGTGCGCTCTTCGCCTTATCGATGACAATGTCGTCCAATGTCTCGAACTCGATCGCTTGAATGTCCATCTCACCGAGCGGGGCCTTGAGATCGCGATCCCACATGGCGCGTTTGCTCGCGATCGTGGACTGCTTGTTTCTCCGCCGACAATCCTGGTCGAGCCAAAGCTCAAATAACCACTGTCCCGTGCGCTTTTGCCGTTCGGCTTTCTCAGCCGCCTCGGCATCGCGCTCGGCCACAATATCGCGACCGAGATCGCGGAAACTCCCGATTTCCAAGGCCCACTGGCGTGCCGCTGCATAGCTGTGCGCGGGAAAGCGACCGAGTTTGTGGGTTACAACCGTACCAGCGATGCGACCGCGCCAATACCAGGTCTTGGTCGCGCGAGGGGCTGGTTCCACGTACAGCGTCAGACCCGGCACCGTATCGTCTCTGAACGCTTGCCGCTTGTCCGAACCCTTGAGACTTGCGAGCCTCGTGACGGTCATCTTCATGGCGCCATCCAATTCCATTGCACAGCCATTGCACAAAATGGCGAGACAACATGATGCACAGCGGTCTAATGTGATATCGTTATATCGTGTTTTATCTATCAGATATACAACGATTTATTCGCCTCACTGCGGCTCAGTTTGTGTCATGGCGAACCAGCCGGTAAACGACTTTTAATCGAGAGGTCCCGGGTTCGAGTCCCGGCGGACCCACCAAACCTCTCCCCACACGGCGGGCACAGTCAGTGGTACGCCCAGTCCACCTAGCCAGCCGCATCGAGCCGATAGACCCCCTCCGCATTTCTCCAGAAGAAGCGCTCGCGCTCGCTTTGTGACCAGGGGGCGGTGAGAGCGCTGACCAGGTCGAACCAGCGG
>Ga0157372_10001843_pt1 | contig 22976 bp, 16 predicted proteins | sample C55metaG_FD_115307 | JGI IMG/M metagenome (GOLD analysis project Ga0157372, IMG submission 115307) | Corn rhizosphere microbial communities from Kellogg Biological Station, Michigan, USA - C5-5 metaG | ecosystem: Host-associated > Plants > Roots > Rhizosphere > Soil | place: USA: Michigan... | reverse complement strand
GTGGGCCCCAAACTGGAGACCGTCGGACCGTGTCAAACTCGGGCCTGCGTTTCGAAATAGCAGACCCCCATGCTGCGCATTGTCTTGACGGCGAGATAATTCAGTTCGTTGGTGTCAGTGCAACCGCCGGTCCAGCCGATTCCTTCACAGCGATTGACCGTATAGCCATTTTGATCTTTCTCGACAAACGTTTCGTCGCGAGTTTTCTTGACCAACCTCGCGATATCGTTGATTGCATCGTCCCACGAAATATCTTCCCAGTGATCAGAACCTGGCCTCCGCACCTGCGGTGTCACCAAGCGCCGCTCGTTGTGCATTTCCTGTTCGAGCGAAGCTCCTTTCGGACAGAGCGTGCCGCGATTGATCGGATGATCGGGATCGCCTTCGACGTGAACCACTTGCGGGGTCACGTTCTTTGCCCTGTCGCCGATTGTATGAATGATGACGCCGCAGCTCACTGAGCAATACGGACAGATGCTGCGCGTTTCAGTCGTCCGCTCGATCTTCAAGCCCTGTGTTTGGGCGTAGACTGGAGCAAGATCAAAACCGAAAACAGATAGACCAACGCCTCCTGCAACGGTTGTCCTAAGAAACGTTCTTCTGGAGACATCCATAGCTCAGACCTCCGTCTAGCTTTGGGGAACAGGCAGATAAGAAGGGGTTATACGAGGGAGATTAGATGCATAGCGGAGAAATGTCAACGGCGCTTTAGGGCAATGACTAAAACCTACAATCCGATCAGATTCAGTTCAATCTTCGTGTATCCGTGCTCGACCGCCCATAGGTCCAGCGGCGCCGCTGCAACCTCGTCGACGAGTGGTTGAGCATGGCCTAATCGCGTGAGGTCTACACCCTTGAGATAGTGTTTGCAAGAATCACACGCTTCGACTCTGACGTGGTTGAATGTTGTTGTTTGGAAATATGCGAGCTTTGCAGGGTTCTCTTCTCCGCAGTTCGCGCACACCACGCGGCGAAAGGGCCAAACGGAGAGACATTTCGCGCACATCAGATCTCGATTGCCACTCTCCGCGGTTGTTTCCTGATTCTGAAGAAAACTTAACTGCGGCTTGCCATCACACACTGGACATCGTTTTTCATTGCCTGCCGGGTTTCGATCATGCAATTGCGCGACGTATTGCGCGTACGGCTGTAGAAATGCCTTTGCGAAAAACTCCGTGTCAGAGGGTGTGTGCCAATAATCGAGCAACATCTCGTCGATGGCTTGTGTGCTCTGTAAACTGCGCGCTCTTTCGACGAGTGGTGGCGGGCCAGTGTGTTCGACAGTCTTCAAAATCGTTTCGAACGTCGAGCGAAATACGGGTAGGTCTCGCTCCAATTCTCCTGCAGGGCGCCAATCGCGTTGGCTCAGAAGGAATTCGTAAACTTCGCTCTGCGCACGCAACAGATGACTGTAGAAAACCAACAGTTCGTTTGTTCCACCACTCGTGCTGGCAAGTTCGATCGCTCTGCTGATCTGTTTCGGCCAGAAATCCATAGATGTTCACAAAAGGCACAAAATATTCAGCTCGACGTGTCGAACACCACCTGGTCATACCACCAGAGCTTCTGGAAAAAGTCTCGTGCACCCTCGACTTCGTCCACAATCTCTGAAATGCTGCGACGTCCGTCGATCGCGTCGTACATCAGCTTCTCATCTGCATTCATTGCGACGAAGAGATCCGAGAACAGGTGGGTTTGATTTACCAAAACACCCGCGGCGCCGGGGGGAATTCGATCCTGAATGCACGTAGTCCATGGAAGACGAATGGGCACGTAACGCAAATATTCCTCGTCGTCGAAGTGAACTCTCGATTTGTCGCTATTCGAATCGCTACGATGAGCCACGATGCTGTGATTGCTCATCAAACCGCGCCACAATTCCATCTCGATATACTGATCACGTTCCGGAAGTGCCGCCAACCTGCTCGCGTGAGGTGTCGAAGTGATCGAACCGCATTGAGGTAAGTAAGCCGCCTGCCAGTACCAGCGTCCGAATCTCAAGTCGTTGCGCTCGAGAAAGTCGAGCAATTGGGGGACTGAATACGACCTGTCGCGCGGATTCAACAGCGCATCAGCCAGCGCGTCGCCGTTCACGAATTCTCTCGAGCCACCCTGTGCCGCCAACAGCTGATGATGTTGCGGCAGCATCCTCAATACCGCGATGAGATCGTTGATCTCCTGTGGTGAGGGTTCGATGCCGAGTCTCCGGCAATATTCCTGAAGCATGTAAATGCCGGTTCGTCCGTAAGGCGCGTAAACCATCAGGTACATCGCGCCTTCGAGACTCAACACCGACCGCAGCGCCCGCAAACCTGTATCAGGGTCGGCGAGATGATGAAGCACGCCGGTGCAAATGATCAGATCGAACTGTTGGTCCAGATTGCCGGCATTCTCGATAGATACCTGCCGCGTTTCGAGATTCTTTAAGTCGTACTTCTGCTTTAGCTTTTCTGTGTGCTCGAGACTCGTCGTGCTGACATCGATCGCGACCACGCGCGCAGCAGGATGGCAGATTGCGTGCTTTGCGGCTTGCCACGTTCCACATCCTGCTACGAGGACGTTGAGATCCGCGCGATATTCCTTGTGCGGCCAGAGCAGATGGAACTCGGCGCGATGGATGTTCTCGTCCTGCCACAGGTCACGAGCACGATCCAGGTTTTCAACTGGAGGCGGGTACGGGTGGCGAGTGTAGAACTCGCGGATCGGGTCTACGGCGCTCTCAAATGGTTTCATGATGTTTCCAACCCGAGCGTGGCTTTCAAACCGATTTCTGTTCCAGCAAGCGCTTTCGAAACCGGACAATTCTGTTTTGCGTCGCTGGCGAACTTTTGAAACGCCGCATCGTCGACGCCCGGGATCTCAGCTTCGGTCTCGAGATCAATCCTTGTGATCGAAAATGCGTCGCCAACTTTTTCGAGTTTGACCTGCGCCGTGGTGTGAATCCGAGTTGGTGGTTTACCCGCGCGCGTTAGTTGCGCGGTGAGCGCCATCGTAAAACAGCCCGCGTGAGCTGCACCAATCAACTCTTCGGGGTTGGTCGCGGACTGTCCTTCTTCAAATCGAGATTTAAAAGAATAAGGACCATCAAACGCGCCACTCTCCACTTTTAACCGTCCATTACCCTCTGCCAAATTACCTTCCCATTGAGCCTCTGCTCGTCGTGTCGGCATAAGAATTCTCCTTTCTAAGGGCAATGTAACCACAGAGACACAGAGGACACAAAGGTTGCACAGAGGTATCATTCTCCGTAACGGGAGGAATGATCGCATGTTGACCCAGGCTGAAAAAGGCCGCACGTTCGCGGAACTGCACAAACGCGCTGACGCATTTATTATTCCTAATTTCTGGGATGTCGGGTCCGCTCGACTGTTGGCCCACCTGGGCTTTCAAGCACTGGCGACGAGCAGTGCCGGATATGCCTTCTCAGTCGGTAAAGCCGATCGAACCGTGGGCCGCGATGGTACGTTGTCACACGCAGCCGCCGTAGCAGCAGCGACCAACCTGCCGGTAAGCATCGATCTCGAGAACGGTTTTGGCGATGCGCCTGCGGTCGTTGCGGAAACGATCCGGTTAGCAGCAGCTACCGGAGCTGTCGGTGGTTCAATTGAAGATTCGACTGGGCGCGCCGACGAACCACTCTATGAACGCACGCTTGCCGTTGCGCGAATTCAAGCGGCGGCTGACGCGGTCCATCACCTGCCTTTTCCGTTCACGTTAACTGCGCGCGCAGAAAATTATCTCGTCGGCAAGCCAGACTTGAAAGACACGATCGAGCGGTTGCAACTCTACCAGGAAGCGGGCGCCAACGTTCTTTACGCCCCCGGCCTCACGAACAAAAGCGACATCGCAACACTCGTCAGCTCGCTCGATCGTCCCGTCAACGTGTTGATGGGTATGCAAGGTGTGACACTCACAGTGGCTGATCTGTCGGCGATCGGCGTGAAGCGCATCAGCGTAGGCAGCGGACTTGCACGCTGCGCCTTGGGCGCTTTTCTTCGTGCCGCCGAGGAGATGCGGGATCACGGCACGTTTAGTTTTGGCGAGAACGCCGCGAATTCCCGCATGATTAATTCCATCTTCGCGAACGCCGAAGATTGATTAGCCACAAAAATGCACACAAGACGCAAAAGAAGAATTTTGTGCTTTTTGTGGCGAACAGATCACTTGCCAGAGCAAACCTTAATGTGATTCGATGCGCAGCAATCACCGAGCTCGCCGAAAACAGGAGGATAGTAATGGGAATGCCCGTCGAGCGCGTGCGCCGCGCGATTGTTTTGGTCGTGAGTGTGGCTGTCGTCGCGAGCGCGTCGTTACTTCCATCGCCACAACACGCTGCGGCACAGTCGTTCACTCTCGAACAGATCAAAGGCTACCCGTTTCCAAACGAACTGACGGCTGCGGCAACGGGCTCGCGGATCGCCTGGACGTTTAATGAGCGAGGTGCGCGGAACGTCTGGGTTGCGGAAGGCCCGGACTTCAAAGCGCGAAAGTTGACGAACTATAACATCGACGACGTGCAGGAGCTGACGAGTCTTTCGCTCTCCGACAATGGCCAATACGTGGTGTACGTTCGTGGCGGAGATCACGGTTCAAACTTCGAAAGTTCCGTTGCTGTTAATCCCGCACTCGGACCGGGCCAGATGAAGGTCCAGGTCTGGAGTGCTCCATTTGCCGGCGGCGATCCGAAGTTGTTAGGGGAAGGTGATGAACCAGTGATCTCGCCGAAGAGCGACAGAGTCGTCTTCGCAAAAGAGCGCGGCATCTGGTCAGCGCCGCTTGATGGATCGACACCAGCTAAACGTCTCTTCTACGCACGTGGCGAATCCGATTCACCTGAGTGGTCGCCCGACGGCACAAAGTTGGTTTTTGTCTCAAACCGCGGCGACCATTCGTTCATCGGCATCTACACAAACGACTCGACACCCATCGTATACCTGGCGCCGGCGACGTCGCGTGATTCGAGTCCACGCTGGTCACCTGACGGAAAGCGAATCGCATTTGTGCGACGACCCGGTACGGGCGGCGCTCCCGAACCAATTCTCGAACAACGCCCGCAAGCGTGGTCCATCTGGACCGCCGACGCAACGACCGGCGAAGGAAAGCAACTTTGGAAAAGCCCGTTTACGTTGCGCGGCTCGCCTCCGACCACTCACGGCAATGCAAACCTGCACTGGGCCGCTGCTGGTCGCATCATCTTTCTCTCTTATCTCGACGGACAGCCACATCTCTACTCGATTTCAGAAAATGGTAGCGAGCCAATGTTGCTGACGGCCGGCAACTACATGGCCGAGTACATCACGATCAGCAACGATCGCCGTTACCTGCTCTTTGCCGGAAACGCAGGAACCGATGCCGACGACATCGATCGCCGCCACATCGTGAAAGTTCCTGTCGAGGGGTCGGAACCTGTCGTCATGACGCCAGGCAAAGGAGTTGAGTGGACACCCTTCGTCACTGGCGACGGCAAATACATCGTCTACATCAGCGCAACAGCGCAACGTCCACCACTGCCAACCGTGATGCCCGCGAATGGCGGGAAACCGATGACACTCGCCGAAGATCGCGTTCCGAGTGATTTCCCAACCGCGCAACTGGTCGTTCCGAAAAAGGTGGTCTACAAGGCGCCGGATGGACTTGATATTCACGGGCAGTTGTTCGAAGCCAACGGTGGCGCTGCGAAAAAGCCGGCGATCATCTACGTTCATGGTGGACCACCACGACAGATGCTCCTCGGTTGGCACTACTCTGACTACTACACAAACGCATACGCGCTCAACCAGTATCTCGCGAGTCGAGGTTACGTCGTGTTGTCGGTCAATTACCGTCTGGGAATTGGCTATGGTCACGATTTCCATCGACCGTTGAATGCCGGCGTGCAGGGCGCGTCTGAGTACCAGGATGTCAAAGCCGGTGCAGAGTATTTGCAGCGGCTGGCGCAGGTCGATCCGAAGCGCGTCGGGATCTATGGCGGTTCGTACGGAGGATATCTAACGGCCCTCGCGCTGGCTCGCGATTCAAACCTGTTCGCAGCCGGAGTCGACATACACGGCGTACACAATTGGACCGCAGAACGTGCCGCGCCGTTGCTCGAGAACCGTTACGAGAAGCCGCCGGACGTTCAGCGCGCACTGGACGTCGCCTGGCAGTCGTCACCTGTTTCGTCGATCGCGACGTGGAAGTCGCCCGTGCTGTTGATCCACGGTGACGACGATCGCAACGTGCGTTTTAGCCAAACGACCGACCTCGTGAGGCGTTTGGAAAAGGCCGGCGTGCAGTACGAAGAGTTAGTCGTACCTGACGACACACATCACTTCATGCGCCACGCAAACCTCGTCAGGGTCGACGCCGCAGTCGCAGCTTTCTTCGATCGTGTGTTCGAAATGAAACGTGCAAGCGAGTGAGGTCCAGATTCGCCGCAAAGATGCACAAAAGGCACAAAAATGATTTCGAACTATTTTGTGCTTCTTGTGCCTTTTTGTGGCTAAAATCTTAAATGGACTCGAAATGGGTTGTTCACAAGTTTGGAGGCACGAGTGTCGCCGATGCGGAGCGGTATCGGGCGGCGGCTGAAATCGTGCTTGCGCGCGCGCCCGGCGAACGTGCGGCCGTTGTCGTTTCCGCGATGAGCGGAGTTACGAATGCGCTTATAGAATCAGTAGAGCTTGCCGCCGCTCACGACGTCTCTTACACGACGAAACTCGAGAATCTCAAGACTCGACATCTCGAGACCATAGATCGATTAAGCCTCACTACCGAGCAAACCAGCGCTCTTGGTGAAATCATCCGTTCGGATTCCCATGCGATCGAAGAGGTATTGAGAGGAGTTTGGATCACGAGACTCGCTTCCGAGCGCATTATGGAATTTGTCTCGGGACACGGCGAGTTATGGTCGGCGCAACTGCTGCACGCCTATCTCGAAGCTCACGGTCATTCCTCTGCATGGCTTGATGCACGCAAGGTTCTGGTCGTCGAGCCAAATGGCAACACCATCGCTATCGACTGGCCGCTCTCACAAGAAAAACTAAATGCCTGGGCCGCCAATGTTAAGACTGATTTTCTCGTAATTACCGGATACGTTGCCGCAACGCACGACGGAGTGGCTACGACGTTGAAGCGCAACGGCAGCGATCTCTCTGCGTCCATCTTCGGCGCATTGCTCGGGGCCGATTCAGTGACGATCTGGACAGACGTCGACGGCGTTTACAGTGCCGATCCGCGCCGTGTCACAGATGCGTTGATTATTCCCGAACTCTCTTACCAGGAAGCAGCGGAACTCGCGTACTTCGGAGCGAAAGTCATTCACCCAAACACGATGTCGCCGGCGATCGCGAAGGGCATCACGGTTTGGATCAAAAACAGTTTCCGACCTGAAGCTCGCGGTACACGAATCTCAGCGTCTTCGTCATCCGATATGCCGATAAAAGGTTTCGCGGCGGTTGAAGACATGGCCCTGATCAACGTCGAGGGCACCGGCATGATCGGTATCCCCGGTGTGGCCCATAAACTTTTCGGCGCGCTGCGTTCGGTCGATGTTTCGGTCGTCATGATCTCGCAAGCGAGTTCGGAACATTCGATCTGCTTCGCCGTTCCGCGTGCGCAATCCGAGCTCGCACGGAAAACCGTTGAGGAGACTTTTTACGCCGAGATTCAACGCGGCGAGGTTCAGACGATCGACCTCCGGGAAAGTTGCTGCATTGTGGCGATGGTCGGCGATGGGATGATCGAGCGATTGGGCGTGGCCGGGAAATTTTTTACGGCGCTCGGCAAAGCACGAGTGAACGTGCGGGCGGTCGCACAAGGATCGTCTGAACGCAACATCTCGGCGGTCATCGAACAGCATGAAGCGACCAAGGCTTTGCGAGCGCTGCACTCCGCTTTTTATCTTTCGAGCCAGACGCTGTCGATTGGAGTGATCGGCACAGGGCTGATCGGCAGCACATTTCTGAGCCAACTCACCACTCGCCTGCAACGGCTTCGAACACAACGGGGGATTGACCTGCGGGTGCGCGGCATTATGAACAGCCGCAAAATGATCCTACACGATCACGAGTTGCCTCTGGATCGCTGGCGCGAGGAGTTGCGCGCGAACTCTTCGGAGGCTGACACCCAACGCTTCATCAATCATGTGCACGCTGCTCACTTGCCACATACGGTGCTCATCGATGCCACAGCCAGCGCGGAATTACCAAAGCAGTACGAAAGCTGGATCACGAGAGGCATCAACATCATCACGCCCAACAAGAAGAGCAACGCCGGGCCTCTTGCTTCGTACCGCAGTCTGCGCGAAGCCGCGCGCAAACATCAAAGATATTTTCTCTACGAAACGAACGTCGGCGCGGGCTTACCGATCATTCACACGCTGCGTGGTTTTGTTGAGACTGGCGACGAGATAATCAAAATCGAAGGCGTGCTCTCCGGGACGCTTTCTTACATCTTCAACTCGCTCGACGGCACGCGTACTTTCTCCGAGATCGTGCGCGAGGCTCATTCGCTGGGACTCACGGAGCCGGATCCGCGCGAAGACTTGTCAGGCATCGACGTGGCGCGCAAGCTGATCATTCTTGCGCGCGAGATGGGACAGGAAGTCGAGATGGATGCAGTTCAGGTGGAAAGCATGGTCCCTGAAGATTTGCGTTCGGCTAGTGTCGAGGAGTATCTGGAGAAGCTCTCGATGCACGACCAATCAATTGCGGGGCTGCTGGATTCAGCGCGGGCGAAGGGTCAAGTGTTGCGATACGTCGGCGCGATCGACAGGGACGGGAAGATGTCCGCGGGTTTGCGTGCTTATCCGGTCAATCACCCGTTCGCAAACTTGAGCGGCAGCGACAACATCGTCAGTTTTCAAACGGCGCGCTACAACATTCAGCCGATGATCGTCAGAGGACCTGGGGCTGGTCCAGAGGTCACGGCCGCAGGCGTGTTCGACGACCTGCTTCGATTGGCTTCCTTCCTCGGCGCACCGCTCTAAAAAAGAATTAAGCCGCAGCTTTCGCAAATGAACGCTGATCTGATCAGCGATCATCTGCGAAATCTGCGGCTTAATTCTGCTATTGTTTCGCGATTGCGGGGCGACCGCGAAGGACGTATTTCTGGACCTTTCCGGTCGCGGTCTTTGGTAACTCCGGAACAAACGTAACACCGTGAGGCGCCTTGAAGTGCGCGAGGTTGTTGCGCGCGAATTCCAGCAACTCCTCTTCGCCTGCGCACACGCCCGCCCGCAGCACGACAAACGCGTGCGGTGCCTCACCCCAACGCTCGTGCGGAAGGCCCACGATAGCTACCTCTTGCACAGCCGGATGCCGCAGCAAAACTCCTTCAATCTCGACTGACGAAATATTCTCCCCGCCACTGATAATCACGTCCTTCAACCGATCGCGAATCTCCGCATATCCGTTTTTGTGGACCACAGCCGCATCACCTGTATAAAACCACCCGTCTCTAATCACTCGCGACGTCGCTTCAGGATCGTTGTAATAACCCTTCATCACCGCGTTACCACGAACGACGATCTCACCAAGCGACTGCCCATCGTGTGGCACTTCTTTTCCCTCTTCGTCGACGACGCGTAGTTCTCCCGACGTCAGCAGTTCAACTCCCTGGCATGCTTTGATCACAGATCTTTCACCGCAGGCAAGCCCTTCGTATTCAGGTCGGGATTCGCAGATCGTGATGAACGGCGACGTCTCCGTCAGACCGTATGCGTGAGTAATTATCCAACCCAACTCACCTTCGACACGTTCGATAGTTGCCGCTGCGGGCGGAGCACCGGCAGTCACGACTCGCACCCCGCGCCGCACTTCACGTCTCAACCCCTCTGGTCCATTGGCGATACCAATCAACACAGTCGGCGCCGCGCAGAGCATCGTCACGGATTCACGGTTGATTTTTTCAAAGACGGCCGCGGGCTCGACCTTTCTCAAGCAAATGTGTGTGCCACCAACGGCGGTAACGGTCCACACAAACGTCCAGCCGTTCGCATGAAACATCGGCAGCGTCCAGAGGTACCGATCGGCGATCGTCATCGGGTGGTGAATGAGCGTTCCGATCACGTTTATGTACGCGTTGCGGTGCGTGATCATGACGCCTTTCGGCCTGGACGTTGTACCACTCGTGTAGTTGATTGTCAGAAGATCGGTCTCCTCGATTGCTGCCGGCTCCATCTCTGGACGCGCATCCGCGAGCAGCGTTTCATAATCGAGCCACCCGTGCTTTTGACCTTCGAGCGCAACGAATGACGTCACCCCAGGCAGTTGATCGCGAATGCTTTCGACAGCGTCGAGGTAGTCAGAGTGCGCGCAGACGACGCGAGCGCCGCTGTGGTTGATCAGGTAAGCGAAGTCGTCCGCGATTAGCCGGTAATTGATAGGAACGAGGATCGCGCCGATCTGTGGAACAGCGTAGAACGACTCGAGCATTGCATGAGTGTTCGGAGCGATGTAGGCAACACGATCACCTTGTTTGACGCCAAGTGAGCGCAACGCAGCGGACCAGCGATCGCAGCGCTCGAAAAACTCCGCGTACGTCAGGCGTAAATCACCATCGACGACCGCTTCACGCTCGGGATAGAGTCTGCGTGTGCGTCGCGCAAATTCCAGTGGGGTTAACGGAAGCTCCATAGTGAGCGCAAAAAAGCACAAACGATATTAGCAGATGACAGGAAGGGATATGAGGACTAGCAGGATGTAAAGTGCGAGAGGTGGGAACCTCCCACCGTTCCCACCTCCATGGTTCAGTGCTTTCACCCACCGAAGCGCGACCGCTCCGCCCACCCCGTCGTGGATGAAGAACCAATCAATCATGCAGACTCGCGAGTGCTGCCGTGCATCAACGAGTCTCTGATCTCGCACCTCGGCGGCATTCTAATGACAACCTATTCAGGAAAATATCGGGGGTTTCCCCTACCCGTCCGGGGTGGTGTCTTAGTTTGAGGTTCTTCTCTGTGCAACCTCTGTGTCCTCTGTGCCTCTGTGGTTAACAAATTTGCAGGTATAGATCACCACAGAGACACAGAGGACACAGAGGTTGCACAGAGAAATCCAAATTAAGACACCACCCTCTCCGGCATGCCTCAGAGATTCCTGAGAGATTAGATATAATTCGAGCCTTTCGATCCCGGGACATTGTGTTAGGCGGTCCACTATGCGGGAAAACTCCACCCTGTACTCGAAACTGGTGAACTCACTCGACGGTATTGTGTGGGAGGCCGACGGAGAAACGTTCCAGTTCACGTTCGTTAGTCCGCAGGCCGAAAAGATCCTCGGTTACCCAATCAAACAATGGCTTGAACCGAACTTCTGGCGCGACCACACTCACCCCGACGACACCGACTGGTGCGCGGCATTCTGTTTAGACTCCACTCAACGACGTCGAGATCACGAGTTCGAGTACCGCATGATCGCCGCCGACGGCAGCATCGTCTGGTTGCACGATATCGTTTCTGTAAAGACTGAACCCGACGGCAGACCTTGCCTGCGGGGCATCATGTTGAACATCACGAAACGGAAACGAGCCGAAGAGGAGCTTCGGAAACAGAGCGAGCTCTTGCAAAAGATTTTCGACAACATTCCCGTCATGGTTTGTTTCCGTGATGCTGATGGAAACGTTCAACTTGTTAACCGAGAATGGGAGCGCACCTTTGGCTGGACGCTCGACGATATAGAATCTCATAACGGCGATATTCTGACCGAGATCTACCCCGATGCAGTGAATCACCGGCAGGCTCGCGATTGGATTTCTGCAGCGAGCGGTGAATGGAAGGACTTCAGATCGAAAGCGCGGGATGGCAGCATTGTCTATACGACGTGGGCCATCACTCACCTGTCAAACGGGACCAGCGTCAGCATCGGTCAAAATGTTACGGAGCGCAAACGCAATGACGATGAACGCCAGCGACTGCTACAGCGGCTCATCACCGCACACGAGGACGAGCGGCGTCACCTCTCTCGCGAGTTGCACGACAACATCGGTCAGTATCTTTCGGCACTGTTGCTTGGACTTGAGTCGCTCGCAAGAATTCCGGAACTTCCCACTTCTGCTGTGAATCAGTTGTCGTACCTGAAAGAGACGACGAAACAGTTCGAACTGGATGTACATGGCTTTGCGTTGGAGTTACGTCCAACTGTATTGGACGAGCTCGGATTGGAACCGGCGCTTTCCACGCTCGCGCGCGAGTGGGGTCGAAGACACGATCAAAGAATCAAAGTGGCCTTCAACAGCACAGGCTTCGAGAATCCAAACGAGCGGCTTCCCTTTGACTTTGAAGTCGCAATCTACAGGGTCGTGCAGGAGGCGCTCACGAATGCTTCGAGACATTCAAATGCTCAGATTGTGAGCGTTATTCTGGAGCGAAATGCTACTCGCGTACGCGTGATCATCGAGGACGACGGCGACGGATTCGATGCGGAACAGTTCATGAGTGGGCCAGTCGACACACACAGACTCGGATTGATGGGCATGCAGGAACGCGTGCAACTTGCCGGCGGTGAGTTCAAGATCGATTCCGGCGCGGGAACGACGATAGTCGTCACAATTCCTCTCTCTTAATTGACAGGATCGGAAGCTATGGAAAAACTCAAAATTCTCCTGGCCGAAGATCATCGCATTTTGCGAGAAGGGTTGAGGAGATTGATCGACGATGCACCGAATATGCAGGTGGTGGGAGAAGCTGACGACGGCGTGACGGCGTGGCAGAAGACTAAGGAGCTCGAGCCCGATGTTGTGCTGATGGATCTCTCGATGCCGCGCCTGAACGGTGCTGAAGCGACGCTGAAGATCAGAGAACTGTGCCCGCAGGTTAAGGTCATTGCTTTGACTGGACACAGGGCAACCGCTTATTTGAAGCAAGCGTTAAGAGCCGGCGCATCGGGTTACGTTCTCAAGCAAGCGGCATTCGATGAGCTCATCGATGCGATCCAGACGGTCGCAAAAGGCGGCAGCTACATCGATCGCGCGTCGCAGGCGTTGATCGTGCACTCGCCTATCGATAACGTTGCGTTTAAGGGTGAATCGCAGGGTAAACCGTTATCGGAGCGGGAAGTTGAGGTAATGTCGCTCGTCGCCAACGGCTACACGAATAAAGAGATTGCGAACAAGCTGGCGATCAGTGTGAAAACAGTGGAGAGTCACAAAACGAACTCGATGCAGAAACTCGATTTGAAGAGTCGTGCCGAGGTTGTAGATTACGCACGCTTCCGTGGATGGATATGAGCCACAAAAGGGCACAAATATCACACTATCGCGCCTGCAATCTGTGCGAAGCGATTTGTGGGATTCAGATCACTGCGAATGGCGAGCAGCGTCTCGACATCCGTGGTGACAAAGACGATCCGTTCAGCCGCGGGTATATCTGCCCGAAGGCCGTCGCGTTACAAGATATTTACTACGACAAGGATCGGCTTAAATATCCCGTTCGCCGCACTGCGGGCGGTTGGCAACGCATCGGATGGGACGAGGCGTTTGACGAAGTCGCGCAAAACCTCAAACGCGTTAAAGCTAAGTACGGCAGAAACTCAATCGGAACCTACCTCGGTAATCCTACGGTTCATAACTATGGCGCGCTTCTGTTCGTGCCACAATTTCTGCGCAGCCTGCGCACGCGCAACAAGTTTTCCGCAACGTCCGTGGACCAGCTCGCGCATCACGTATCGGCGTACTTGATGTTCGGTCACCAACTGCTTCTCCCGGTTCCCGATCTCGACCGCACACGCTTCTTTCTGATCCTGGGCGCGAATCCAGTGGTTTCAAACGGAAGCTTGATGACCGCTCCCGGTATGCCGCGACGGTTACAGGAGATTCGCGAGCGTGGCGGCAAGGTAATACTCGTCGATCCACGGTACAACGAAACGGCGCGCGTGGCGGATCGCCACCTGTTTATTCGTCCGGGTACAGACGTTCTCTTGTTGCTTGCGCTCCTGCACGTTGTGTTTGAAGAAGGACTGACACGACTGGACCACCTCGCGTCATTCACCAAAGGCGTCGAGACTGTCGCGGGTCTCGTGGTCCAATTTCCACCCGAACGAGTCGCCGCAACCACAGGCATCGGGGCGAGTGAAATCCGCAACCTTGCGCGAGAATTTGCTTCCGCGGAATCCGCCGTTTGCTATGGACGTATTGGCGTTAGCACGCAGGAGTTCGGTGGCGTTTGTCAGTGGCTGATCAACGTCTTGAATATCGTCACAGGCAATCTCGATCGACCGGGCGGCGCGATGTTTACGCTACCCGCATTCGATCCGATCTCAGCGCCGGAGTCGCTAGCGCCGCGAGGAAGTTTTGCACGCCGGCACAGCCGCGTTCGAAAGCTGCCTGAATTCGCCGGAGAGTTCCCGGTTGCCGCACTTGCGGAAGAGATTTTGACCGAAGGTCCGGAACAGGTTAAGGCGCTCGTGACGTACGCCGGAAACCCTGTGTTATCGACGCCCAATGGGCGGGAATTGGACCGCGCGCTCGCAAGTCTCTGTTTCATGGTTTCGATTGACTTCTACGTCAACGAAACGACCAGGCACGCACACATCATCCTGCCTCCGACTTCGTCACTCGAACGTGGACACTACGATATTGCGTTTCATGCTCTGGCGGTTCGTAACACGGCGAAGTTCTCACCTGTTTTGTTTGAACCCGGTGATGACACGCGAGATGACTGGGAGATCCTGCTCGAGTTGCAAACACGCATGGAGCACGATGGTCTGCGTGGACGCGTTAAGCGCAAGTTCATGCAACAGTTTCTCGATCCCGAAAGGATGCTCGATCTCGCTTTGCGCTTTGGACCATACGGCGGAAAGCTCAATCCTTTTTCCAAAGGCCTGACTTTACGAAAGCTGAAGAAAGCCGTTCACGGAATCGATCTCGGTCCATTGAAGCCCTGCTTACCCGCGCGCTTGCGGACCGCTGACAAATGCATCGACCTCGCGCCGGAAGCGATCGTCAAAGATGTCGAACGCGTGAAGTCAAAGTTCCTGCACCGTGCGTTGCCCGAATCGAACGGTCACCTGTTGTTGATTGGCCGTCGACAACTGCGCAGCAACAACTCGTGGATGCACAACAGCGAACGACTGGTTAAAGGCAAGCCACAGTGCACAATTCTCATGCACCCCGTGGACGCCGCTCAGCGCCAACTCGCAAAAGGTGAAAAGGTCGTGGTGCGATCGAGAGTCGGATCGATCGTGGTGCCGGTCGAGATCTCGGACGAGATGATGCCGGGTGTCGTGAGCATTCCGCACGGTTGGGGACACGATCGTCCCGGTAATCAAATGCAAGTGGCCCAGCAACACGCCGGCCAGAGCATCAACGATCTGACTGACAACCACGCGATCGATGCTCTTTGTGGCACCGCTGCCTTCAATGGAACCCAGGTTACGATTGTACCCTTCACTAATTAGACAGGATTTACACGATTTTTCAGAATTGACAAGATTTATCTCGATCATCCTGTGCAATCTTGTAAATCCTGTCTAAACGCTCTCTTTAACCGTGGCGATGGCCAGGCAGCGGCTTTGGAACCTCGATGATCCCCTCCCGTATGCGTCTCTGAACCTCATCGTACATATCCGGCGGCAGCACCCGCACGAGCGTCATCATTCCCATCATCGCGGCGGTCCAACCGGGCGGCAGTCCATACGTCTGCGGCTTTGCCACTTCCTTGTCCATGATCATCACCATGTCCTGCGGGTAGCCCGGCACGCGTTTCTTTTCCGCTTCGCTCATCTGATGACCCTGGTGCTGACCTGGACCAACCAGGTTCGAAGTGTTTCTCTCCTTTTCTGTACTGTCCCCCATACCACGACCAAACTTTGGCAACAGGGGCTCCGACAACGCATTGCCCTGCCGCACGATCCCCATTCCTTCCTCCATTCCGCCGCCGGTTTGTATTCCGTGTCCAGCCTGGCCCATTGGTCCAACCATCGAAACCATCTGGTTCATCATGTGATGCGGCAAGTGACAGTGCAGCATCCATTCACCAGCACGGACTGCGTCGAACTCGATGTCGCGAGCCTGGGCCACGCCGACCAACACCGTGTTTCCCCGAAACCATCCGCTCTCAGGAATACGCCCGCCTTCTGTGCCGGTGACGTAAAACTGATTGCCGTGAATGTGCATCGGGTGATGGTCCATGCCGACATTCACCAAACGAATGCGCACGCGTTCGCCCTGCTTCACGAGCATCGGCGTGGTTGCCGGTCCGGCTTTGCCATTCATCGTGAGCCAGTTGAACTCCATCGCCAGAGAGTTCGGAACCGGGTTGTTCGGCAGGAGCGCGAACTCCTGAAGGATGATCCCGAAATCCCTGTCGCAAGGTGGCGTGTGAGATGTTTTCGGGTGGATAACGAAGAGCCCGACCATTCCCATCATCTGCTGCATCGACCCGTGCGAGTGATAAAAGAACGTGCCGTTCTGATCAAGTGTGAACTCGTAAGTGAAGGAACCGCCAGGTTCGACAGGCGGCTGGCTGATGAACGGCGGCCCATCCATGTCAGGCGGCACTTCGAGACCGTGCCAATGAATGGTAGTCGACTCAGGCAACTTGTTATGAAAAATTATGCGAACACGATCGCCTTCATTCACCTCGATTGTTGGACCAGGCACACTGCCGTTGTAACCCCAGCCAATCATCTCGCGCATTCCGGGAATCAGTTGTGTCTTGACTACTTCAGCCGAGAGCTGAAACACCTTCACACCGTTGTCTAACGTATAGGGAAGTTTCGGTACATCGGGAGTTTCCACCGGAACATTTGTGCTCCGCGCTGCGACTGTTTCTTTCGCAGGCTTTGAGGGCTTTGCCGGTGTTTCTTTCTTCGGAGGCGCCTGCGGCGGAGGATGAATATGCCCCTGGTGCTGTGCGGAAACGATTCCGCTGCCGGTTAACATGCCCGCTCCGAGTAGTCCGGACTTCTTCAAAAAATCACGTCTGCTATCACTCATTTATCTACTCCCCTTTCGAAATCCAAACCGCCCTCGAGCAGGTAGCCACGCAATCGCACCACGCTTTCACGTAGTTGGACCAGCGCTTGTGCGTATTCCACTTCGACCTGGAACAGCGTTCGTTGCGCTATCAATACCTGCGGATAAGCCGCAGCCATCTGACGGAAGTTGGTTAAGTAAGTTCGATAAGCTTCACGCGCGCGCGGCACCACCTGCGTGCGATACCTTTCGACCATTTGCTGCGCGTTGCGATACTCCCCGAGTCCGGCAGTGAAACGCGACGTCAATGACAGCCGCACACGCTCGAGCTCGCGGTGTGCAATGTCGTATTCCGCTTGAGCAGCGGCAATCCCGCCCTGGTTTCTGTTGAAGATGGGAACGTTGACGCCGATTTCCAACCGGCCCTCAAGGCCTTTGCGCTGTCCGGCAATCGAAGGCACGACGGGTTCAAAGCGTTCGTAGTTGTAGCCGAGTCCGCCGCGCAAAAAGAGATCTGGAATTCGTTCGGCACGAGCACGTTCGAGCACAGCGTTCGCCCGCATGACTTCCGTTCGCGCCACTTTCATTTGAGGGCTGTCGTTCTGTAACAGAAACAGCCATTCATCGTCGTTCAGCTTTGGCAATTCCTCTTCGAGGTTGCCTGCGAGGCGGGCAGGTGGCAAGCCGGGATTACCAACCATCGTTGCGAGTGTGTTCCACGATCGCGTCCAGTCGTTCTGTGCTTTTAGAAACTCGATCTCGGCTCGCTCCGCTTCGATCTCGATTTCCAACTGATCGGGACGGTCGGCCTGGCCCACGTTGGAGAGTTCTTTCGTTATCTCAACCGCTTCGCGCGCGAGTTGTGATAAGTCATCACGCAGCTCGACCAATCTCTGCGCGCCTAGAGTTTCGTAGTACAGCAGGCGAATCGAGTTCGTAACGCGCATCCGCTGTGCTTCCGCCAGAGCCGTCGCCCGATTCTCTTCGTATTCAACGACACGGCGCGCTTTGCTCAACTTGCCGCCAAGCGGGATTGTCTGTTCGATGAACGCTCCCTGCTCGGCAGTCTGACCCGGCGAGCGAAACGCAAACTCTTCAAGGAAGTAACCGGCAACTGGATTGGGAAACAGTCCTGCCTGTTTTCGTCTACCCTGAGCGGCGCGGATCGCAGCATCAGCCTGGGCCAACGTCGGGTTGCGCTGGAGCGCCATCGCTTCCAGATCTTCCAACCGCATGACGGGTTCGGCTGGGATTACCTTCCGGCGTGGACGTTGAATCTCTTGAGATAGTGCGGCCGTGCTCAACGTAAACACGAACAGCAGCGCGCCAATCGCGCGCAGATGTATAGCGAAGTTGGACCAGATCATATTTCCCCCTTGCGTTCAGCGAACTGGACGCAGAAGCATGCAAAACGGTTTTGTGAAACGGCCGTATACGACAGAGACTGTCGCGGGGGATTAAATGCGGAAGACGTTAAGCTGAACGTGAAGGGGAGACGAACGGCCGGGTGGAGCGTGTTCCCGCGCGTTAACGATGCGAGGGACTAACACGGCATACGAGATCTTCGTAACGGTTTCTGCCTCGTCAACGTGATTAGACGGCCGAGGCGCCTCAGTCTGGCGAAATTCGAGCGCCGTTCGCGGAAGGTTCGAATGGCTGATGCAATGTGAGCAACTTCCAAGCGGCTGCTCGATCGCTGTCAGGGTTGTGTCGCGGTGCATCACACCAGAGTGAGAGTCGCGCGGTTGGTCAACCATCTCATGGCAAGCGGGCATATTAGCGGAGCTGGGGCAAAAAGCTGTAGCTATCGCGGCACCCGCCACAGTCACGACGAGCGCGAGCAATACGATAGCCACTGCTGGAAACCGCCGGTGCATTCGACCTCGAACTATAACATCAGCCACAAAGAGGCACAAAAAGGGGTTCAAAAGAGGTATCTGACACCAATCAGGATGTTGCGATCGTTTTTGAGTACGAGCGGTCCGGTATTGCGAATCACTGGAAACTGAAAACTCCCCTCGATGACGAATTGCGGTGCCGCCGCATACTGCAATCCTGGCGCGAGGTAATATTCAGTTGTACCACTTCCGTCAACTTTCACACCGTTCAATCGTCCGCTCGAACGATGAACAAAAACTGTCTCGAGTATTAAAAACAGCTCGTTTCCCGGTGCGTCATACTTCCTTGGCAACAACACATACTCTGAATCCGTGCTGACCCGTACCTCGTGGCCCATCCGAAACCCATCGCGCTCTGTGCGAACAATCGCTTCTGCATCGCCGCCCACAATAAAACGTCCGCCGGCTTGTGAAAACGACACATTCAGGTGCGGCGACAGACCCCCGCTAATCGGAGTTAATTGTTGTCTGACAAAATCGGGCGCGTTGACTTGCGACTGTGTGGGAGCTTCTTTCTTCCCTGTCGGTAACTCCAATCCCGCGCGAAAAGCTGCCTGGCGGTCGCCGTAAGTCTTCACCTTTCGAAAGAACCGGTACTTTCCCCAAAGCGTCACATTTCCAAGACCGGCTTCTGAATGTTCACTTGGACCATCACGAAATGTAGTACGCGAAACCGGCAGTTCGATTTCGAGCTGAACGCGGGGAGAAGGCGTGTATGACACACTCAGATCGAAAAGCTGACGACTCACTTCCAGATCGCCGAGATGTTGTTTGATGAAATAGATTCGCGGGATGACAGCGCCGCCTTTATAGACAGTCAATCCGGGAGACGTAACACGAATCGGCGCCTCGGCAAATCCTGCCGGCATGAACGTTATTGCATGGTTCGCTGCCTGTAATTTCTTCAACGACTTCAGCGTGATCAGTTCGGAAGGTTCTTTCTCCTGCGTTTCCCAGTTCCCACTGACTTCAACTACCTCACCTGCCGTCGCATTCGCGAGCAATGCATCTGGATCAGAAACGTTGAAGCGTTGTTCCGACGTCTGCGCGATTATGGACCACTGTCCTTGGTCGCGTGAGAGTTTGCCAGACACGGTTATGACAGCACTTGCCAACACATAACCCGCCTTCTTCAGTTTCTGTTTCAAAGCCACGAAGGACACGGGTTTGTCGGGCTTCGGAGTGAATACGCCGATTCCTTTTTTGATGTCTGTGATTTGAACTTCTTTGGGTTGAGGTGCGTAATCGAGACGGCTCACGGCCTTCTGAATGTTGTACACTCAATTCCCGCACAGATAGCCGTCGATGTGCATTTCCACTTGCTTGACTTGTGCGCTCGTCGTGGCAGCCAAAGCTAGAAACATTCCGAGCACCGCAATCGTGCTGATCAATCCGCTGACTCTCATCTTTTCCCCATTCACTTCCTTTTGTGCCTTTTTGTGGCCCGACTCACTGCGTGAACGGCAGGCGCCAGATTTTGCCTCGAAACTCCGTCCGGTCCGTGACGAAAAATGAATTCTAGACCATCTTTGCGTTTCAGTCGTCTAAAAACATGGTCGGTGAAAGAGCCGGAAATGGTATATTGGCGAAACCTGGTTAACCAACCAAGGTGCCCCTGACCGAGTATGTGACCTCACCTGAGACCTGGAGTCATTTCGGAAATCGCGACGGAGCCCATCCTTATGAAAAACAGCTTTCCGTGCTGCGCTGCAAAGGGTTTAGTCTTCTCGTTTGTCCTCTTATTAATACCCGGCTTTAGCACTGCCAAGGCAGCCACCACCAAAAAACCGATTCTGATTAGCCAGTCGACGAGCACGCGAGCCGTAGCTGTCGAATCGTTCACGTTGAAAGCTGAACCCTTTCCGCTGACGGCAAGTTTTCCCATGAGCAGCGACACGCGGACGCGCGTCTGTATCTTCGCCATGGACCTCGAACTCCTCCCCGGCGAAGGTGCAAACGCTTTTACATCTGATGTCGAGGACTCAGCCGGAAAGATCTACCCATTGCACGTCGAATACGTGGGCCAGGTTCCAAACTTTCCCGGCATTACGATGATCGTCGTCAGGCTCGCCGACAACCTCGGCGATGTAGGCGACGTTTTGCTGCGTGTCAACCTGCACGGAATGTCGAGCAATCGAGTGCGTATCGCGATTGGACATTCCGGTGGTGGACCACCTGATGATGCCGGCGCCGTCGCAACTCCAGCGCCCGTTACTCCGCCAGGCGCGGATCCGCCGCTGGTTCCCGATCCATACACGGGCGCGGCGAGCGATGCTGACACCGTGCGTTTTCTCGAACAGGCGAGTTGGGGGCCGACACCTGCTGAAGTCGCGCGCGTGAAAGCCATGGGCTTCAAGGCTTACCTCGACGAACAGTTCAACCTTCCGCCGGCTAATGTTCTCAAGGGTTCGAACTATCCGGACCTGGCGTTTCCTCTGGATGACACTACTCAGGCCTGTCCGACTACCAATCCCGCAGATCCAAACTACAACCAGAACGTTTGCCTGCGTGATAACTTCACCATGTATCCGGTACATCGGACCTTCTTTAGCAATGCGCTTTACGGAAACGATCAACTGCGACAGCGCGTTGCCTTTGCGCTTCACCAGATCATGGTGGTTTCGGCGTTCAGCGAGGTCAATCGTCCGAGTTGGATGACGATCTATCTACAAGCGCTCGATCGCAACGCTTTCGGTAGTTACAAGACACTGCTCAGCGAGATCACTTTAACTCCGGCGATGGGTGAGTTTCTCGATATGCGTCTCAGCACGAGGACCAGTCCGAACGAGAACTTTGCTCGTGAGGTCTTGCAGCTCTTCTCGATCGGTACGGATGTGCTTAACCCCGATGGCACAATCCAGCGCGACGCACAAGGCGCGACTATTCCGACCTACTCACAAAATGATGTGAACGAGTTTACGCGTGTGTTTACCGGTTGGAACTTCGCTCCGGCTATCGGCGCGGGCACCACTAACTTCCGCGATCCGATGGTGCCTCGCGGCGGTCAAAATCATGACGCCGGTGCAAAGACGCTGTTGAATGGTTTCAGCATCGGCGCGTGTACGAGCACAAATTCGGCGCAAAACATCGCTTGCGCACAGTCAGACATGACAGCCGTCATGACTCACTTGTCCGACCATCCCAATGTTGGTCCATTCATCGGCAAGCAGCTCATTCAACACCTCGTAACGAGTAATCCGAGTCCAGCTTATGTCGAGCGCGTAGCAAGGGTTTTCAGTAACGATTGCAACGGACTCTACACGCAGGGTTGTACGAACACTCGCGGCAACCTCAGGTTTGTCGTTCAGGCGATTCTGCTGGACCCGGAAGCGCGCGGCGACGTTAAGACTGATCCGAACTACGGCAAGCTGCGCGAGCCCTCACAGTACATCAACGGCTTCCTGCGTGCCTTTAATCCAAAATCTTTTGACAAAACCTCGACAAGCGACGGTGTGCTGGGTAACAGATCGACCGGCGACTTTACCGGCAGCATCGATCAGCCGATTTTTCAACCGCCGACAGTGTTCAGCTATTACCAGCCCGGTTACGAAGTGCCAGGCACGAAGATACTTGGACCAGCTTTTGGCATTCTCTCCACAACGACCACGCTGCGTCGCGCGAACAACATAAACACACTCATCTTTACAGGCGTTAGCACTAACACGTCGCCGACAGCAACGAGTCCGGATCGACCGCGCGGCACCTCGATCGATATCGCGAACCTCGAGGCTTTGGCTGGAAATCCGGTCGACGTCGTCAATGCACTCGACGCGCTGCTGCTGCACGGCACGATGCATCCACAGATGCGCAGTTCGATCATCACGGCGATGAACGCCATCAACGACGCCAACGTCACTACGCGCAATCAAAAACGCGCGCGAACGGCGGTTTATCTCGTAGCGACTTCTTCTCAGTACGACATTCAGAGATAACAATCATGGCAATAACACGCAGAGACTTCTTACGTACAAGCGCATGTGCCCTCGGCAGCACGGCGCTGGCTTCCAGTATCGACACTTTCGGCATCGTTCACGCGCTCACGCCGCAGGCAGCAACTGATTACAAGGCGCTGGTGTGTGTTTTTCTAAACGGCGGGAACGACGGCAACAACATGCTGGTCTCGCTCGATCAGTACAATGGACCAGCAGGCAGTCTCGTCGAAGGGTATTCCAATGTGCGTGCTGC
>Ga0157372_10001842_pt1 | contig 22977 bp, 18 predicted proteins | sample C55metaG_FD_115307 | JGI IMG/M metagenome (GOLD analysis project Ga0157372, IMG submission 115307) | Corn rhizosphere microbial communities from Kellogg Biological Station, Michigan, USA - C5-5 metaG | ecosystem: Host-associated > Plants > Roots > Rhizosphere > Soil | place: USA: Michigan... | reverse complement strand
TACGGCAACCGCAAGGCCCGCGAATTGATGCACAACGAAGGCATCATTCGCAATCGCCTGATGCTTATGTCTGCAATCAAGAACGCGAAAGCATTTCTCTCTGTCCAGAAAGAATTCGGGTCCTTCGATCGCTACATCTGGCGATTTGTCGGGGGCAAGCCTCAGCTGAATGCGAGAGAGGGCTTGGGCGACATTCCGGCCCGCACACCCGAATCCGATGCCATGAGCAAAGACCTGAAAAAACGCGGCTTCAGTTTCGTAGGCTCGACCATATGTTATGCGTTCATGCAGGCTGTCGGAATGGTGAACGATCATGCTGTCACCTGCTTCCGATACGAGGAAATTTCGTAGAACGTGGCTGCGGATTTCCGCCCTCTCTGCAACTCTAGACAACTCTTTACCTTTCCTTTACGCATTTCCGTCCGCCGCGGCGCGTCTCAGGAATAGGGCGTGCGCATGCGCCACGCCGGGCAATTTTTCCGAAAGGGAGACTCACATGAACGAACCGAAGCTTTGGGAAGAACTTTACGCCGCCGCGGTGCTTGAAACCGATTCCAAAAAAATCGCGGATCGAATCGATCAGGCGCAAGATGCTCTACGGCAGCGATGGCAAATCTTGCACGAAACACCTCATGCAAACGATCGCGAACGGCGGAGACTCGAAGATGCAATGCGAACCTTGAACCTCATTCGCGAAGCAGAATTAAGGACTTCGGCGTAGCGCGTTGCCTCGCTAGCGTTGGCTAGTTTGCGCCTATTGGGCCCATTCAATGCGCAAACCAGTAGATCAAAATGCCATAGCCGACACCGGCGGGATCGCTGGCCCTTGCCGTTTGAAATGCCATGAAACGACCGTCGGTCGAAATCACGGGATTGGAGGCCTTGCCGCCTTCGTAATCGTTGAAGTGGGTCAGGCGAGTGAAATTTTTTCCGGTCCCGTCGAGCCTTAACTTCCATATATCAATGTTCCCCGGCCCGCAGCCGCCGCCAAAATCTTTGCACTGGCGGTCACCTTCAACTGCGGTGAACAGACCGCCTGGAAAAATACCCTCAGGTTCGTTATAGGTACCCGGCGCTTTCGAAAAATTCGTAACTTCGCCGGTGTGCAGGTCGATTCCCATAACCGACGCCGCGCTTTCCGGTTCGTAGCACGTGAACACCATCTTCTTATCGTCGTCATAAAAATCCTGTGCTTCGAGTACGCAGCTTCGGTCTTTGCTCTCGTAAACGGCCTTCTTATTAACCAGCTTGGGAGTGCCTCCGGAGAGATCCAACTCCGCGGTCATCAGCCGCGAAGTTCCCGGCGCCAACTCCGGATTTTGCGCCGGCAATTCTGAAAACGCGACCTTCAGCGACTTCTTTGAAATCGCTGCGCCCTCGCTCATCTTTTGCCTGAGCTTTACCGGTTTAGATCCGCGTTCTTTACTCAGGAACCACAACTCGTTATCGCGGGAGCGGCTGGTATGAATATCTTCGAAACGTTCCGGCCCGATCAGAATGTAATCGCCCGTGATCAGGTGCATAACGCGCAGAAATGAGGCGCCGGGTACATTGCAGGTAAGACAGGTGATGGCGCGTGTTTTCAGGTCAACCAGCATGGCATCGCCAAAACTTTTTGCCATGAATGCCACGCGTTGATTGTCGGGAGAGATGTCCGCGCGCTCGCCAAAATGGGTGAGCACCTCGATATTCGGCGGAAGATCCTTCAGCGGATCGCCAGGTTTTCTCTGAGAATGCTTTTGGGCGTAAGCTGACGCGACCGATATCGCCAAAATCGCGGTCAGAAGTTTCATGCGGGAATGCTATCAAAAGCCGCAGGTTATAACTAACGCAGGTTCTAACCGACAAAGATAGCTATTGTTTGAAAGCCACGACCGTTTGGCGTAACAAAATGTTCGCAGCATCGGCCAGGCTCAAGTCGTCCGGTATTTGTTCGAACTTGCTATGCAGTTCCTTTTGCTGAACTGAAATGCTTTTGAACAGGAGCGCCTTGCCTTGCATATTGACACTCAGTTCAGTCATCTCCCAGTCTCCGGGGGTAATCTCAGCCCGCTTCACTGAAAATTCGCCCCCTTTTTCCAAGTGCCCCAAAAATCCGCCCCCGAATTTCACATCACTAACCAGGCGGCCATTGATACTGATCAGGCGCTTCTCCCGGGCGTCCACCCACATTTCGCCAGCCATTTGCTGCAACACTTTGCCCTCGCGGGAAGGCGGTACGAACTTGGGATTCGCCTTAAAAATCAGCTTGGCGGCGGTTCCACTCTCGGCCGCATATTCAAAAATGAATGCATCCGGAATCATCTTAAGGATGTTGTTGCACTGTTCCGCGTCCTTACGGCGGCTTTGTTCCGCTTTTCTCTGTTCCTCAGGGCTGTGCGAGAATTTCAGAATTCGCCGCGCTTCATTGCTTTCTTGAGCGCCAGTCAACGGTTTTCCCGCCACCGACAATAGTCTGTCGAGCGATCCAGACTTCGTCTCCACTACCGTCCGGGTTTCCTGCTTGCCGTCTATTTGCTTCAGGAGTTGGTATTTCCAGTACACGTCCACTGTGTTGGCTGGATGCAATTCGTTATATATGACCGATTTAACCAAATCCGATGGAGAGAGCTTTGTCGGTTGCGACTCCGCTTGTCCCATTCCTGAAGCCACCGACAACAGCATGGCTACGACTGCTGAGAGCAACATTCGTATTCGCGGTATGTTCACGGCCCTGGCTCCTGAACTTCTCTCACAGTAAAGAAGACGGGGTTCGGCAACAATCGGGGCGAAAGGGTAGCAACTGAGGCGAAATCACTGATTATCAAGGAGAATACGGTAGAGGCCGGTCAGCTTTTATCACGTAAACTGGTGAAAAACAAGGTTAGCGAAGCTTCAACAAACGACCGACCTGAATCGCAACCTAAACCGTGGCGGAAACGAGTGGACGGTCTAGACGGGCAGGCGTGTCGAGCAGTGCTGTGGCAAGGACTGCCACATGATTTTTGATTACTGCAATGCAAGGCGTAAGAGCAGTAGCAGTACAGCGGACCGAAGGTGAATCGTGAGCGCTCGCTTCAGTGACGCAGCTACCTCAGCCATTTCGCTCACAACTGTGTTGACACTTGTTGGCTTGGGCGATATCGTTTCTTGCGCCATTAGCTGGGCTAAAGGCTGAGTTTTCCAATGACTGAACCGCGGGTGACCTCACCTGTGTCGCAGAGAACCTAACGGCAGTGCCCCCGAAGCAGAACTGCACTCAAAAGGAGCCTTATGTCCCGATCGTCTTTACGCATGGGGATTTGCACCTCCGCTTTTCTCAGCCTTGTCCTCACCGGCTATGCCCAGACCATCACGACCTTTGATGTGCCTGACTCATTCGATACCTTTCCCGAGGCCATCAATCCTGCCGGCGATGTTACTGGCGAATATGTCAGTCTGGAGGGGCCGCTGCGCAGTTTCTTGCGAAGAGCCAATGGCACGATTATCCGTTTCAATGTCGAAGGATCAACTGGGACCTCTGCAAAAAGCATAAATCCGAGCGACGAAATCGTAGGCAATTACACCGACAAAAACTTCCTCAGCCACGGTTTCATTCGAAAGCGTGACGGCACCTTCATAGCCTTCGATCAACCCGACGCGTTCAATACATATCCGATGGCGCTCAATGCCTCAGGACAGGTCACAGGCTGGTATACGACCATAGCTGGCGGGCCCCATGGTTTTTTGCGGAGCCGCGATGGCCAATTCGTCACCTTCGACGTCCCAGGCGCACTCACAACTTTCGCTCAGGCAATCAATCCCGCGGGTCAGATTACCGGCTATTACTTCGCACCTGACAATCACTATTATTGCTTCGTGCGGAATTCCAACGGATCTATCGGCACCATCCATTTGAGTGGATGCTTTCCCCAAGCGATAGCCCCAAGCGGTGAAGTCGTGGGTTTCTATGAACCCGATGCACACGTCAAGGGTTTTGTGCGGAACCGGGAGGGCCATGTAATTTCCTTCTACGCGCCGGGTTCGCTGCTCACCGTCCCTGTAGGAATAAGCGCCGAGGGGCAGATTCTCGGCAGGTTCGCCGACGCGAGCGGCGTCTTCCATGCCTTCTTGCGCAATGCTAACGGCAGTTTCACCATCTTCGACGTCTCGGGCGCAATCCAGACTTCGCCATATGCGATCAACCCCAGTGGCGAAGCCACCGGCCAATACGTGGACGCCAACTTCATGGTTCACGGTTTCGTGCGCAGCCGGGAAACCAAGTCGCACGACTAACTTCAGTTCTGCGATCGGAAATGAATTTCTAAGAGCGCACCCACCACCAGAACCGCTCGTTCACCTACCGTGGGACTTGCCTTCAAAGGCGAGCCGAAACGATAAAGGCACGCGTATGAACCCCAAGGTCAACCCGGCAGTATTTCCAAACGATCCCGTGACGGCACCTAAATCATTGATGCTCCAGGCGATTGTATTCGCTCCACCTGGGTAATCGAAGGTGACGATTTCTCCTTGTCGGTTACGCACAAATGCATGGTATGAGCCATTGCCTGTAGTCGCGCCTTGGGCGTTGATGCTCTGCGGCACTGTTTGCGTGCTGTCCGGTGCGTCGAAGGTGGTGATCTCACCCGTTCGGGAGCGCACAAAACCATGGACGATCAAGCTTGCATCTTCATAGTAGCCAGTGATGATCCCAGCTGCATCGATGCTCGACGGGTACGTCTGAAGGCTTCCCGGAGGATCGAATGAGCTGAACTCTCCCTGCGAATTCCGCACGAATCCATGTTGAGTGCCATTAGCAAGGTACGATCCAATGATCCATCTCTCATTGTTGATGCCCGTGGGGAACGTACTTGTACTGCCCGGAGGATCGAAAGAAATGATCTTTCCCTTTGTCGACCGCATGAAACCGTGCTGCCGGTTTGCGGCAACGTAATATCCTGTGACCACGCCTGCGTCGTTTATGCTCCACGCCAGTGTCTGGTTTCCCAGATAGTCAATGGTGGCAAAAACTCCTTCGGGTGATCGCACGAAACCGTGGACGAAAAAGTTAGACTCTTGAAAATAACCAACGATGGCTCCAGCGGCATTGATGCCTCTCGCTATTGTGAAGGTGCTTCCGGGTGGATCGATCAGATTGATTCTGCCCTCAGATCCGCGTACAAACCCGTGATAGTTTGAGGTCGCCTGGGCACAGTAACCCGCCACGCTGAAAGAACGATTGATGCTCTGCGGATAAGTGTCGTGATAATCCGGCACCTGAAAACTGATATAGAAAGCGTCATCATGGCCCGAAGTCGCAGGAGAAGTCTGAGCAAGAACCGCGGGACGGATCAGAACAGCGAGGGTTGCAATAAGGCGGCAAAGTAAGGGAACAACCTGAATAGCACCTGTGCGTTCCATGCGAGACCTCCTCAAACCCTAAATCCACAGCGGCGAGCGCCCAGAGCAACTCCGCGATCCTACTTTGGCGACGAGTCCTTTGGCAACTGGCTCTGGTGAACAGTTCCGCTGTGCATGCTGCTTCGACTGCGGGTGGTCAGGTCTATATCCATGGAGGCTTACTCCCATTATCGGAGAGGACAACGGTTTGTGGCTGCGTGTTGTCGCATGAAACCACGCATAACAGGCCAGCGTTGCCAATTGAAGGTTTACATGCAACGGGAATACAACGAAAAGGATGGTGGACTACTCACCCAGCACGAGTGCAGGCACGCGACAAATCTGCGGGGTAGGCGCTGTTGATATTTCAGGTGAGCTCTGCGCTCCTGTTAAAGAAATAGAACGAGAGCAAGAGCATGAAGCGGATCGGCGAGCCAACTCATCGACAACGAATTGGCGGAAGCGAGTGGGGGTCGAACCCACCGGTGACATCGCTAGATGCCACCCGCCGGTTTTGAAGACCGGGACGATCACCGGACCGCATGCGCTTCCGTTGGTTGCTGGTTGATAGGTTAGCAAATGGAGGAATTCCGCTCTTGGGTTGCCATCACTATTGGAAAAGAGGCGTCTGCAGTTGTGCGCTGAACCCTCCAAATTCCTCGCCCGCCACACGCGTTCAGATGAAGAAGTATTTGGTGCAGGAAGATTGATCCGTTTCAAACTTTGATCAATTGATTAATGCCGCGCATATTCCGTGGCACCTAAGAAATGCAGCGACACGTACGGTTCATCGCCGACCACCCAACTGTCATGTCCCGGCGCGATGTAGAACAAATCACCGGGTTTCATTTCGACAACCCGGCCATCGTCCATAGCGGCGGTCGCGCGGCCCGAAACCACCATGCCGACGTGTTCTACGGAGCAGTTCTTCAGTCCTTGAGCCGCACCCACGTGAACCGACCATTTCCAGCCGGGTTCGTAACTGGCTCTCCCGATGGTCATCCCGCCGACATGCACAAGTTCGAACTTGCCCTTCTCAAATGTGCGGACTTCGTCAGGATTTTCAAAGCGCTTGAGTATGACTTCGTACATGTGATTGCCACCCCTCAGTTATCCGGCGCGAAGGATCTGCAATATCGTGCCGACCACAAGAATAATGGATGCGTGGAAAAACAAAAGCCGCGACTTTTGTCGCGGCTTAAGGGCGTCAAATTTTGCGATTGCTCAAACTAGCGTCGTCCGCCGCCACCGCCGCCGTGTCCGCCGCGGCCACCGCGTCCGCCATCACGACGACGATGCCGCCCGCCGCCACCGCCGGGTCGGCCACCTCGCCCGCCACGGTCTCCACCGCGATCACCGCCACGCTCCGGGCGATCGCCAGCAGCTTGCGGCGCAGGCTCGACGCGGTTGAAATTGGGCTCATCGCCTTCTTCAAACTCAGCGCCGCCTTCGAGAGTCAAAGCAGGCGCGCCCGAAGGAACCGTTCGCGCTTCGGACTCAACCTCGCCGCTCAGGGGCTCTGCGGCCGGTGGTGCGCCTCCCCCCATCTTCGCACGCTGCTCTTTCAAAATTGCCTTCCGTGACAGGCGGATGCGATTGCCTTCGACCGCCAGGACTTTCACCAGCACCTGATCGTCTTCCTTCAGTTCGTCGCGAACGTCTTTAATGCGATGTTCGGCAACCTCGCTGATGTGCAGCAGGCCTTCGGTCCCGGGAATGATCTCTACGAATGCCCCGAAATCCGCAAGCCGAGTGACTTTGCCGAGATAAGTCTTGCCTACTTCGGCGGTCGCCGTCAGATCGCGAATGATTTGCAGGGCTTTGTTGGCGGAAGTCTCGTCGTTCGAAGACACATTCACTTTGCCGGTGTCTTCCACATCGATCTTCACCCCGGTCTGCTCGATGATCGAACGGATCATTTTGCCGCCGGGCCCAATTACGTCGCGAATCTTATCGACCGGGATCTGCAAGGTATAAATACGTGGAGCGTAAGTGGAGACTTTCTCGCGATGGGTTGAAATTACTTCATCCATCTTGCCGAGGATGAACAAGCGGCCGCGCTGCGCCTGGGCCAGCGCTTCACGCATGATCTGCGCGGTAATGCCGCCCACCTTGATGTCCATCTGCAGCGCCGTGATGCCATCTTTCGTTCCAGCGACTTTGAAGTCCATATCGCCGTAGTGATCTTCAGCGCCCGCGATGTCGGTCAGGATTGCGTATTGCTCGCCTTCCTTCACCAGTCCCATAGCAACGCCCGCAACCGGAGCCTTAAGTGGAACGCCTGCGTCCATCAGCGAAAGCGCCGCTCCGCAGACCGTGGCCATTGAGGAAGAGCCGTTCGATTCAAGAATGTCCGACACAACACGCATCGCATAAGGCCACTTTTCGTCGGAGGGGAGCACAGCTGAAATCGCCCGCTCCGCCAACGCCCCGTGACCGATTTCGCGACGCCCGGCGCCTCGAAGGAATGCTACTTCGCCAACGGAGAACGGCGGGAAGTTGTAGTGCAGCATAAAACGCTTTTTGGCTTCGCCTTCGAAGGCTTCGAGCCGCTGCATGTCGTCACTGGTGCCGAGAGTAGTGGTGACCAGTGCCTGGGTTTCGCCGCGGGTAAAGATGGCGGAACCGTGAGTGCGGGGCAGAACTCCGACTTCAATCCAGATGTCGCGAATCTGGTCAAAAGCGCGGCCATCCGGACGCCGCTTCTGATTAATCACCGCCTCGCGGAAAATTCGCTCGCGCAAAGTTTCGTAATAGCTCTTCAGCTTGGCCTGCGCAGCCTCGTCTTCTTCCGGCAGAGCGGCCTGCAACTGTTTCTTAAGCTCGCGCACCAGCGTGTAGCTTTCGGCCTTCGGATGCTTTTCCGTGTCCAGTCGGTCGGCAAGGTCGGCGCCGATCTTTGATTTCAGATCGTTGTAATAGGCGTCATCAAACTCTGGCGGGGTGACTTCACGCTTCGGCTTGCCAGCCTTTTGACGAAGCTCATTGATCGAAGCGCAGATCTTCTTGATTTCGGTGTGGCCGAACTCAATCGCGTCCACTACCGTCTCCTCTTTTACTTCCTTGGCGCCTGACTCGATCATTACGATGCCTTCGGACGTTCCGACCACCATAATGTTCAACAGGCTGTCGCGCATCTCGCCGTAGGTCGGATTGATGATGAATTGGCCATCCACCAGGCCGACGCGGACCGCGCCGATCGGGCCGTTAAAAGGAATGTCGGAAATTGTGAGCGCCGCCGAAGCCCCATTAATTCCGGCAACGTCGGGATCGTTTTCGGTGTCGGCGGAAAGCACGAACGCAATCACCTGGGTCTCACACTTGAAGCCGTCAGGAAATAAGGGACGGATGGGGCGATCGATTTGGCGGCTGGTGAGAATTTCGCGCTCGCTCGGCCGGCCTTCGCGCTTGATGAAGCCGCCGGGAATGCGTCCGCCGGCGTAGGTGTATTCGCGATACTCTACGGTGAGCGGAAAGCAGTCGATGCCTTCGCGCGGATCGGCATTGGCAGTGGCGGTGGCAAGCACAACGTTGTCGCCGATACGCACGACTACCGAGCCGTGCGCCTGCTTGGCCAGCTTTCCAGTCTCAAACGAAATCCGTTTGCCGCCGGCCAGTTCAACAGAAATATCGTGTTTCATCAATTTATGTCCTTAATGTGAGGAGAGCGCTTACTCTCAGCTGCTAGCCTCCAGCTCCCACCAGGTTCGCAATGCAGGACGCATGGCAGGAACGCGGGCACTATCGATCGTTAGCAGCTAAGCAGCTAGTCGCTAGCAGCTTGATGCGAGAGAATGGGAATCACAACCCTCAATCCGCCGAATACACGACGGCTCGGTCCCGAAAGCGTAGGAACAAACAGCCCAAAAGAAAAAGCCTCCTATTTGCGGAGGCCGAGTCTCTGAACCACGGTTTTGTAGCGCTCGGAATCGTATTTTTTGAGGTAGTCGAGCAAGCGACGCCGCTTGCTGACCAGCATGAGAAGGCCACGGCGCGAGCCATGATCTTTCAGGTGCGTTTTGAAGTGGTCCGTCAACTGACCAATGCGTTCGCTCAACAGAGCGATTTGGACTTCTGGACTGCCCGTATCGGTGGGGTGCGTTCCGTACTGATCAATGACAGATTTCTTTTGCTCTCTGGCTAGCACTAACCTGATGCACTCCTTCTAATTTTTCAACTCGTTAAGTTGTATGCAGATAGGCTAACACGCTGAGCAGAAAGCGGCAAGGGCGGGATTGTGGGGCAACGTTGAGAGTGGCTGGTTTAGCATCAATGAGGAGCGACCAAATCGCAGTGAGGGCATCCAGTTATTGCGCGCCCCACTTCTTCCGGTTTGGGGGGAAGTGGGGTTGACCTGAAGACCATCGCCCAAATTAGCCATGAGGCAACCGCCTCCTTCGGATCACTCCAGCAATGCCAACCACACCAGTGACCATTAAGCCGAGGGTACCCGGTTCGGGGGTCGGCGAGGGTGGGGTTCCTGCGGTAAGTGAGCCGCTGGAGAACACATAAAACGCAGGGTTGCCATTGGTGGCGGGGAAATAGTTGAAGTTGAAGTTCCAGCCTCCGCCAGGTACCGTGAGGTTCAAGTATCTAAACGTCTCATCCTGACCCACAAAGCCACTGACCGACCCGCCCAGGTCACCAGAAGCCGAAAAAAGGCAACATTGGAGGCTGAGAAGGTCCGGGTTGTAGCTCATTCCTGCGATAGTGACGCTCAGGAAACCTCCAACAAAAACTTGCGACGGATTGACTGAGCTCAAGTCGGGGATAGCCTGAAGGCACCAGGCGTAGCAGCCCATGCCGCCATATCCGGTAATGGTAGTTCCAGGGCCGAACAAGGCAAAGGAAACACCGCCATCCGGTCCCAAACCGGCCGTGGCGTAAGTAATATTGATGTCGAGGATTGGAATGCTATCGGCGTAGGCGCAAGGAGCAGATACGACAAAAGCCAACACGGCGAGCGAGAGAGTGCGTTTCACGGTTTGTTCCTTTCGCAGGACGGCTGCGAACTATACACATTGAGGTTGTTCCCGGCAATGGCCCAAAGGTGGAAGTAGGACACGATCCGAAGTGTTCAGGATCGGTATCTTGCCCTTCCTATGTTACGAATTGGGCTTGCAAGTTCTCGTCGACCAGCTTGATGTGGCTTGCCCACAGTGATCGGAGATCTCGAGGCCAATCTGTCAGTTCAAGGGGTCGCGTCCGGCGGCACGCCGAAAGGAATTCAGCGATGTGTGGGGATCTCGGCTCAATCGCCAGACGCGTGAACAGGGCTTTCAACAGATAAGTATGGTTCTGGTAGTGAGCGAGCCGGGTGCCCCACTTCTCCCCGCATTTGGGAGAAGTGGGACCAATGCTCTCTCAATCAAGCCTCGCCTTCAGCACCGTTAAGACCTTTTCCTTGAATTCAGCAATGCGCGGGGAACTCGGCTCAAGCGCAAGGCGCGTGAACAACGCCTGCAATAAATAACTGTGGTTCTGGTACCGCGCGAGCGCAGAAGGAGTGGTGTTCGTCCATACCTCGCGATCCTCATTCTGCAGGCCACTGAGCCACGACTCGAACTTTGCGCCTTCAAAGTCCCGGCGGCTGACGACCGCGACCACTGCGGCGGCAAGACGGTCCTGTTCACCCTGGGTGAAGACATCTGGCGCGGTCGACAATCGGGCAGAAATCGCAGAGAGAATGCCCGCCCCTTCCTCTCTTGCCAGCTGTGGACTGCCGGCCAACCCTGCCAGCAAATCTGCTGTATGCGCGGTCGCGTGGATCCAGTGCAGCTTCGCGTCGTATCCGCGCAGGTCGCGTTCCGCTTGGAGATAACGTGTGCCGTCGGCGACGAGCTCATGATATCGTTCTGCGCCCATGAACGGCGTCGTCGTTTCGCGTCTCGCCATTGACGCAAGACATAACGCGGAAAACGACCGCTTGAGCACCGAATTGGTGCCGGTCTCGCCAAGACCGTCTTTCAGATTCGCTCGCCACGCGTCGGTAAGCTTGATCAGAGTCGGCTTGGTCAGAACCCCGCGGTAAATCCAGCGCGCGAGAATCGAATAAGCAAGGTCGTCGCGCAGTTCAGGGTCGGGCGAAGCCAGCAGAGAACTCAGCTCATTTGCGAGGGCGTCCGCCGCTTCATGTTCGGGCACCGCGTAGTGGTTTTCCCCGATGCTTCGCCAAAAAGTGCGATCGTGCTGCGACTGGGCAGCAGCCACGATGGGCGTAAGTAGCAGCCAAAATGCTAAGACACAGTTTGCCTTTTTCATGATCCACTTTTCTCAAAGCCAGCGAGATACCCCGCAAATTTCTAAAAAAGAAAAGACCGCGGACAAGAGTGTCCGCGGCACACGAGCCGTGGTTGATTACTGCAGCTTCGCGTACTCGGTTTTCGCTTCCTTGAGGATGGGGACGTCGGGATCCGCGTCTTTCCACGTGCCGAAGAAATCCTGGTAGGCAGTGCGGGACTTCGCGGAATCACCCTGCAATGCATACGCCCGCCCCAGACCCAGGCTCGAGAGCGTGTACAACGGGCTGACCGGATCAACTCCCCGATGGTCCAGAATCTTCTGATATTCAGCCGCGGCTTTTGCGCCGTCGTGCGCCTTCAAGTAGGCTTCTCCACGAATGTAGTTGATCCAATAGCTGCACGCATTGGGGCCGGAACCGAGTTCGTACGGCCGAGCAGCTTCCAGAAGCTCGACAGCTCTTGCAGGGTTGCCACGGCGAATTTCTTCCGTGGCATGCGCAATCGGTATCCACGCTGAGTTGAGCATTGTGTCGTGCGGACCTTCTTTCGCGAGGTCCGCAAAAAGCTTTTCGGCGCCTGCCGCGTCTCCAATTCGCGCCATGATAGACGCCGCCGCTTCTCGGGTGTCTTTATCCTTCGCCATACTCAGCGCCTTTGTGATCCCGGGGTGGACGACTGTCGAATCGCCCATCTCTGCCTCCAGGGCGGGTCCGAAAAGAACAATGGAAGCGGCGAATTCGTTCAATCCTGACCGCTTTGAAAGCTCCAAAGCTTCAGTCTGGGTTTGCCTGGCCGCTCTTACTTTTCCCCCGTAGTACTCGCTTTCCATCTTGAACATCAACAGGATCGCCTTGATTACGGGCTGCTCGGAGCCGTCGAGCACCTGCTTCATTGCCGCTTCGTCATGCTGAATGAACGCGAGGTTGAATCGGCTAAACTGACCGGCGGTAAGATTGATTCCCTGCGCTTCCGCCTTGTCAAGAACCGCCCGGGCTTCATCGAATCGATTCAAACCCATATAAGAATCCGCAACATTCTGGAAAGCGTAACGGTCCTTTGGATAGAGGCGCATGGCTTCGCTGGCCAGGGTCAGGGCTTTGTCGTATTGGCCAACCCCGTCATAGCGCAAACTCAGGTTGTCCAAAGCAATGTTGTCGCGGGGATAGGTACTAATCCATTGCTGGTAGGTCTCGATTGACTTGGGAATATCCCGCTGAAACTCGTCGTAATAATGCGCAGTAATGTACAGCCGCTCTTTCTCGCTGGCCCGGTCTTTAAGCTCGAATGCTTTCTGAAGGTTTTGTTCGCTCAACGTGTTCTGGGTAAGGTTCTCATACGCCACGCCCAGAGTGGCGTAGGCCATGGCAAAGTTAGGATCAAGTTCGATGGCGCGCTTGAGGTGAGGAACAGCCCCGTTGTCGTCCAACATCTGGTGAGCATTCTGGCCCTGGCTGAAGGCCTGAAGCGCTTCCAGCGACGAGGTGGTCGCCTGCTCGAGCGGCGTATCGAATTTCTTGATTGATGAGACCGATTCGCCCAGCTTGCCGCGAAGACTGGAGGCCGCGCCGTCCAGAGTCTTCAGCACCGCCTCTTTGCTTTCCGCCTCAGCTTGCTCGCGCGCGATGGAGTCGCCGGTTTGCACGTTCACGGCGTCGAGATCGATAACGTAATGGCTGCCCAGGCTGGAAATCGATCCGGTTAGCATCGCCTTAATGCCTTCACGCAAACAGATTTCGTGAGCGACATCCTTGGTGAGCCGCTCGTCCGAAGAACGGCCCATGAATTTGAGAGCTTCGCGGATGCGCGATTCCGGCGTGACGTTTAGATAGGGCGACTGTTCAAGCTGAACTGCCAGCGCCTGCTTCAAGGTCCCATCAAATACTGAGTCGCCCGTGGTGTTGACGAAATCCGCGAGTAGGATCGAATCTTTTTCCGTGAGCGCGCTCACCCGTTGCCGATGCAGGAGAAAGATGACTGCCGCAATCACCAGCAGAGCGGCAACTCCGCCATACGTCCAAAGCCGTTTGTGATTGGATGAAACCGGAACCATGCCGCTGGAAGCTGCCGCGTGGGCTGGCACCGAACCACTGGCGGCCCTTGCACCCGGTTCCGAGGCACGAGCACTTGGGGCCTCTGCAGAGGCCGCGGCTGTTGTTGCAGCGCTGCTTGAGTCGGAAGTCAACGCCATGCGTCCGCTGTCAGTATCGCGCTTCAGCCGCATTAACTCGGACTTCATTTCCGACGCATGCTGGTAGCGCAGTTCCCGGTCCTTTTCGAGTGCGCGATTGATGATGTCTTCAAGCTTGAGTGGCAGCGCCGGGTTGAGCCTGACCGGAGGCACTGGAGCGCGATTCAAAATCGCTTCGAAAATCACGCCCGAGGTCTCGCCCCGATAAGGCAACGCGCCAGTCACCATTTCGTACAGCACCACGCCGAACGAAAACAGGTCGGTACGCGAATCAAGCTCTTTGCCGCGAACCTGCTCGGGCGACATGTACGCAACTGTCCCAACCGCCGTTCCGGGACTAGTCAGATGCGCTGCGGCGGAATCAACCGTCGCATCCAGAGATGTGCCGCCGGGCGCAGGGCTGTCGCCGTATTTCACCTTGGCGAGTCCGAAATCCAGAATCTTGGCTTGGCCGCGCTTGGTCACAAAAATATTCGCAGGCTTGATATCGCGATGAACAATGCCTTCGAGATGCGCAGCATCGAGTGCTTCCGCGATCTCGATGCCCAGACCCAATACGGTTTCGAGCTCGAGCGCTCGTCCGGCAATCATATGTTTCAGCGTGACGCCGTCAAGAAATTCCATCACGATGTATGCTTCGCCGTCTTGCTCTCCGATGTCGTGAATGGTGCAGATATTCGGATGGTTCAGTGCAGAAGCTGCCTGGGCTTCCCGGCGAAAACGCGCCAGGGCTTGGGGATCGCGAGCGACCTCTTTGGGCAGGAACTTCAAGGCAACAAAACGGTGCAGGCGCGTGTCTTCCGCCTTATACACGACGCCCATACCACCGCCACCAAGCTTTTCAATGATTCTGTAGTGGGAAACGCTCTCGCCGATCACTGGCCGGAATCTTACGTGGGTATTAAAGAACAAGTCAACGAATTGGGTCACCGCCGGTTATGAAATCCCAGGTCAGCAAACCAAGCGCTGGAACTTCTTACCCGGCTACGCGTATCAATCCCGAAGAACCTGGGCGCCGAGACACTGCAAAAGCCTGAGCGTTGATAGCTGCACAAGACAGTCCGCTCAATCGCCGCTGGTCGCGGCCTGCTCCAATATCGAGGATGCAGTCCATGCATCCGGGACTTGCAGGTTTGGCATGGGGGACCCTGCAAATAACCGCTGACATGGTTTTGCCAACCAGCGAGCCCATCTTGCGGATCGAGAAACGCGGGCGCTGTCGGTAGCAATTCCGGTGTCGGCATACATCTGGCGGTAGATTTTTGAGATCAGGACGAATGCCAGTCGGGCACGCAAAGATTTTATGAAACGCGAGCGCATCCAGATGGATTTCAATCCATAAAAAGTGTCCCAGACGGATTGTGTGCGTAGTCGCACTTCCTCGGCCGACATAGTCGGATGCGGCCAATAAAGCTTGGGACGGAGCGCTTGCGGAATGAGCCAGCGCCGGGTGATTGGAATTCCGGCGACGTGGACTGGCGCGGCTTCCATTTGTTTTTCCCAGCGGTTGAAATCAACTGTTCCCGGATATGGCGTGAGCATCACGAACTGAGCAAACGCAATTTCCGCGCGTCCGGCCGCGGCGGCAGTAGCATCGAAGGTTGCAGGACTGTCACTCGGCAAACCAAAGATAAAGGAGCCGAGCACATACACTCCGTGTTGGCGAAAGGTTCTGAGCCGGTTGACCAGTTCCTCTCCAGCGCAATTAAAGTCTTTGTAAACGTCCTTTAGTCCCTCTGGAGTAACCGATTCCACGCCCACGAGCGCACCCTTAATGTGCGCCGCTTGCATGGCGTCCAGGAATTCCGGATCCTCCGCGGCTTCCATCGTGATCTGGGTGAAGAAGATTGTGTCGGAAGGAAGTTTCGCCAGGCGCGCCATCAGCGTAAAACGTTCGGCCCGGATTCTCCTAAGTTCGGCCAACCGAACTGTGTTCTTCTGTGCTTCAGCCAGGCGGAGATCGGTCAGGGTCACGGGATAGAAATTGTCATCGGCAAGCGCGATAAAGCGAAACCCCATTCTTCGCAACTGCACTATTTCTTCCATCACGACGTCAGACGAGCGCTGGCGCGGGCGTTGACCATCGGTCCGCCACACTGAACAGAACGAGCAATGCTTGGGGCAACCACGGACGGTTTGCACAGAAGCCCACATGTAGCTTTTGCGGGGCATGAGGTCCCAACGAGCGGGCAGGAATTCATCAGCTTCGATGCGCCCACCTTCATAGACCGGCAAGGGCTTTCCGTCGCGGCAATCCGACAATACTTTCGACCACACTACATCACCGTCTCCCTTGACTACGGCGTGAGCGCCGCCGAGTTCGTGTGCTTCACTGGGATAGAGTGTGGCGTGAATGCCTCCGAAGACGACATAGGCGCCACGCTCGCGGGCCAGTTTGCCGATCTTGTAACCGCGCAGGGCGTTCGCAGTATGGATACCGATGCCGACTACGTCGCCGGAACTAATCTCGCTGGGATCCATGGCTTCCAGCGTCTCATCGACCAGGCGCGGCGAACCATAGCTGTCGGGGGTGCCCGCTGCAAGAACATACAGCCAGCGCGGGGTAATAACCGCAGTTCCAAAAGAGACTTCGCTGGGATTGATAAGGTGAACGCGCACGCTTGTCGCCCTCCTGAGGCGGCCCTTGCCTACTCCGTCGAGCAACTTGCGCTAAGGCGGTTCTTGCCGTTATGTGAACTTTGCCAACTGGTGCAGTCGGCAATTGTACACCCATGCCGTCTATAGAAACGTTTTATTCAACAATGTGTCCGTAATGTTTTCGTCAGGACTTGAGGTCTCGAACGCGTGTTACCCGCAGGGAAACGATTGACGGACCACCTGCAATTCATCACTGACTTTCCTCATGCACGTTGATTTCTCATCGCGCCGAAGCACATTGCCAAGACGGATGTACCCGCCGGGGCGCTTTATGGCTGGTGTCCGCGAGTCCGAGGATTAGTTGCTTGTCTGCGCTGGTGGTGGTACAAATCAGCGCTTATGAAATCAAAGACACTTCTTTCGACGGTGGTTTCGATCGTGGCGCTATTATCGGCAATCCAGTCGCCTGCACAGGAAGGCAAGATTCGCGTCGCCGTGGTGGGGTTGAATCACGACCACGTTTGGGGATTGTTGGGAGATCTGGCCAGTGATCCGCAATCCGATTTCGTGGGCATCGCCGAATCGAACCCAGACCTGATTACTAAAGCGAAGTCGCAGGTACCGGGCAGTGTGAAGTTTTACTCCGACTACGTGCGCATGCTGGATGAGGCGAAACCACAGGCGGTCATCATCACAACCGAAAACGACAAGCATCTGGAGATCGTGCGCGAATGTGCCAAGCGGCACATCAACGTCTCAATGGAAAAGCCGATGGCGACCAGCGCGCGCGACGCGCGCGAAATGCAGCGGTTGGCAGATGACGCCGGCATCAAGCTGATGGTCAATTACTGGAATGCATGGGTACCCTCGAGCCATGCACTGTTTCATCGTGTGAAGGCGGGTGACATTGGGCCGGTGCAAAGGATTGTCGTCCAATATGGGCATGAGGGTCCGAAGGAAATCGGGGTTTCGCAGCAGTTTGCAGACTGGCTTTACGATCCCGCCAAAAATGGCGGTGGCGCCCTTATGGACTTTGGCTGTTATGGCGCGGAGTGGGCGCTATGGCTGAAGGGACGCCCGACGCGGGTCTATGCGACAGCGCGGACACTCAAGACTGATCAACACAATCGTGTGGAGGACGATGCGACCATCGTGCTGGATTATCCGGACGCAACCGTCGTCGTCGAGCCTTCATGGGATTGGCCGTACGGAATGGATCGCGTATATGTGTTTGGCGCAAAGGGAAGTCTGCTGGCGACGCGGGATGATTTTTTCTCCCGTCCACAGTCTGTCGAAAAACCCGCGACCCTGGATGGGGATCGTGTGGCGATTGATCCCCTGCCACACGAAACCAGTAACCCCGTTGCCTATTTTCTGGGCCGCATTCGGACCAATCAGCCGATCGAAGATCCGCTAACCGCCAAGCTAAATGTGCAGGTGATGGAGATTCTGGACGCCGCACGCGAATCAGTCCGTACCGGCCGAGCTGTGGAGTTGCACTGATTCGCTACTGATTCCCGGCCAGCCTCTTTATACGCTCACTCACATTCATGAGCGCTCGCCCGTCATGGTAGGCCGCTTTCCAGTTTTGTCCCTTGTTCTGCTCGGCGGCAATGCCATCGGGGCCGACCATCGGATAAATGCCGTGAAATTCTGGATCAGCCTGATAGGTCTTGATGAAATTCCATTGCTGCTGAAAAGCGTTGAAGTAAATGTCGCTCTGCCGCCCGTACTTTTCATGCATGAGTAACAACGCGTTCAGGCCCTCCATCTCGACCCACCATTCTTTGCGGATGTCCTCAACCTCACCAAAGGTTGTGCCGTGTTCGTAAAAGCCGCCTAGTTTCTCATCCCAGCCGTAAGCAAGCGCATGATCAACTAGCATCTTGGCCATGCGCTCGGTCTTCGGATCGTGCGGAACTCCAAGCACATCTTCGGCTTCGAGCATCAGATACGCTGTTTCGACATCGTGCCCATAAGAGTCATGGTCAGGGATGGGTCGCCAGTCATTGGTGAAATACAGATTCATCACACCGGGCTCAACGCAGATATTGTCGCGCACGATGGCGAGCATCTCTTCGAGTCGCTTCCGCACTGCATCGTCTTTCCAGATTTCGTACAGCTGTGAAATCGACTCGAGCAGATGAATGTGGGTGTTCATCGATTTGTAGCCGGCAGGGAATCCGCCCTCCGGCTTCTGGGGCTTGGCCGGATCGATGCGTTCGGCCTGGATGGGCTCACCCTCGCGCGTAAGTATTTCGAAGTAGCCGCCGTTCTTATTATCGTGCGCGTGTGCTTCCATCCAGCGAAATTCGCTCTGCGCGAGTGCAAGCGCTTTCGGATCGTGCGTGGCCTCGTATGCTGCCGCTGCGCCGTAAAGGGCGAAGCTTTCGCCGTACATTTCTTTGCGATCGGTAAACGAGTCAGTGATCGCGCCATGATCGTTCAGGCCCCAGAAAAAGCCGCCAAATTTTTTGTCCCACAGAACATTATTGAGGTAATCCACGCCGTGCTCGGCAATCGGCAGAAATTGATCTTTGAGTTCGGGATGGTGGATAGCCACCTGCGCCGCCACCCAGGTCATACGCCCTTGAAACACGGAAAATTTTCCCTGGCTAGGCTCCGGTTTCCAGTCGCGCGAGAACATCGAAAAAAAGCCGCCGTTTTCGTTGTCAACGGTGCGCGGAAACCAGACATCGAGCACATCGCGATGCAGCATGGAGTCCGTTTCTGAGGCGAAGCGCAGGTAGGTTTGTGACGTCGGCGGCAGGTATCTGATTTGAGATGGCTGGTCTCCGGCGGAGCGTTGCTGTGCGAGTACAGAAAGACTGCACGAGGAAATTAAACAGAATGTGGAGAGTGCACGGAACGCCGTTCTCATGGGGCTCCTTCAGCGACCTGCGGTTGATTGGGGCGCAGTACGCGCAGGAATGTTAGCACCCAGCGGCACCAGCGATCCGTCTAGCCACCTGCTATTGCCCCGATGACGAGGAACGGCTCCTTGCCCGAAACCACTGCCTCGGGCAGAGGAGCATCCGGAGGTTCGTGAGTGAGATCTTCCTCGCAGGCAAAAAATCGCAGGAATGGGCGCCGTTGTAACGTTCCGTGATCGCGGATAGCCCCGCGCAACATGGGATACCGCGCCTCCAGCGAGTCCAGAACGGAGCGCACGGTAACCGGAGGAACTACATCAAGCTCGATCTCGGCGCCCACATGCGCCAGAGTGCGCAGATGTGTAGGGAGAATGACGCGAATCATAAGTGGAATATATTCTCGCTCCGCGCCGCCAGTTTGTCATTTCCTGAAGGTACATTTCTGTATCGAGCGAAGCCCGATTAGATGTACAACGCTCATTGGCCACCGGCGGCCGATTTCACCTGCGTCCGCGGAAGCTCGTTGAGCACTGCCCAAAACTTGCCGATGGTTTTCACTGCGTCAGCAAACTGGGTGAAATCTACCGGCTTCAGGACGTAAGCATTGGCGCCGAGAGCGTAGCAGTGTTCGACATCGGGACCCTGGCGCGAAGATGTCAGCATGACCACTGGAATCTGGTGTAACTGCGGATCGTTTTTTATTTTTTCGAGAACTTCGAGGCCATTGACTTTCGGCATGTTGATATCGAGCAACACGACCAGCGGTTGCGCTGGATGGCGGTTGCTGTACTCGCCCCGGCGGTACAGGAAATCCAACGCCTCAGCACCATCGCGCACAATCACTATTTCGTTAGCCACGCGATATTCGGCCAGCGCGCGCATCTCCAGTTCCAGGTCATCTTCGTTGTCATCGGCCAGCAGAATGTATCCGAGCTTGTCCATAATCTTGCCTCCGGCTTGGTCTGGGTAACGAGAAATAAAAAGTTGCGCCTTGACCGACTGCGCCTTCCGCCCATACTCGCCCCCCATGGCGTTCTACGATACGGCGAACAATGGCCAGCCCAATCCCTGTTCTTTCGAAATCCTTGGAGCGGTGCAGCCGCTGAAAAACCTGAAATAGTTTGTTTTTGTATTCCATGTCGAAGCCGGCGCCATTGTCACGGACGAAGACCGTGAACATTTCGTCGTCGTCATCATATTGGCTGCCGATCAAAACCCGCGGTTCACTCACTTTCCGCGAATACTTGACGGCGTTGGAGATCAAATTCACCAGCACCTGATGAAGCAGGGATAAGTCACCTTCCACTTCAGGTAGCTTTCTCACCTCCCACTTCACCCGGCGGGCGTCTGGCTCACTGGCCTCAAGGTCGCCGCGAATCCGCGCCACCAGGTCTGCCAGATTGACCTCGTGTTTCTGCATCTCGACTCGGCCAAGTCGTGAAAAGTTCAACAGATCATCGAGCAGCATGGCCATTCCCTGTGTGGAGGTCATAATTCGATCAAGAAAATGCCTGCCTTCCTCGTCAAGACGGCCGTACCACGATTCTTTGAGGAATGTGGAATATCCGTGCATATGTCGCAGCGGTGCCCGCAGATCATGAGCCGCCGTGTAAGTGAAGGCCTCGAGTTCTTTGTTGGCTGCGGCCAGTTCCTTAGCCCGCTCCTCCAGAGTGTGATTCAGCCTGCGAATTTCATTCTCGGATTGCTTGCGTGTGGTGATGTCGCGAATGGACGCGGATACCAGGACGCCTTCTTCCGTCTCCAGCGGGCTCAAGCTGATCTCAACCGGGAATTCGCTGCCGTCCCGGCGCAATCCCGAAAGATCTCGCCCCTTACTCATGGGACGGGCATGAGGAGTTACAAAGAATCTGCGGACGTGGGCAGGATGGGCGCTGCGAAACCGGGGCGGTATCAGCTGTTCGACTCCGCGGCCGATCAGTTCATCGCGTTTATAACCAAACAGGGCTTCGGTCTGGGAATTCACGAACGTCATCTTTCCACCAGCGTTAACCACCACGATGGCATCGGGGGCGCTCTCCAGCAGTCCGCGAAATTTTGCCTCCGTTCGAAGCCGCTCTACCAGGTCAGTTGACGCCATCTGCATTTTCGAGATCAGCATGACCAGAGATCCTGTGAACTTTCCCAGGTGCGCCAATATTGACGCAGTGTCGCTCGCCACGCGGGAAAAAACCATGGCGAAATCGCCCAGGCAAAGCAGAACCGCCATAAGCGCAAACCATGGGAGAGTGCGCGCGGCCTCCCGCCAGCGCCAGCAGAACACTCCTACGACCATCCACAGCGCGGGTGTCAAAGCCAGTGTTGGTTGAGTGATGCTGAGCCAGTTCGGGATGTACTGCGGCAGCACAAGCGAAGCAGCAATCACTCCCACGCTTAACGCCACCAATCCCAACCCGAACTGCACCGGTCGCAAACCGCTGTTGCGGTGCAGCAGCCACAGCGATGCTCCCACCCCGGCCGGCAGTATGTAAGTCGGTAGTGCCCACGTCGTTTCCAGAGGCAGGTTCGCGCCCAGCGCCGTGGCTTCAATTCCCCTGGACCAGTCCATCGTGATCGCCATATGAACCCCGTCCAGCACCCAGGTAATTGCCAGAGTAGTCGCGACCCACTGCGGAAATCGCTGGCCCAGACGTCCGCCCACATTCCAGAAAAACAGCCCCAGCACACCGGAAAGCACAAATAAACCCATGTCCAGGATCAAGTGCACCTGGGGGTAGTAATTGCTCCTTGCGAGTAGCAACGCAGCGCTGAGAAGTATGGCTGACGCCAGCACTCCGCCGAGGGCGCTGAACAGTCGAAACTTAGGCGCAGTCTGTTGTTTGTAATCCAAAATCCTTGCTGGTGCCGACATGGCGACATCACTAGCATCGGCGAAAACTCCGGTTTGATAAGGTCATCGCAGAACTTAGGGCGCAGAAGGATTTCTGGCCTAGTCAGCGCACGTGGGATTCGGTGGATCAGGTTAAAATAGTCGGCTGCCCGAAAAATAACTTCACCCAGCCCGGTTTTATGAAGGAGCAACCATGTCTTCTGTTCGTGTCCTTGTTGGTACCAAAAAAGGCGCATTCATTCTTACTTCAGACGGTAAACGCGAAAAATGGGACGTAAGTGGCCCCCATTTTTCCGGTTGGGAGATGTATCACCTGAAAGGATCGCCCGCAGATCCTAATCGCATCTACGCTTCGCAAACCAGTGGCTGGTTCGGACAAATTATTCAACGCTCTGACGACGGTGGCAAAACCTGGCATCAGCCGGGCACGCCTCCGGGCGAGCAGACCGGCCCCGGCGGAATGCCGAAAGGCGAGAGCAACAAGTTTGTTTATGATGCGGCCGCCGCGCCACTGACCACGCACCAGTGGTATGACGGCACCCAGCATCCGTGGGAGTTCAAGCGGGTCTGGCACCTCGAGCCATCACTTACTGATCCCGACACGGTTTATGCCGGAGTCGAAGACGCAGCCATTTTCCGCTCGATCGATGGCGGCACCACCTGGCACGAACTTCCCGGCCTGCGCGGACATGGCACCGGCCCCAAGTGGCAACCGGGCGCGGGTGGCATGTGCCTGCACACCATCGTTCTCGATCCCATTAACCCGCAGCGCATGTGGATTGCAATTTCCGCGGCGGGTGCATTTCGCACTGACGACGGTGGAAAGACCTGGAAACCAATCAACAAGGGCCTGCGTTCGCAATATATTCC
>Ga0157372_10001841_pt1 | contig 22982 bp, 20 predicted proteins | sample C55metaG_FD_115307 | JGI IMG/M metagenome (GOLD analysis project Ga0157372, IMG submission 115307) | Corn rhizosphere microbial communities from Kellogg Biological Station, Michigan, USA - C5-5 metaG | ecosystem: Host-associated > Plants > Roots > Rhizosphere > Soil | place: USA: Michigan... | reverse complement strand
CTCGCGCGTGAGCGACTCGATCTCGAGATCGAGCGTGGACGACTCCGGACCAAAATGGACGCTCACGGTCTTGGCGCCGAAGAGATCCTCGAACACGGCCGACAGCAGGTGCTGGCCGGTGTGCTGTTGCATGTGGTCGTACCGCCGGACCCAATCGATGCGACCGACGAGTCTGGGCTCCGACGCGCCGATCGGCGCCGACAGGACGTGGGCGACCCGATCGGCTTCGTCCACGACGTCCACGACGGCGACGCCGCCGAGCGTTCCGATGTCGTGGGGCTGGCCGCCGGACGTCGGGTAGAACGCGGTCTCGTCGAGGTAAACGCGGATCCCGTCATCGCTGCGCTCGACGACGGCCGCCGTGAATTCGGCACGGTACGCGTCGGTGTAGTAGTGGCGGACGGTCATGGTCGGCTCGCCGTCTGCTCGGCCGGCGCGCCGCTCGCCGACCCGCCGCTCGCCGACCCGGCGCCGAAGCGAGGCCAGTGTTGTCTCGGCACGGCTCGAATTCCGATCGCCAGAAACCCCCACGCTACCAGCGCGACCGCCGAGAGCTCGAGGAGAAGGTCGCGGCTCGCGATGATGGCGGCGCTCCGCTTTCCCTCGACTTCGAGCGCGACTTGGAGAATGTTGAGGGCCTGGCGCTCGTCGAGCGGTTTTTCACCGCGGGCGACCTGATCGATGAACTCTTTTCGCGCGGTGAGGGTATCGCTGGAGCGGGCGAGAACATGGAGCTCGACCGCGGTGTACAGCATCCCGGCGACGACGAACGCCAGCACGATGGCGGGCGCGATGAGGAGAAGCTTCTTGTCGAGGCGCACTCATATAATTAAGCACGAGGCGCCTCGATCGGGTGCGGGGACGACGGCTTCGCCGCCGTCTTCGCTATGGGTTGCCGAACGGCGCGACGACGATCGTCGCGATGGCAAGATTGAGCGGATCAGAAACGAAATGGACGGTGATCGTGGCGGTGCCCGGAAGGAACGTCGTCACGAGACCGGTTTGCGAAACGGTGGCGATCGTCGGATTCCGGGACTCCCATATGAGCGCCGAAGAGAAATTGCCGGCGTTCGTGGAGAGTTGGATCAGGCTTCCGGCGTCGACTTGCACGAACGACGGCGAAATGAATAGCGACCTTGTAGTTCCGAAGGTCGTGTCGACGACGACAACGGGTCCGACGAGCCCAATTTGGTTTCGTGGTGCTGTGTCGCAGGCGACGCCGGCGAGGGCCGCGCTCGCCGCGATGCTGAATAGGAGGCGCCTCATGGCAAGACCAGGGTCAGTTTCCGTGCCGATGACCGCCCCGGTGGCGGGCCGTGCAGACGCGGCGCACACAACGCTAAGAAATGTGAACAGTCGTGCCGGCCAGCGCCGCGCGAGACAGTTTGTGCCCATGGCTACACAAACTGATTTCGCCATGCCGAAGGCGGCGGTCACTCCGGACGCCGACCTCGTTCTCGTCATCGATGACGAGCCGCAAATTCGGCGCGCCGTGCGCGACGCGCTGCGCGACGTGACGGCGAAGGTCGATGAGGCCGCGAACGGCGCCGACGGCGTGAGCGCCGCGACGTCGGGGCGTCCCGATCTCGTCGTACTCGATCTCGGCCTGCCCGACATGGCGGGGGTCGAAGTGTGCCGCGAGATCCGCCGCCGGTCGGCGGTGCCGATCATCGTGTTGTCGGCGCGACACTCAGAACACGAGAAGGTGGATTTGCTGAACGCCGGCGCCGACGACTACGTGACGAAGCCGTTCAGCGTGCTCGAGCTGGCGGCCCGCGCCAAAGCGCAGATCCGCCGCGCGAAGACGTTCGCCGCGGGGGCGAACACGGCGCCGGTCGTCATCGGGTCGCTCGTCATCGACACGATCAACCGCCGGGTCTCGCGCGACGACGTCGCCATCCACCTGACGCCGATCGAATGGCAGATTCTCGCGACCCTGCTCAGCGCGGCCGGGCGCACGCTGACGCATCAGCAGATCTTCGACGCGGTGTGGGACCGTGAATTCGGCAGTCCGCAGCAGTATCTTCGCGTCCACATCACGAACCTGCGGCGAAAAATCGAAGCTGATCCCGCGACTCCGCAAATCATCATTACCGAGCCCGGCGTGGGCTACCGGGTAGAGCAACCGCGCTGACCGTGTCCGGTAACGCGCAACGCCAGGCCCTGCGATGGGGTCTGGCGTCCGTCGTGACCGCGGTGGTGACCGCGATGATGGTTCACTACCGCGGCGATTTCGACCAGGTACACGTCGTCCTCATGTACCTGCTGATCGTGCTGTTCGCCAGCGCCAGCTCCGGCCGCGCTCTCGGCATCACGCTCGCGTGCGTCGGATTCGTTCTGATCGACTATTACTTCCAGCCGCCGTATGGCCAGGTCGCGGTCGGAAAGCCGCTCGACTGGCTCGCGCTCATCGCGTTCCTCGTGACGTCGATCGTCTCCACCAACCTGCTGGCGCGCGCGCGCGCCGAGGCCGAGGAGGCGCGGCGTCGTACGGTCGAGGTGGAATCGCTGTCGCGGCTCGGATCGGAGACCCTGAGCGCCGGCCGGGCGGAGGACGCTCCAACCCGGATCGCCGAGATCATCCGAACGGCGATGGGAATGTCGGAGTGCTCGATCACCGCGACGACCGACGAGACGACGCCGCTCTGGACGACGACGCCCGATGGACTCGTCCGGGAAGTCGTGATTCCGCTGCGCGTGCAAGAGCGCGTCGTCGGCGCGCTGCGTCTCGCCAACGCCACGCCGGTCGCGCTCGACGCCGCGCAGAAACGATTTCTCGACGCCATCGCCTACTACGCCGCGCTCGCGCTCGACCGCGTTCGGTTGGTGGCCGAGGCTGAGCGTGCGGAAGCGTTGCGCGAGGCGGACCGGCTGAAGGACATCGTGCTGGCGTCCGTGTCGCACGATCTGCGCACACCGCTGACGACGATCAAGGCGCTCGCGCAGAGCGAGGCGCTGCAGGGGAGCGAGAACGCGGCCGCCATCGAGGAGCAAGCGGACCGCCTCACGCGCCTCGTGAGCGACCTGCTCGACCTGTCGCGGCTCAAGAGCGGCGGCTTCTCGGCGACTCCGGAGCTCAACACGGCGGAGGACCTGATCGGTGCGGCCGTGCGTCAGACGCGCGGGCTCTTCGACGGACGCCCGGTGCGTGCCGTGATCGATCTCGACAGCCCGGCGCTGGTTGGGTTTTTCGATTTCGCGCAATCGCTGCGCGTGCTCGGAAACTTTCTCGAGAACGCCGCGCGATATTCGCCGTCGACCGAGTCCGTCGAGCTGTCGGCGCGGCGCGACGGCGAGGAGCTCGTGTTCTCGGTGTCCGACCGAGGGCCGGGCGTGCCGGAGGCCGACCGCGTGAGAATCTTCGAGGCTTTCTATCGGGCGGCGGGTTCGGCGCCGGACGCGGCGGCGCGTGCCGGTCTCGGACTCTCGATCGCGCGGACGTTGGCGCACATCCAGGGCGGCTCGGTGCACTATTCTCCGCGTCCCGGTGGAGGAGCGGTGTTCGAGCTTCGGCTTCCGGCGAGCGAGTTGCGCGCCGACGCCCTCGAAACGATCGAGCAGTCGGCTTGAGACTCTGCTCGACCCCATGAAATTGGGGTCGGCACGCCTGCTGGCCCCATCCCGCGCACGTTCCTAGCTTAAGGCGCCCGCGCTTCCGCCCGCTGCGGCCGCGTTGTGGTCCGCAGACGCTTCTGAACACCCTCGCCGCCGCTGAATGGAGCTTCGCGAACAACTCCAGAACCTGCTGGGCGGATCCTACCAGATCGAGCGCGAGCTGGGCGGCGGCGGCATGTCGCGGGTCTTCGCGGCGACCGAAACCGCGTTCGGCCGTAGGGTCGTCATCAAGGTCCTCCCCGCTGAGTTGGGAGCGGGCGTCAACGTCGAGCGGTTCAAGCGCGAGATACAAGTCGCGGCGAACCTGCAGCATCCGCACATCGTGCCGGTGCTCACCGCCGGCGAGATGGGCGACGTGCCGTTCTACACCATGCCGTTCATCGACGGCGAATCGTTGCGCGCGCGTCTGTCGGCTGGGCCGATGCCGATCGACGAGTGTGTGTCGCTCCTCCGCGACGTCGCGCGCGCGCTGGCGTACGCGCACGAGCACCAGGTCGTCCACCGCGACATCAAACCGGACAACGTCCTGATCACGGGCGGGTCGGCGACGGTAACCGATTTCGGAATCGCGAAAGCGATTTCGGCCGCCCGTGCGCCGGACACGCTCGGCGGAACGAGCGCGCTGACGCAAATGGGCACGTCGATCGGCACGCCGGCGTACATGGCCCCCGAACAGGCCGCGGCGGATCCGAGCACGGACCACCGCGCCGACATCTACTCGTTCGGGTGCATGGCGTACGAGATGTTGACGGGTCGTCCGCCGTTCACCGGACTGTCGCCGCACAAACTGTTGGCGGCACACATGGGAACGCGGCCGCAGCCGGTCTCGGAGCTGCGCCCGGACACGCCGGCCGCGCTCGCCGAGATCGTGATGCAGTGTCTCGAGAAGGATCCCGACGCGCGTCCGCAGAAAGCGTCGGACATCGCGCGCGTGCTCGACGCCGTTTCCACCGGCTCGACCGGATCTCTCGCGACGACGAGCCGGCCGGCGAGCTTCCGTCGCGGGGCGATCATGTACGCGATCGCGTTCGCCGCGGCCGCGCTCTTGGCGAAGGCGGCGGAAGTCGCGTTCGGCGTTCCCGACTGGGCGCTGACGACGACGATCGGAATCATGACGTTTGGGATTCCGCTCTACCTCGTCACAGCGTACGTGCAGCGCGTGTCGCGACGAACGGCGGCGTCCACTCCGCGCAAGCCGGCGGGCACGCCTGCGCCGACGACGCTCTCGACGATGGCGTTGCGAGCCAGCCCGGTCCTCTCCTGGCAGCACGTGCGCGGATTCATGGTGAGCGCGCTCGGCAGCTTCGCGCTGCTCGTCGTCGTTCTCATGGTACTGCGGCCTCTCGGACTCGGCCCGCTCAAATCGCTGATGGCGAGCGGGCAGTTGCACGACCGCGACCGGATTCTCGTCGGCGACTTCACGTCGACCGGAAGCGACACGACGCTCGGCAGCGTGGTCGCCGAGGCGGTGCGCGCGGACTTGGGACAGTCGCCCGTGATCTCCGTCGTGAGCGCGCAGGCGGTCGCCGCCGATTTGCAGTTGATGCAACAAGCGCCGAACACCCGCGTCGACACCGCCGTGGCGCGTCTCATCGCGCGACGCGAGGGAGCGAAGGCCATCGTCACCGGCGACGTCCATTCGCTGGCGAACGGCGGGTTCGTGGTCACGATGCGGCTCGTCGGCGCCGACTCCGGCGAAAGCCTGTCGTCGTTGAGCGGTAGCGCGAATGGCGCGAAGGATCTCATCCCGACGATCGGCGGGCTGACACGCTCGCTGCGGCGCCAGATGGGTGAATCGCTCAAGCACGTCCAGGCCTCGGCCGGGCTCGCGCAGGTCACGACGGCTTCGATCCCGGCGCTCGAGAAGTACACGGAGGCCCAGAAGGCGGCGACGGCCGGCGACGCGAGCCTCGCGATCGATTTATTCAAGCAGGCGATCACGATCGACTCCGGGTTCGCGTCGGCGTATCGCGGTCTTGCGATACAACTGTCCAATCGCGGCCGCGATCGCGAAGGCCAAATCGCCGCGATCGAAAGGGCCTATCGCGACACGGCCCGCCTGCCGGAGGTCGAACGCTGGCTCGCGGTGGCGGCGTACTGGTCGCAAGGGCCTCATCCAAACTCGGCCAAAGCGGCCGACGCGTACAAGTCGCTGCTCGCGATCCGGCCGACACAATCGGCCGCGCTCAACAACCTCGCGCTGCTGTACGCGAATCAGCGGAAGTTCGATTCAGCCGCGGCGTTGCTGCGCCGCTCGCTCGCATCCAACGCGACGGCGACGAGCTACAACAATCTGATCGTGAACGAGGCGGAGCTCGGCCAGTGGGCGCAAGTGGATTCGACGTGGGCCGCCGAACTGAAGTTCTCGAACAACAACCCGCGCATCGCGGTGAACAAGGGGACGCAATTCTACGCTCGCGGGCAATTCGACAGCGCGATGACGTTCGTCGATTCGGTCGCCAGGGCGAATCGCGGCGACGAGGTGTTGGAAGCCACGAGAAGCGGCATTGGCTGGATCGTCGCCGTGACGCGCGGCCAACTCACCGAAGGGCTCAGACTGGATGGCTTGAACGCCGACTTCAACCGGACACACGGCGTGCCCACCGCGCCGCTCCGATCGGCGCTCGACTCCGCCGTCGTGACGGCGTGGTTCCTCGGTGACAAAGGAAAGGCGCTCAAACTCATTCAAGCCGGCCTGCAACGTGTTCCACTCGACGGCATTCCGCTGCTCGATCGGCCATACGCGACCCTCGCCGAGGCGTACTCCGTCGCCGGCAGGCCCGACCTCGCGAGATCGATGCTGAGCGACTTCGATAAAGTCTCATCGGCCCTCACCGAGGAGGCGGCGTCGCGAACTCGGCATTCGATCCAAAGCTGGATCGCCATCGCCGAGCAACGCTATTTGGACGCGGCGCACGAGGCGCAAGCGGCGGACGTCGGCACTTGCACCATCTGCATGCTTCCCCAGATCGGCTACGCATATGATTTGGCGCAGAAACCGGATTCCGCGATCGCGGCGCTCACGCGCTACGTGAACTCGACGTCGATTCTTCAGCGAATCGGGACCGACCCGTTCTTCCTCGCCGGCTCGTACAAGCGATTGGGTGAGCTGTGGGAAGCGAAAGGCGACCGCGCGAAGGCGGCGCACTATTACGGCAAGTTCCTGGACCTGTGGAAGAACGCCGACGCGGCGCTTCAGCCGCAGGTCGCGGACGCGCGCAAACGATTGGCGCGATTGAGCGACGTCGAAGCGCGCTAAAAAACGTTCGTGACATTCACGCGCCCTCGAACGGCCCCCGAACGGAGCCGTCTTTGTGGAATCTTAACCAACAGGGCCGCAGCGCCATTCGTAGTTTCAGTGCGCGCCGCAGATTGCCCCCCAAACGTCATTCGGCGGCGTGCGTAGAAGGCGACAGGAGTTCTGGTGCTCGCGTGCTGAACGGGTGGGTGGGAAATTCACGCGCGACGCCAGGCTCCTGTTCGTCGTTTCTGGAGGTCCGTTTTTTTCGCGGGGCCGGGGCTACGCTGTCGGGGAAGGCAAATTCAACGCAGAAGCCGCAGATCTCGAGAACGATCCCGCAGATAACAACAAAGCCTCTTGTTGTTTATCTGCGGGATTGTTGTTCCCATCTGCGGCATCTGCGTTGAGTCTTGCTCGAACGCGATCGTGGCCGAACGTGCACGATCAAGCCGGCGTTGGGCCTACGCGCCTTCGATCGCGTGCGGAGCCGGGCTCGTGCGCGCGGCGGACGTGTTTCCAAGGAGCACGATCAGGATCGCGAACGCCAAATACGCGACGGCCCAATGGTAGGGCAGCGTCGATCCGATGCGCCACGGCAGGTAGACTCCGCCCGAGGGCGTGATCGAGTGGATGAACCCGAAAAACGACAAGACGGAGCACACGGCGAACGTCGTCGCCGCGGCGGTGATGCGCCGGTCGATGAGGAACGCGAGCGCGCCGCCCCAGAGCATCGCCGTGAGAATGAATCCGTGGGCCAGCATCACCATCACGGCGACCGTCGAAATGAAGTCCGGGTTGTTCAGACCTGTGGCCTTCATCGTTCCCGCGGGATCGATCGCCGCCGACATCAACGCGCCGTTGTAGGTCTGCGACAAGAAGATCTGCACGAGTTGCGCGACCGACGGTAGAACCGCGAGCGTGACCGCCGCCGCGTGACGTCTGGGCGTCGCGACGTAACTCTGCTCGGTGATGTCGAGCGCGACGAACACGAGGATCGGCGCCAGCGCGGGCTTGGGCAACGCGTCGGCCATGAACGCGATGTAGCCGAAGATGCCTCCCAACCCGATGAACAGCCCCGTGGCGAGCGTGTATCCGGCTCGTCCGCCCATCGCCTTGTACGCCGGATGCCCGATGTACGGCGTCGACTGGCTCACGCCGCCGCACACGCCGGCGACGAGCGTCGCGACCGCCTCGGTGAGCAGGATGTCGCGCGTGTTGTAGTCGTCGCCGGCGATGCGCGCGCTCTCCGTCACGTTGATGCCGCCGATCACCGTGAGGATCGCGAACGGAAGAGCGAGCGGCAGATAGTCGCGCACCGCGATCGGCATTCCTTTCAAGAACCCTAACGAGGGGAGCGGGGCACCCATCGGAAAGCTCGCGGTCGGCGTCGCGACCGGGTGCACGAGCAGGCCCGCGGCGCCGAGACCGTAGTAGATCGCGACGCCGACGACGACGCTCGCCAGCACCTGCGGCGCGCGCATCGGCAGGCGGAGCTTCGCCACCAGCGCGTAGAGGATGATGCCGAGCGCCATCATGCCGACGATCGGCTCGCCGTAGATCTCGCCGAGCTGCAACGTACCGAGGAGCGCGATGCCCACGCCGCCGATGGAGCCGAGGAGTCCGGCTTCGGGGATCGCGCGCCGCACCCGGTCGCCGACGAACGACATCACGAACTTGAAGCCGCCCATCAACACCATGCACGCCATGCCGACCTGCCACGCGACGATCGCCGCGTCACCGGCGGACATCTTCGCCTTCGCGACGAGGAACGCCGGGCCGAGCACGGTGAGCGCCATGCCGATCGTCGACGGCGCATCGAGGCCGAGCGGCATCGCGGTCACGTCGTCGCGGCCGGTGCGCTGCGCGAGCCGAATCGCCATCACCGTGTACACGACGTCGCCGAACAGCACACCGAGCGCGGTGCCCGGGAACATGCGTGTGTAGACGAGCGTCGCCGGGAAGCCGAAGCCGGCGACGAGAATGCCCGCGAGCACGGCGAGGTTGACGACGTTGTCGAGCATCAACCCGAAGAACGCGTTGATGTCTCCCGTCGTCGCCCACGCGTAGCGCGAGCGAGCCGCGGTGTCCACGGTGGCCGTCGTCATCGGCGACGAAGATAGGATGGCGGCCCCTTCCGGGCCACCGTAGGTTCAACCCCCCGGACTGACCCTTCTCGCTTCGAACGAGGGAACGATGATTCGTCTTCGTGGAGCATTTGGAGCGACGCTCGTCGTGATCGGCGCCGGCCGTCTCGGCGCCCAGGCCGGGGTCGGGGGCGGGGGGCCGCCGCGGCAAACCGAGTCCGACGAGTACACGCGTTACGAGCTGCTCGAACCCGGCTCGGCGAAGTTCCGGATCATCTACGAAGTCACGGCGACGACCGCGGGCGCGACGTACTTCTTCAATCCGATTCGAAAGGGCAGCGTCGCGACCAACGAGAGCGTGAGCGACCGCGCGACCGGGAAGCCACTGCAATTCGACGTCGTCGGCGCGACGCTGGCGCGCGAGGGCGGCGTGCGAAGTCAGGACACGACGCAGACGTACATCCGCGTCAAGCTCACGCGCCCGGTACCGGCCGACGGCGGTGAGGCGCGCGTCTTGATCGACAAGACGTACGAGGACGCGTCGAGCTATTTCCTGCGCGGCGACACGATCGTGTTCAGCCGACCGCTCGGGATCAAACGAAACGCGGTGGTGCTACCAAAGGGATACGAGCTCGTGTCCTGCAATTTCCCATCGCAGGTGTTGCAGGAAACGGACGGACGCATCGGCATCACTTTCTGGAACAACACGCCGTCCGAAGCGCCGCTGATGATGCGCGCCGTACGGGTCGGCGCGAAAGAGTCGAGCGCGACGGCGTCGAGCGTGGCTTCACGTTTGGGAGATCGCGCTCACCAGAACCGCGAGATCGTCTACTTCCTTCAGCAGCCGGAGACCCACGCCTTCGACTTGTATCACGACTACACGGAATCGCGGCCCGGAACTAGCACGTACATCAATGAAGTGAGGGCCGGAAGCACGGTGTCGAGCCCGCGGGCGATGAATCTCGACACGGGCGAGCCGCTCAAGTTCGAGATTCTCAAGGGCGAGGCCATCTCGCGCGCGAAGCTCGCCGTGAGCAACGTCACGCCGGATCTCGAGGTCGTGGTGTTTCATTTTGCGGCGGTGAGCCCGGGCCAATCGATCCGGATTCGCATGTTCGAGACGTACACGGACACCGCTCGTTACAAGCTCGTCGGTGACGAGCTCGTCTGGGATCGCAGTTTCGGTCGGCCGTCGAACGCGGTGGTGCTGCCGGCAGGGTGGGTTCTTACGAACAGTGGAATTCCCGCGACGGTCACCACGCAGCCGGACGGCCGCGTCCGCCTCGACTTCATCAATCCGCGGCCGGACGAAATCGCCACGCTCATAACCGCGAGGCGGCGGCGGTAGATCTGGAACTCCTCGGCCGACGTAGCCGTTTAGGGAGTTTCATGGCGAGGTAGAACGGAATTTGGGGGCTCGTATCGTATGACGATCGTCGATGTTCGCGCCGCGGCGCCGCCGCTTCTCGACCGATTGACGCAAGCGCGCGCGCAGACCGAATCGCTCTGCGCTCCGCTGGAGGTCGAGGACTACGTCGTGAGCAGCATGACCGACGTGAGTCCGACGAAGTGGCACCTGGCGCACACCAGTTGGTTCTTCGAGACGTTCGTGCTCGCGCCGTTCGACTCGTCGTACGTCACGCCCAACCCGAAGTACGCGTTCCTGTTCAACTCGTACTACGTCCAGGCGGGCGAACGACACTGCCGCGCGCAGCGCGGTCTCGTCACGCGCCCGACGGTCGCCGAGGTGTACGCGTACCGCGCGCACGTGGACGCGGCGCTGCGCGCGCTGGTCGAGCGGATTGGCGACGATCCGAATCATCCCGCGATGCCGGTGATCGAGCTTGGCGTGCACCACGAGCAACAGCATCAGGAGCTGATGCTCACGGACATCAAACACGTGTTCTGGATGAATCCCATGCGCCCGGTCTACACGACGAGGCGGCCGGCCAGCCACAACGGCGGCGCGGCGGACTGGGTTTCCGTCGAGGCTGGAGTCCACCGGATCGGACACGACGCCGACAGCTTCTCGTTCGACAACGAGATGCCGGCGCACCGCGTGTACGTCGACGAATTCAATCTCGCCGACCGGCTGGTGACCAACGGCGACTGGCTCGCGTTCATGAACGACCGCGGCTACCATCGCCCGGAGCTGTGGTTGTCGAACGGCTGGGCCACCGTGCGCGCACAGAATTGGGAGGCGCCGCTCTACTGGGAGCGCACGCCCGATGGCTGGACGGAGTTCACGCTCGCCGGCGTGAATCCCGTCGACGCCGGCACCCCCGTCTGCCACGTGAGCTACTACGAGGCCGATGCGTTCGCGCGGTGGGCGGGCGCGCGTCTGCCCACCGAAGCCGAGTGGGAGATCGCCGCGCGAGAGCAGCCGGTGCAAGGCGCGTTCGTGGATGCGCGAAACTTCCATCCCTCGCATGCCGGACCGTCGCGCCCCCGCCCCGGATCGCTGCGCCAGTTGTACGGCGACGTGTGGCAGTGGACGCAGAGCGCGTACACGGCGTACCCGGGCTATGCGCCGTCCGCCGGCGCGCTGGGCGAGTACAACGGCAAATGGATGTGCGACCAGTGGGTGCTGCGCGGCGCGTCGTGCGCGACGCCGCGGTCGCACGCGCGCGTCACGTACCGCAACTTTTTTCCGTCCGACGCGCGCTGGCAGTTCATGGGCGTCAGGCTGGCGAAGAACGCATGAGCGCATCGATGCATCCGCAGCGGGCGTCGCGCGCCGCGCACACCGAGCGGGGGGAGATCCTCGCCGACGTTCTGCACGGCCTCGGCGGAACGCAGAAGACTCTGCCGCCGAAGCTCTTCTACGACGACGTCGGTGCGCGGCTGTTCGAGCGCATCTGCACGCTCGACGAGTACTACCTCACGCGCAGCGAATTCTCGATCCTTCGAGAGCGCGCGGGCGAGATCGCCGAGTTCATCGGCGCGAACGTGGCGCTGATCGAGTATGGCAGCGGCGCCGCGACGAAGGTCCGTTTCCTTCTCGACGCGCTGCGTGCTCCCGCGGCGTACGTGCCGATCGACATTTCGCGCGAGCAGCTCGCGCGGGTCGCGGCGGAGCTCGAGGCGGACTATCCGACGCTGGCCGTGAGACCCATCTGCGGCGACTACACGCGCCTCCTTCCACTGCCGAATCTGCCGGCGCACTCGCGGCGCGCCGCTTTCTTCCCCGGCTCGACGATCGGAAACTTCCACCCGGCCGAAGCGGCTGCGTTTCTCACGCGCATTCGTCGCACGGTGGGAGCCGGCGGAGCACTCGTGCTGGGCGTCGACCGTCGGAAGGACGCCGCGGTGCTGCACGCCGCGTACGACGATCCGCAAGGCGTGACCGCGGCGTTCAACCGCAACATGCTGCGCCGCATCAACCGCGAGCTCGGCGCCGACTTCGATCTGTCGAGCTTCAGGCACGTCGCATTCTTCAACGACGACGCGAGCCGGATCGAGATGCACCTCGAGAGCACACGCGACCAATCGGTGCGCGTCGCCGGCAACACGTTCGACTTCGTGCGCGGCGAGACGATCTGGACGGAGTCGTCGTACAAGTACGACGAGGACCAGCTGGCGACGGTCGCCAGCGCGGCGGGGTTCCGCGTCGACCGTCTCTGGACCGACGCCAACGAGCTGTTCTGGGTCGGCGCGCTGACCGCGGCATCGTGAGCGACGACGCGCCGTCGGGCGGCGGGGAGACCAGCCGCAACTGGGTCGACGTCGGCTCGACGGCCGATCTGTCCGAGCGCTCACTCACCGGCGTAACGGTCAACAATCTCAAGGTCGCGATCACCCACGTCGCCGGCGCGTTCGGCGCGCTCTCCGGCGTCTGCAATCACGCGGGCGGTCCACTCGCCGAGGGGCGGATCGACGGCGAGTACGTCACCTGCCCGTGGCACAATTGGAAGTACCACTTCAAGACGGGACTCGGCGAGCCGGGGTTCGAGATCGACGCCGTCCCGTCGTACGACGTGAAGGTCGAGAACGGGCGCGTGATGGTGTCGCAAACGCCGGTCACGAAGCGGACGCGCGGGTCACATCCGCCGCATCCGGTGGCGCGACGCATCCAGCGCGCGCCGGGACGCGTGCGCGTGCTCGGCATCTCGACGACGAACATGGACGTGCAGAATCCGCGCTACTCGACGTCCGATGACCTCCTGGCCGAAGCGATGCACCACGCCGCGACGGAGCTCGACGTCGACACGCAGACGATTCACCTGGCCGGTCTGCGCTTTCGGCCGTGCGAGGGCTACTACTCGAAGAGCGCTCACGCCTGCACGTGGCCCTGCTCGATCACGCAGATGGACCCGCAGGACCAGATGGAGGTCGTTTACGAGGCGATCGTCCACTGGGCCGACGCGATCGTCGTCGCGACGCCCATCCGCTGGGGCAACGCGAGCTCGCTCTACTACCGCATGGTCGAGCGGATGAACTGCGTGCAGAACCAAGTCACGATCGCGAACCGCGTGCTGCTGAGAAACAAGGTGGCGTCGTTCATCATCACGGGCGGCCAGGACAACGTGCAAGCCGTCGCCGGCCAGATGCTCGGCTTCTTCGCCGAAGTCGGCTGTCATTTCTCGCAGTTTCCGTACATCGCGCACTCACGCGGCTGGTCGGCCGAGGACATGGAGAACAACACGCGCGCGGTGATGATGAGTCCCGAGCTGCGCGAAGGTGCTCGCAGTCTCGTCGCGCGCGCGGTTGACATGGCGCAGCTGCTCCTGGATCACGAAGAGGCGCCGCACACGACGGCTCGCGGAGGCCGGAAGGCGCACGCGATGGTGAAAGCCGAGCTTGGAGTCGATCAAGGCGAGCCGGCGGTGGTGGAGCACTAAGCGTCGACACTCGCCCAGGCGAGTCCGGAAACAGCGACCGCAACAGCAAGGAAAAACGATCCCGCAGATTTTGTTGTCTTGTCTTACAGCGGTCGAAGACGCGCTAAGCGTTTGCGCGTTGAATGGCCCTCGCCGCCAAGATCGCAGAGTCCAAGAAGGCGTGCACCTGCTCCTTGGGCTCTTCGCCGAGTCTCGATCCGGGAAGCACGGCGCCGACCCATTCGTGCGTGTGCCACGCCCCGCCGCCGCCGAGCGAGGCCGTCGCCGCGTCGGGCTTGGGGGAAGGCGACATGTTCACGTAGAAGTACGGCTCGTCGTAGTACTGGTCGCCCGGCTCCATGCCGACCCCGATCGTCTTTCCGCCGCCGAGGTCGATGAGCGTCGCGATGTCGAAGTGGTGCGGCCAGCAGCGAATCTCACTGGCGTCGGTCGTCGATGAACGGACGTAGTCGAGCGCCTTGCTCGCGGCGAAGTACCATGCGTCCAACTGCGCGAGCGCGGCGGCGTTCTTCGTGTCGAACGTCGCGCCGTCGTCGACGTCGTGGTGCGGAATCTCGTAGTGGCGTTTGAGCGTGAGGCGGTCGCCGTCGGCGCCGCGTTCGGCGATGCGTGCGCGGAGCCAGTTGGCGGCGTCGTCCATCGTGAGGCCGTGAAGCAGCGTAGACGCGACGATCTGATTGTCTTCGCCCGCGACGGAGAGCGACAGGTCGGCCGGTTGGACGAGGGCTCGGAACGGCTGGGGCGCGGGAATCACACGCGCGGCGAGCGCGCGCAAACTCTCGACCCACTCGAGATTGGTGTGGCTGTCGTCCGGCTCCGCCGGCAGGTACGAAATGCCGGTCGCCGTAGCGAGCTGCGCCGCGTGGTGCAGCTGCAGCCGGGCATCGGTGAGCGTTTGGGCCAAACCAGGATCGATAGCGACGGCCACGGCTAGCTCCGCGGTGAGTGAGCGAAAGGACCCGAGATCCAACGGTGTTCCACGGGCGTATTGTAACCGGATGCCGCCCGCCGCCGGTCGGCGTAACTTATCGAGGGTGGAACCAAACGCCGCGCGGAACGGTTTTGAACGGTGAAGGCAAGGACGCCTTCCACGCGCTTTCTAAGGGACTGACATGCTCGAACGAACTCAATTGGCGCGGTTTGCCGGCATCATCGCGATCGCCGCCGCAAGCATGACGACCGCAGGGGTGGGCGCTCTTGGCGCCCAAACGACCAAAATGGCGCAATCGGGTAGCCATACCATGAAGAACTTCACGAAGCCGTCCGACGACAGCCTGAAGAAGGAGCTCACGCCGCTGCAGTACGAGGTCACGCAGCACGAGGCCACCGAGCGTCCTTTCCAGAATGCTTATTGGGACAACCACGAGCCGGGGATCTACGTCGACGTCGTATCCGGTGAGCCGCTCTTCAGCTCGACCGACAAATTCGAGTCCGGAACGGGCTGGCCGAGCTTCACGAAGCCGCTCGCGCCGGAGAACATCAAGACGAAGAGCGACCGCACGCTCGGCATGGTGCGCACCGAGGTTCGCTCGGCACACGCCGATTCACACCTCGGCCATCTCTTCGACGACGGGCCGCGCCCGACCGGCATGCGCTACTGCATGAACTCCGCGTCGATGCGCTTCATCCCGGCGTCCAAGCTCGCGGAAGAAGGGTACGGCGAGTACGCGCATCTGTTCACCGCCGCAGCCAAGAAGTAAACCACTCCGTCCGTAGCGGTCCGTCTCCGCACTTCGCACCCGCACTCCGCCTCATTTTCCACGTGAATATCGGCGTCGTTGGCGCGGGCGGAATCGGCAGCTACTACGCGGGAACGTTGAGTCGCGCGGGTCATCAGGTTCACCTGGTGGCCCGCGGCGAGCATTTGACCGCGATGCGCGAGCGCGGCCTCGAGGTGCGGACACCGGACGAATCGTTCACCGTTCGCCCGGAAGTGTCCGACGACGGTGCGCTGGTCGCGAACTGCGAGTTCGTCGTCGTCGCGGTGAAGAGCTATTCGTTGAGCGAAGTCGGCCCGACGCTCGTCGGCGCGGCGAACAATGGCGCGACGATGGTCCCGCTGCTCAACGGCGCCGACGTCACCGAACGGCTCGTCGCGCTCGGCGTGCCCGAGGCGGCGATCCTCGGCGGCATCGTCAACGCGAGTCTCGTGCGCACCGAACCGGGTGTCGTCCATCGAAAGGGACCGAGCGACCGCGTCACGGTCGGCGAATTCGGTCAACCATCGAGCGAGCGCGCGACAAAAATAGTAGACGCGTTCGCGAAGGGCGGATCGAACGCGCGTCTCAGCGCCGACATCTCGGGCGACATCTGGCGCAAGTTCGCGTTCATCGTGCCGATGGGCATCGCCTGCGGGCTCGCGCGTCAGCCGATGGGTCCAGTTCTCGCGACGGACTCCGGCCGGCGAATCCTGACGAACTCGCTGCACGAGGTGGCGTTGGTTGCCCGCGCCGCGGCCGGCAGGCTCGACGACGCCGACGAGATCAAAGTGCGAGACGAGCTCTTTTCGATCGGGCCGGCGATCAAGCCGAGCTTTCTGCTCGACCTCGAGCGGGGCGGGCCGTCGGAGCTGGATTTGCTCGCGGGGACCGTTCGCCGGCTCGGCCGAGAGCACGGCGTCCCGACGCCGATCACGGACCTCGCGACGGCCGCGTTCGAGGTCGCGCTGGCCGGATAGCCGGGAACTCTCGTCCCGCGTCGCTCGTTTTGAGAAAAATGGATCAAGCCGACGCGCACGTTCCACAGGCTTCGCCCGGATCGAATCGCGACCGCGAGTTCGCGGAAATCGCGCTGCCGCTCCTGCCGACGATCGCGCGCGTCGCTGCCGCGCTCACCGACGATCCGTCCGACGCCGACGATTTGGTGCAAGAGACTTTTCTTCGCGCATACCGCCACTGGAACACGTTCGTGCCCGGCACCGATTGCAAAGCGTGGTTGTCGACGATCTGCCGGCACGCGTTCGTCGAGCAGCGGCGGCGGAACGCGAGGTCTGTCGTGGCTGACGACCAGGAGTTGGAGAATCTGGCCGCGGTGCGCCAGCACAACCGCGCCAAGGCGAGCGATCTGGACGGAATGTTCGGCCGCCTCGATCTCGGCCCCGCGATCGCGCGGGCGATCGCGGCGCTCGAGCCGCACTACCGCGACGTCGCCACGCTCGTTGACGTCGATGGATTTACCTACGAGGAGGTCGCGGCGGCGCTGGACATACCGATCGGCACGGTCCGATCGCGGCTCTATCGCGCGCGGCGCCAACTTCAAGAATCTCTCATCGACTACGCGGTCGACGCCGGTTTCAAGACGTCAGACGCGTCGCAGCGGTCTCAAACGATCACCCTTCGACCGATTCCCGAGCGTCGCCATGGTTAGTCGCGCAGAATGTGAGTTCGTCGTCATGCGGCTCTGGCCGTACCTCGACGGCGTCCTGTCCGAAGAGGAGCGCGAACGCATCGTGCGGCACCTCGAGGTGTGCCGGGATTGCCACTCGCACTTCGACTTCGCCAACGCGTTTCTGGATGCCGTCGCGGCGGCGCGGCCGCACCTCAAAGTGAACGACTCGCTGCGGAGCCGAGTGATGGGCGCATTGACGGCCGAGGGGTTTCGCGCGGCGGGGAACTAGGCGGACGGGTGGACCGGTAGGCTGCGAGGCGGGTAGGCCGGTAGGCCGCTACGACGAACGGCGCGGGTGACTAATGGCTTACTCTCACACGTCGAGCGGCCCAGCGCCCTTTACCCGATTCTCCTCCCCATCCACGCCAGACTCTCCCTCACATGCGTGTTCCAGTACCGCCACGTGTGCGCGCCGGGCCACTCGGCGTACTCGTGCCGAATGCGAAGGCGATTGAGCTCGTCGTGTAGCGCGCGGTTCTGATCGATCAGCGCGTCTTCGGTTCCGCAATCGATGAACATCGACGGCATGCGCCCTTGCCGGCGCTGGAGTGTTTCGGCGGAACGCGCGGGATCGGCCGTGCGCCAGCGCGCGAGGTCCGTACCCCAGTACGTCTTGTACCGCGACCAATAGACGGCGGCCGCGGGAAGCAGTATGTCCGCTTCGGTCGCGTACTGCGGCGGTGCGACGAACGGATGCGGCCCGACATACAGCGGCGACGCGACACCGGAATGGCTCGCGGCCGCGCTGAACACGTCCGGGTAGTGCAGCGCGATGCTCAACGCTCCGTAGCCGCCCATGCTCAATCCACCGATGCCTCGGTGCGCGCGGTCGGCCTGCGTGCGGTAGTGCGAATCGACATAGCGCACGACGTCATGCGCGATGTAGTCGTCGTAGCGCTGGTGATTCACGCAGAACGAGAGCGGCGCCTCGGCGTGCACGGTGTCGGCGCATGCTCGATAGTCGAGTTGGTTCGTCCACGTCGTGTACCAACCGTCGTCGCCGTCCGGCATCACGATGATCATCTCGGGCGTGCCGCGGTTGAACAGCGAGTCGGCTGCCGCGTCGATCCCGCCTTTCGCCACCCAGTCGGATTCGGCTCCAGAGAGTCCGTGCAGGTAGTAGGCGACCGGGTATCGCACCGACGTGTCTTTCGCGTACGACGGCGGCAAGTACACGACGAGTCGCTTCGCGACGCCGAGCGCGGGCGAGACGAATAGATCCTGGCGGATCGTGCCGTTCGGGATCGTCGTGCGGGGAGACGCCGACGGAGGGGTCCACGACCAATGCCCGCACGCGGTGGTGAGCGCCAGCGCCGAGGCGGCTGTTGCAATCAACGTCCGTGGACCGCGCATCGATCGCTCCGTTGGTGACGACGACAAACTGGAGCAAACCCGGACATCGCGCCACGCGGCCGAGGACGATGACCGGCAGCCGAGCGCGGCTATCTTCTTGTCATGCACGACTCGAGCGCGCGTGGGCGCGGCGGATGGTATCCGTGGTACGTGGTCGCCGTGCTGACGTTGTTCAGCGTCAGCGGGAACATCGACCAGCAGATTCTCAGTCTGCTCATTCGCCCGCTCGAGCGCGATTTTCACCTGACCGACTCGCAGTTCGGCTACCTCGGCGGGGTTGCCTTCGCGCTGTTCTTCGCCGTGCTCGGCTTGCCGATCGCGCGCCTCGCCGATCGTACGAGCCGCCGAAACGTGATGGTCGGCGGCGCGACACTCTGGAGCTTGTTCACGTCGCTGTGCGCCGGAGCCAGAACCTTCGGGCAACTGTTCGTGTTGCGCATGGGCGTGGGTGTGGGCGAAGCCACGCTCAACGCTCCCGCCGCGTCGCTCCTCGCGGACTATTTCCCACGCGACAAGTTCGCCGGCGCGATGAGTGTTCTCAGCTTGGGAATCTTCATCGGCTCGGGCGCGGGCTACGCCATCGGCGGGTACATGGTAGGAGCGACGGCCAACGCGGCTACAGTCGATGTTCCGATTCTTGGCAGCATCCACGCGTGGCAGCTCGTCTTTCTTGCCGTAGGACTTCCCGGGCTTCTCATCGCGCTGTTGTTGCTGACCGTCCGCGAGCCTCGTCGGCCGCGCGACGGCGAGCAGCCTTCCGGTTCGTTCGGCGCGCTGATGGCCCACGTCGGCAAACATCGCCGCACGTTTTTCACGCAGGGCGTCGGCTTCGCGATGTCGTCGAGCGTGAACTTTTCGCTCGTGGTCTGGATTCCCGCCGTCTTTCTTCGTCGCTTCAATTGGAACGAGGCGCAGGCGGGGCGGCTTCAGGGACTGCTCACGATCTTCATCGGGCCGATCGGCGTTCTCGTCGGCGGCTGGATCGCGAATCGTCTCGTGCGAGCGGGAAAGACGGACGCCCCGCTGCGTGTCGGCATGATCGGCGCCGCGGGAATGCTCGTCGCGGCGACCGCGTTCCCGCTCGCGCCGACGGGGATGGCGGCCGGCTGGTGGCTCGCCGTCGTCAACTTGTTCGCGGCGATGCCGTGGGGCGCGGCGTCGGCGTCAGCGGCCGAAATCGTTCCTCGGCATCTGCGAACGCAAGGCGTCGCGTTCTACGTGCTGCTCGTCGCGCTGATCGCGCGCTCGCTCGGTCCGAGCTCGGTCGGATGGTTGAACGACTATGTGTTCCACGACCCGCTGGCGGTCGGCCGATCGCTGGCCATCGTCAACGTCGCTGGAATGACCATCGCGATCCTGTTGTTCGCCGCGGGACTCGGCGCGTTTCGCCGGACGCTCGCCGAATTGGACGCCGCGGAGTCGCACGGCCTCAGTCAAACTCCACGCGCGACGGCGGCTGCTCGCGGGTGACCTGCCCGACGGCGATGTCGGCGCGCGCGTAGTTCTCACCGCGCACCGGCGCCGCGGCGATGCGGCGGAGCATGTTGATCTGCCCGACGTGCGTGAGCGAATCGGCGATCGCGCCCTGGAAGATCTTCTGCGCGCCGAAGTGCACCTGGGCGTCGGACGCGAGATAGGCGTCGAGCGCGGCGAGCGAACGGAAGAACCGGTCGACGTCGGCGTTCCAGTCGCCGGGTTTCGTGTCACTCCACCTCTGTTGACCCTGCGCCTGGGTCAGCGCCCAGTCCATGAGGTCGCCGAGGTGGGCGAGGATCTGACCGGGTGTGCGCGTCCCGTCGGCGACGATGAAGGTCGAGAACGACGACGGCGCTCCGCGCATGGCCTTCGATGCTCGATAGGCGAGCGTGGCCAAGGTATGGCGAAGGAACTACCGGCCGCCGGGGATCGGGGGAATCGGATGCGTCATGGGATGTCGAAGTGGATCGTGTGGGTTGCCGCGCTTGGACGGCAGCTTAAGTGTTCGGCATGTCGAAAGGGAGACTCGAGGCGTTCAGCGACGGCGTGATCGCGATCCTCATCACGATCATGGTCCTGGAGCTCAAAGCTCCGCAAGGCGTGTCGCTCGGCGCGCTCCGCGAGGTGATCCCGTCACTGCTCGTCTACGTGCTGAGCTTCGTCTACCTCGGCATTTACTGGAACAACCATCACCACATGCTGCACCTCACGGACCGCGTCAACGGCGCCGTGCTGTGGGCGAATCTGCACCTCTTGTTCTGGCTGTCGCTCATCCCGTTCGTGACGGCGTGGATGGGCCGGAATCACTATGCGTCCGTGCCGACCGCCCTGTACGGTGTAGTGATGGTCCTCGCCGCGATTGCGTACGAGGTCCTTCAATTCGCGATCATCGGAGCGCAGGGCGTGGACTCGCAGCTGGCGCGCGCCATTGGAGCGGATCGCAAGGGCAAGATTTCTCTCGCTCTCTACGTCGCGGCGATTCCGCTCGCCTTCGTGCAGCCGATGATATCGGACGCGATTTTTGTCGTCGTCGCGGGGGTGTGGCTGGTGCCGGATCGGCGGATCGAACGGGCGGTGGAGTAGATCAGTACTCGGCCACTCGGAGTTCGATCGCGCGTTCGACGCTCGCTCGCCGCTAGAAATCGGACGTCTGACGTCTGATTTCGGACATCAGACTCGGCGTCCAAACGGAGCCCGAACACACTCGGAGCTCCATCTAGTCACGCCTAGTCAGACGTCCGATATCAGACGTTAGTCGTCTACGCGTACCGTATCCACCGCGCGACTTCGGCAAAGCTCGGCTTCTTCCCGTACATCAGCATCCCCACACGGTAGATGCGAGCCGACAGCCACACCGCGCCGATGCAGCCGAGGATCGCCACCACGATCGAACCGGCGATCGTGATCGGTGAAACCGTGGTGAGTCCGACCCGCAGCGGCACGATGATCGGCGACGACCACGGGAGCCACGAGAGCGCGACGGCGAGCTTGCTGTTCGGATTCACGAGGACCGTGTTGACCAGCAGCCACGTGCTCATGAGGAGAATCAGCACGGGCGCCGCGGCCTGCTGTGCTTCCTGCTCGCTGTTCACCATCGATCCGGCCGCGGCGTACAGGCTGGCGTAGAACACGAATCCGATGATGAAGTAGACGAGAACGAGGCCAATCGTCGCCAGGCTGATCGTCGCGAATCCGCCGCCGAACTGGTCGGCCGCCGCGGCTGCCGCTTGCCCGCTCAGCCCCTTCGTCAGGATCGGCGTCACGAAGCTCATCAAGTACGCCGTGATTCCGAGCCACGCGGCCTGCTGCGTGAGTCCGACCCCGCCAACGCCGAGCACCTTGCCGGCGAGCAGCACCTCGGGTTTCACGCTCGAGATCACGACTTCGGCGACGCGCGTCGATTTTTCCTCGAGCACGCCGCGCAGCACGTTCTGGCCGTGGAACACGATGGACATGAACAACAGCACGCCCACGATGATGCCGGCGAGGAATCCGCCGGTGCCCGAGCCCGATCGTCCGCGCTCGGTGATGCGCTCCGATTTGAGACGGAACGTCGCCGTCGCGAGATCTTTCACGACGTCCGCGCGAACGCCCTCGCGCTGGAGCCGCGCGATCATGACGTCCTGGCGCACGATCGTGCGCAGTTTGTCGATGCCGTTGATCGTGGATGCGTTGCGGCCGGAATAGCTGGCGACGTTGTTGGTCAGCGTGCTGTCCGTGAGGACCAAGTAGCCGACCAGACTGTTCGGCTGCTCGACCTGCGTCTGCAGCTCACGCTCTTTCGCGGGAAGTTCGGCCGTCGTCGCTACGATGACTCGCGGCTCGATTCCATCGGGCCGGCCGAGCGTCGTGTCGGTCTTGAGCGTCGTCGCGATCTGTTCGCCAAGCCCCGTCCCGCTGGCGTCGAGAATCGCGATGTTGCGCAGCGCGCCCCCCGACGCGCTGCTCCGCGCCGCGACGTACACTGGGAACAGCATCGCGCCGGAGAAGATCGCCGGAACGAGCAGCGTCATCACGATGAACCATCGCGAGCGAATGCGTTCCATGTACTCGCGCTTCGCCACGACGAAGAGTTTGCCGATGTTACCCATGGCCGGACATCCCCGTTTCGACGCCGCTCGCGCCGACGCGTTGTAGGAAGATTTGGTGCAGCGACGGCTGCATCAGCTCGAAGCGCTCGATCGACGCGCCGGCGTCCACCAGGCGGCGCAGCAACACCTGCGCGTCGGCGTTCGGCGCCAGCTCGAGCTCGAAGTAGTTGTTGGTGTCGTCGAATTTGCGGACGAGCTGCGAATCGCGCAGCACTTCGGTCACGCCGTTGTGCGCGCCGCCGGAAAGGCCGAGCGCGACGTTGCGCGTGCCGGCGCCCCGCTTCACCTCGGCGACGCTGCCGTCGAGCACCTTCTCGCCGCGCGCGATGATGCACACCGAGTCGCACATCTTCTCGGCGTTGTCCATCACGTGCGTGCTGAAGATGACCGTCTT
>Ga0157372_10001838_pt1 | contig 23006 bp, 22 predicted proteins | sample C55metaG_FD_115307 | JGI IMG/M metagenome (GOLD analysis project Ga0157372, IMG submission 115307) | Corn rhizosphere microbial communities from Kellogg Biological Station, Michigan, USA - C5-5 metaG | ecosystem: Host-associated > Plants > Roots > Rhizosphere > Soil | place: USA: Michigan... | reverse complement strand
CGCGCCGGCCGCAACCACCACCACCGGTGCGATGATTTCCGTGCCCACGTCGGTTTTCAGGCGCCAGCGGCCGTCCTCCAGCCGGTCCAGTCCGCTGGCCATCTCCCCGAAGTGGAAGGAGGGGGCGAACGGCTTCACCTGCTGCATGAGGCGGTCGGTGAGCTCCTGCCCGCTCACCACCGGCAGGCCGGGAATGTCGTAGATCGGCTTCTCGGGATAGAGCTCGGTGCATTGGCCCCCGGGACGGTCGAGGATGTCGATAAGGTGGGCCTTCAGATCGAGCAGGCCCAGTTCGAACACCGCAAACAGACCGATCGGCCCGGCGCCGAGAATGGCAATGTCTGTTTCGTGGCGGCCCGCCATCGTCGGTTTCGTGTCCCATATCGTGTGAGGAGGGCCGCCTTACAGGCGGATTTTCGGCAACGCAACATGCAAGGGCTTAGCCCAATGGCACCGGCCGAAGGGGATGATCAGAATTGCAGATACGCCTGGATGAAGGCGTGCACGGTTTCTGTCCGGTCCCTGAGCGTGGCGAGGGCAGCGGAGGCCCGCTGGGCCTCGAAGGCGAGATCGAGCGGCTCGGCCACAATTGCCGCATCCGCCAGCGCGAAGGCGCCGATTCCCTGGGCGGCACCCTTCAGCGAATGGGTAATGTGGCGCCAGCGCGCCTCGTCGCCGGCGGCAATGACCGCGTCCAGCTCCTTCAGCAGCTGCTCGGACTGATCGGCGAACAGCCGCAATACATCGACGTTCAGGTCTCGAGCCCCGCCGGTGTAGCGGGCAAGATGCTCAAGATCGACAGGTGCGGCGTTCGTGGCGGGCATGGGAGATCCTTCAGCCTCAACATGGCGGAGGTCCGCAAAGAAGCCGTTAATAACCCAACCGACCCAGCCAGACCGGCCGTCCGGTCGCTCCTTTTTCACTCGCGAAAACCAGCAAATGTGGTTAAGATCAATGGGTTGAAGTTCAGGGGCGTATCAATGGCAATGAAGGCAACCGAAGGGGCTGCGGCAGTCCTCCTGCCGACCGCAGAGCCCGCACCCGAGCCGCGCGAGAACCAGACAGCACGGGCACCGTCCCCGATGGGCCCGCTGATTTTCGCCTTCACCCTTGCGGCGTTCTGGATGGGCGCCGCGATCCCCTACATCTTCGGCTATTTCGGGGCGAGCGGCTTGGCCGCGTTGCCAGTGCACCAGCTCGCTTTGGCAGTATTCGCGGCTTTTGCGCCGCCCTTCCTCATCGTGGTTGCCGCCTGGACATTCAGTCGTGGCCAAGCCATGGCCTTTGCCGCGGAGCAGCTGGTCGATTCCGCGAATCGACTCTTCTCCTCAGACGAAACGGTGTCACGGACCGCCGCCCGTCTTGGGCGCGCCGTTCGCCGCGAATTGGACGGGTTGAATGCCGGTCTGGATGGCGCGTTCGCACGCTTGCGGGCGCTGGAATCGGTGCTGGAAAAACAAATCGCTTCCCTGGATGAGGCCTCGGCTCGCGCGGCCGTGCGGACCGAAACCGTTTCTGCACAGCTGGGCAGTGAACGCGAAAGAATCGATGGTTTGACGGCGGCGCTGTCCGAGGCCGCATCGCGCAGCAGCGAACTCGTGGCCGGCCGTGCCGCCCAGCTCAGGGCCATGATCGAATCTGCCGAAGGGACGCTGAAAAGCGCGGGGCAGCTCCTGGAAACGCAAGCAAACAGCTTCCGGGCCGCAGCGCAAAGCGCCGCGGAAGCGCCACACACGGCCGCCGTCGAACTGGACAAACAGGCCAAACATATCGAGCAGGTATCGGACGCCGCCATGGCGCGGGCAGAATTCGTGCTCGGGCGACACGAGCGCCACCGTATCACCATGGCGGAGTTGCTGCACCGTTTGGAGAAAGAGGGGGGCGAATTCGATGCCTCAATCACTCATCAGCGTGACGCGCTCGATCAGGCGATCAACGCGCTCAGCGGGCAGGCCAAGGTGTTTGAAACCATGGCGGCCCAAACCGAGCAACAGCTCGAATCCATCATGTCCGCCGGTGAGGCCCGGGCGACCCAATTGGCGGCGAGCTTCGGCCGCGAGGCGGAACGCGTGAAGGAGATCTGCGAAGCAGCGAATGCCACGTTGGCGAAACTCGTCAGTGGCCTCCACGACGCCGGCGCCGGTGCACAGGCGCTGATCAATGAAACCACGGCCGACGCAAAGTCCACGGGAAAGCATATGGTCGGCGAAGCAATGGCGGAATGCCAGAAGCTGGTGCGCATCGCGGGGGAACTCGCAGACCAGACCAACGCGATAAGGGGCGCGCTGACCGCTGCGGGCACAGAAATACAGAAGCATATCATTTCTCTGCCCGCCATCGCCCAACAGGAAGCCCTGCGCGTGCGCGAGATGGTCCGCGCCGAAACGGAGGAGATGCTGAATATTTCCGCTCGCACGCTCTCCACCATTCACGCGCGCAACACTGGCCGAATCACGCCGAAGGCGGAAGTTGTGGAAGTTGCGCCCGAGCCCCAGACGGAAGGGCTGCTCAATCGCGCTCGCAAACTCGGGCGCCCTAGGACCAGAGAAGGGAAGGCTCTGGCAGAGCCGAAATCTTGGGAGATGAAGAAGCTGCTGTCGGCAGTGGATTTGGAGCCGACCAAGCCGAAAGATGTGAACGTCGGCACTGTCGCCGCCCTCGGTGCCTTGCAGGCGGCCTTGGCCGACATGGCCATCGATCTCGACGCAATGGCTGCGGATTACGCGCCACCCGATGCGGAGGAATGGCGCCGATATCTTTCCGGCGATCGCACGGTGTTTGCGCGCCGCGTGGCTGCGTCTCTGGACGAGTCGACGATCGATCGCATTGCCCTGCTCAACCGTGAAAACGAGCGCTTTCGCGAAGCAGCAAACGTGTACATCGAAGAGTTCGAAGCCCTCATGGCACGGGCGCGTGAGGGCGATAATGGGGGACTCCTCGCGTCCACGCTGCTCAGTGCCGATACCGGAAAAATATACCTCGCAATCGCTTACGCCCTTGGGCGCCTGTCATCCTGAGCGTTTGAGCCGGGCCGCATAGAATCCATCCATGCCGCCCTGCATGCGAAGATGGCAGGGCAGCGTGCGCAAATCGCCATCGCGGATCAGTTCGGCCATGTCGAAGACTTCGCCCGGCTGAATCGGATCCCGCTGGAATCGGGGGTGGCGATCAAGAAATGCCGCCACCTGTTCAGGCCCTTCCTCCGGCTCAAGCGAGCACACCGCAAATACCAGCAAACCGTTGCCGGCCACCATATCGGCTGCGGCATCGAGCAATTCAGCCGCTGCATCGGCGCAGGTGTTCACGTCAGCCGCGCTTTTGATCCACGGCAGATCGGGATGACGGCGAATGGTCCCGGTGGCGCTGCAGGGAGCGTCAAGCAGCACCCGTGGCGCAGGTTTTGTGGCTATGAAATCGCGCACGTCCGCCTCCACGAGCTCTGCGTTTAACCCGAGGCGTTGCAGATTTTGCTGTAACCGCCGCAAACGGGCCGGATCGCGATCAACGGCGGCGACATTTGCCCCGGCGGCAGCTAGTTGCGCGCATTTGCCACCCGGCGCGGCGCAAAGATCGATCGCTCGCTTTCCCCGCACCTCGCCTAGCAACCGCACGGGCAAACTGGCCGCGAAATCCTGGACCCACCAGGTGCCTTGCGCGAAGCCGGGCAACTCGTCGACGCGGCCCGCGTCGTTCAGGCGCACGATATCGCCGATGCGTTCACCTGCTGGCTGCGGGTCCGCTTCCGGCTTCGGATGAATGTCGAGGGGTGGTTGAGCGACGTGTGCTTCCGCGATGGCGCGTGCAGTCTCCTCCCCGTAAGTCTCGCACCAGCGCGACCACAACCAGTCGGGTGTGTTTAGTCGCGCGGCGTCTTGCGCGGACACGACAGCGCAACCCTCGCGCGAAATCCGCCGCAGGACGGCGTTGATCAGCGGTTTGAAATGAACGGCTTTGCCGTCGCGCGTCGCGAGTTCGTTGGCAGCGTCGACCGCGGCATGCGGGGCCACGTTCAGGAACAGCAGCTCGCAGGCGCCCGTGAGCAGAATTTCCAAAGCCGGACCGGCCCGGTGCTGAGGCGGCGGTTTGGCAAACGCGTGCACCAGCGCCTGGAGCTGCCCGAAGCGGCGCAGGGTCTCTGTTGCAATCGCTTGCGCGAAACCCGCATCACGCGGTTCCAGCGCGGCCCTTTGCAGGACAGAATCGAGTGCTTCGTCCAGCGTGCGGCGCTTGCGGAGTACCTCACCCAAGGCGCCTTGCGCGGCGGCTCGCGCCGGAATGCCGGCAGAGGCGGCCGCCATCTCAGCCCCAAGGACCAGGATTCGGCAACTGTCCCATTTGAGCAGCCATCTCCTTCAGCCGCGCCACCCGTTGTTCGGTCGACGGGTGACTGGCGAACAGGGAGGAAAGACCGCCGCCGTGCAGCGGATTGACAATGAACATATGCCCGGTCGCTGGGTTTGCCTCCGCATCGGGATTTCCGATCCGCTCGGCTGCATGCTCGATCCGCTGCAAGGCGGAAGCAAGCCACAGGGGCCGTCCTGAGAGGAGCGCGCCCGAGCGGTCCGCCTCGAATTCGCGGGCACGGCTGATCGCCATCTGCACCAGCATCGCACCAATTGGCGCCAGGATCGCGACCAGAATAGCGCCGAGCGGCCCCAGTGGATTGTTCCGCCGGTCGCCTCCCAGGAAGAATGCGAAATTGGCCAGCATGCCAATCGCGCCGCCGATAGTGGCCACTATCGTCATCGTGAGTGTGTCGCGGTTCTTAACATGGCTCAGCTCGTGTGCGAGCACACCGGCAAGTTCTTGATGCGTGACTCGCCGCAGAAGTCCGGTCGTGGCGCAGACTGCGGCGTGCTCCGGATTGCGGCCAGTGGCGAAGGCGTTGGGCTGATCGTTCTCCGCCACGTAGACGCGCGGCGTTGGCAGGCCATCGGCGTCTGCCAACTGCCGCACAATCCGCACGAGGTCCGGCGCAGTCGCCTCATCGACCTCACGGGCGCCGTACATGGACAGCACCATCTTGTCAGAATTCCAGTATGCAAAGAGATTCGTGCCTGCGGCGAACAAGAAGGCGATGACCATGCCCAAGCCGCCCCCGATCAGATAGCCCAAAGCGACGAAAATTCCCGTGAGCAGCGCCATCAGAATACCGGTGCGAAACAGATTCATCGCCTTTCCTTGTCCGACGGCCTACGTTTTGCCGCTGCTCTGATGTAAGCTTGCACTCATGGCGGTCAAGAATCTCAAGGCGGAGACCGCCACTCGCATCCGGGAAGCCGGAAAGCGCGCTAGGGCAGAGGCCGAGACGCGTCGGAAGGCAGCAAAAGCCGTCCGGGAGCCGCGCGAGGTAAAGGGCCCCAAGGGGCCTGAACCGACTCGCTATGGAGACTGGGAACGCAGAGGGATTGCCTCAGATTTCTAAGGGACACTTGATCCGGCGGCCGCGGAAGTCCATGTAAATCATGCAAAGAGGCGCGAGGTTTCGCGCGAGAGCCCATGTTCATTCAGACCGAATCTACGCCCAACCCGGCGACAATGAAATTCCTGCCCGGCCGCGAGGTGATGGGCGAAGGCGCCGTTGCCGATTTCCTCGACCGTGGCGCCGCGCAACGTTCGCCGCTGGCAGCGGCGCTGTTCGAAATCGACGACATTTCGCGTGTGTTCTTCGGTTCCGATTTCATCTCCGTGTCGAAATCCGGAGGCGATTGGCGGCACCTGAAGCCGCCCATCCTGGGTGCCATCATGGAGCACTTCACCCGCGAGCTGCCGCTGTTCGAAAGCAGCGGGGAGGAAGAGCCGGTTGCCGAGGAGAGCTATTCCGAGGAAGACGCTGAGGTCGTGGCGCAGATCAAGGAGCTGCTCGACACACGGGTCCGGCCGGCGGTCGCCGCCGATGGCGGCGATATCGTTTTCCGCGGCTATGACGGCAAGACGGGAATTGTGTCCCTCTACATGCGTGGGTCGTGCGCGGGCTGCCCCTCTTCGGTGCTCACCTTGAAGAACGGGATCGAAAATATGCTGCGGCATTACCTCCCCGAGGTGAGCGCGGTCGAAGCGACCTGATCGCGTTCATCCGCTTCCTATGAAGATCCTCGCTGTCGATACCGCGCTTGGCGCCTGCTCGGCCGCGGTGCTGGACGGCAGCGCTGTTCTCGCCCATCGGCTCGAGGTTATGGACCGGGGACATGCCGAAGCGCTTGCGCCCATGGTGCAGGCGCTTATGCAGGACGCGGCGACCTCCTTCGCGGATCTGCAGAGACTTGCGGTGACGACCGGTCCGGGCACATTTACTGGCCAGCGGGTTGGCATCGCCTTCATGCGCGGTTTGCGGCTCGCGTTGAAAATCCCGCTGGTAGGAATCACCACCCTGGAAGCCATGGCAGCGCCTGCGCGGCACGATACCGGCGCTGACATCGCCGCTGTGCTGCACGATGCGAAGCGCAATGAAGTCTACGCCGGCATCTATGCGGACGATCGAACGCTCCTGGCGCCTGCACTGCTGAGACTAGAAGAGGCGCTCGGACAAATCCAGCAGTACGCGAGGGCCAAACGCGTGTCGCTTGCCGGAACGGCTGCCGCAACGGCCAACGAGCGACTCCGCGCAGACGAGGTTTCGACTTCGCTAACCGGTATTGTTTATCCGGACGCCATCTGGGTAGCACGGCTCGCCAGGCAAGCACCCGAACCCAGTGTGGCGCCGCACCCGTTGTATCTCCGGGCCCCCGATGCGCGTCTGCCAGGCTCGCCGCCAAGATGAAGCCCGCAATATATGCGACCCGAGATGCAGCCCTGCTCGCATTTCTTCACGCACGCTGTTTCGTACAAGCGTGGGACAAGCGCGCCTTCGAAGACCTGCTGACGCTGAAAAAGGTGTTGGGGTTCGTTGCTAGCGTCGAGGAGAGGCCCGCCGGGTTTATTGCGCTTCGGGTCGCCGCTGACGAAGCGGAAATCCTGAGTTTGGGAGTTTCACCGGAACGTCGCCGCCATGGGTTGGCGCGCGCGCTGCTAAGCTCGGCAGCCGAACACGCCGACAATGCCGGGGCGCGAACTCTTTTTCTAGAGGTCGACGAAAACAACCTGGCCGCGCGAAAGCTGTATCATCGCCTTGGCTTCGCCGAAGTCGGGCGGCGGTCAAGGTACTACCGCAATTGCGACTCTGTCGCAGATGCACTGGTGCTTCGGCGCACCCTTCCGATTCCCGCATGGGAATCGCGCTGAAACTCCTTTATTGTTTCTGGTGCGGAGAATTGCTGTGTCCATGAGCCGTATTGAAAGCCTTTGCGCCGAAAAGGGCCTGCGCATGACGGATCAGCGCCGGGTGATCGCACGTGTGCTGTCGGAATCGAGCGATCATCCGGATGCGGAAGAACTTTACCGCCGCGCCGCGGCGGTTGACCCGCACATCTCCATCGCCACGGTTTATCGCACTGTCCGGCTGTTTGAAGACGCCGGCATTCTCGAGCGCCACGATTTTCGCAACGGCCGTTCGCGTTACGAAGAAATGCCTGATGCCCACCACGATCATCTGATCGATGTGCAGAATGGAAAGGTGATTGAATTCCGCAATGAGGAGATCGAACGGCTGCAGCGGCGAGTCGCCGAAGAACTCGGCTTCGAACTGGTGGATCACCGCCTGGAACTCTATGCTGTACCGATGAGGAAGCCGTCCGGCGAAAAGTAGGCATGCAGGCGCTGCGAGCCGCTCTCATTCTCTTTTTCTTTGTCGCTGCCACTCTGGTCGGCATCCCGTGGCAAGCGAGCGCCTTGCGGTTTCGGCTGGCGCGGCGGAAGACATTCCCGCAGCGCTATCATCGCTGGCTGTGTCGTTGGTTCGGCATTCGCATCACAGTGATCGGAAAGCCCATTCAGGACCGAGGCGTCCTCATGGCCGCCAATCACACCTCCTACTTCGACATTCTTGTCTTGTCCGGCGCAGCGCGCCTCTCGTTCGTCGCCAAAAAGGAAGTGGCGAGCTGGCTTTTCTTCGGTACCTTGGCGCGGCTGCAGGAAACGGTCTTCATCGAGCGCGACAAGCGTACCAAGACAGTCGAAGCCCGCGATGAAATTCGCGAACGTCTTGCACTGGGCGACGCGCTGGTTCTGTTTCCCGAAGGCACTTCGAATGACGGCAATCGCGTGTTGCCGTTCCGCAGCGCGCTCCTGGCAGCGGCAGAGTCGCAGATTGGGACGGAACCGGATGGGCAACCGACATATGTGTTGGTGCAGCCGGTTTCGATCACTTACGTCGGATTACAGGGAATTCCGATGGGCCGCGAGAACCGGCCATTTTTCGCGTGGTATGGCGACATGGAGCTTGTTCCCCACCTCTGGGAGGCGGTAAAGGCGGGCCCCTTCGATGCCGTGGTCGAATTCCATCCGCCACTGACCGTCGATCAGGTGGGCGGACGCAAGGCCTTGGCTGCCCAGGCTGAAGCGATTGTCCGGGCTGGGCAAGCGCGCGCGCTTGCCGGGGCCTATTGGGATACGCCGCGTGCCAGCCTTTCGCGTGGTCAACGCGGGCGAGAGCGCCTTCGCAACGCGGCCGCGAGTGCCTAGCTTGCCACTCCAATTGGCATCTTCCATAACCCGCAGCCCATGAAGACGCTGTTCATCAAGACTTACGGCTGCCAGATGAATGTCTACGATTCCGCGCGAATCGCAGACCTTCTTAAACCGCTCGGCTACGCGGCGGTCGAGTCGCCCGAAGCGGCGGACATGGTAGTGCTCAACACCTGCCACATCCGCGAGAAAGCGGCAGAGAAAGTGTATTCGGAACTGGGTCGGCTGCGCCGAACCAAGGAGAAGCGGGCGGAACTCGGCCGGCCCCTGTTGATCGCGGTCGCCGGCTGCGTCGCGCAAGCCGAGGGTGAGGAGATTATCCAGCGGCAGAATGCGGTCGACATCGTTGTGGGTCCGCAAGCGCTGCATCGCATCCCGGAAATGGTTGCCAAAGTGGAACGGCGGGAGGGCCGTGCCCTGGAAACCGACTTCAGGCCGGAGGAAAAATTCGATTCGCTGGCCAGCGCGGGCGCGGATGGCCCGACGGCTTTTCTTACGGTGCAAGAGGGCTGTGACAAGTTTTGCACGTTCTGCGTGGTACCGTACACGCGCGGGGCCGAATACTCGCGACCGGTGGCGCAAATCGAGGCGGAGGCGCGGCGGCTCGCGAATGCCGGGGTTCGCGAAATCACGCTGCTCGGTCAAAACGTGAACGCCTATTTGGGGAGCGGACCGAATGGCGATGCGTGGAGCCTTGCGCGTCTGCTGTACCGGCTGGCGGAAATAGATGGACTCGAACGGCTGCGCTACACCACAAGCCATCCGCGCGATATGGGGGAGGATTTGATCGACGCCCATCGCGATCTGCAAAAGCTGATGCCGTATTTGCATCTGCCGGTGCAGTCCGGTTCCGATGCCGTGCTGGCGGCAATGAATCGGCGGCACACGTGCGACGACTATCTGCGGCTGGTCGAGCGCATTCGCGGGGCCCGCAAAGACATTGCATTGTCGTCCGATTTCATCGTCGGATTTCCAGGCGAGACCGATGCCGATTTCGAGCAGACCATGGCGCTGGTGCGGGAGGTTGGATACGCGCAGGCGTTCTCCTTCAAGTATAGTCCGCGTTCCGGCACGCCCGCGTCTGGCGCCCGCAAGCAGATTGCGGAAAAGGTGAAATCCGAGCGGCTTCTGGCCCTGCAAGCACTGCTCACAAGGCAGCAGAATGCTTTCGCAAGATCCTGCGAAAACGCCATCATGCCGGTGCTGTTTGAAAAGCCAGGGCGCAAAGCCGGCCAGGCGGTGGGCCGCTCGCCATATCTTCAGCCGGTGCACGTAAATGACGCAGAGCACCTGATCGGCGGCATCGCCGATGTGCGCATCGAACACGCTTTGCCGAACAGCCTCAGCGGCAGCTTGGCCGATGCCCCGGTTTTGCAGTGGGCCGGGGTGCATTGAGTCCCGCACGCGCCCAACGCAAAGCCGCGCGAGAGCAGGTAACGCTCGAATTCCCCAATAACGCGCAGCTTTCGGCGCTCGGCGGCGCACACCAGAAGAACTTCGTGCGTCTGGAGCAAAAGCTTGGCATCAGGGTGGCGACGCGCGGCAATCTTGTGGCTCTCGAGGGGGCGCCGGAAGCGCGCGAGCGTGCTGCCTCTGTGTTGCGGGCCCTCTACGCACGGTTGGAAGCCGGTGAAGCTATCGGCAACCCGGAAGTCGATGCAGAAATCCGTTTTGCTTCCCATGAGCAGCCGACGGCAGATGGCGACTTCGGCTCGCCGTCGCTGAAAACGTCCACGGGGCGGACCGTGAGGGCGCGCTCGCCGGCGCAGAGTGCGTATTTCGATCTCATGCGCACCCATCCGCTGGTCTTCGGCGTGGGGCCGGCCGGGACGGGAAAAACCTACCTGGCAGCAGCTTTTGGCGCGCATCTTCTTTACGATCGGCGGGTGGAGCGCCTGGTCCTGTCGCGGCCCGCCCTGGAAGCGGGGGAACGCCTCGGCTTTCTTCCCGGCGACCTCCGGGAGAAGATCGATCCCTATTTGCGCCCGCTGTATGACGCGCTGTTCGAGACCATGGGCGAGCACGCGGCACGCATGCTGGAATCGGGCGTGATCGAAGTCGCACCCCTCGCATTTATGCGCGGGCGAACGCTTTCGCACGCTTTCGTAATTTTGGATGAAGCGCAGAACTGCACAACGGCACAGATGAAGATGTTTCTCACCCGGCTCGGTGAAGATAGCCGCATGGTCGTGACGGGAGACACTTCGCAAAGCGACCTGCCCGGCGGCCGTGCGGAAGGGCTGAACGAGGCTCTGTCCATCCTGAATGGCGTAGAAGGCGTAGCAGTGGCGCGCTTCAGCGAGAAAGACGTTGTACGCCACCCACTGGTTACGCGTATTGTGCGCGCCTATTCCGAAGCAGACACGGAGCTGCCTTCCCGCTACCGCAAACAGCCATGATGTTGCGCAAAAAAACGCCGCCACGGCCGGTCGAAATTCAAATCGACGATCCCGCGTGGCGCCCCCATGGCACGGAGCTGACGGCCCAGATCAAACGGAGCGCCCGGCTGGCGCTTTTGTGTGCGGAGCAGGCGAATGCGAACGGCGGCCTCACGGTTCTGCTGACCGGTGACGAGCGCGTGCGCGCACTAAACCGGGACCATCGCGGCAAGGACAAACCGACCAACGTGCTCTCGTTTCCCTCCCGGGCTCCAGGATATTTGGGGGACATCGCGATCGCCTCTGGCGTGGCCGCTCGGGAGGCCAATGCGGCCGGCTTGTCCCTTACCGACCACGTCCTGCATCTTGTCGTGCATGGCGTACTGCACCTTTTGGGCTATGATCATGAGTCCCCTGCGGAGGCGGAGGACATGGAATCGCTCGAGGCCAAAATTCTCGCCGAGATGAACATCCCCAACCCATATTTGCGCCGCGGCGCCATCGCCTAAGCTCGATGTCCAACGCAGGTTCTACCAACGCACGCGAGAATGGCTACGCGTTCTCGAATTTCCTGAAACGCCTCGGTCAGGCACTGCGTGGCCGCCACGGCGATTCCATTCGCGAGAGCCTTGAGGAAGTGATCGAGGAAAGCGAGCGGCAGAACCCTGAACTCGCGCGCCGCGAACGGGTAATGCTCGCCAACCTGCTAAAGTTTGGCGAGTTGAGAGTGGACGATGTAAAAGTGCCGCGTGCCGACATCGTCGCTGTCGAGGAAAGCGTCAGCATTTGCGAGCTCATCGCCAAGTTTCGCGAAGCGCAACACTCACGCCTGCCGATCTATCGCGAAACACTGGACGATCCGATCGGGCTTGTGCACATCAAGGATGTGGTGGGGCTGGGCGAACTCGGGCCCGACGGGATTATGAGGTGGCCGGAGGTTCCCATCACCAATGTGAAACGGGACATTCTGGTGGCACCGCCGTCGATGCCAGCGAGCGATTTGCTGGTGAAAATGCAGACCACGCAAATTCATCTGGCCCTTGTCATTGACGAATATGGCGGCACGGACGGACTTGTCTCGATCGAGGATCTGGTGGAGGAGATCGTCGGCGACATTGGCGATGAGCACGACGTCGATGAATCCCCTCATCTTACACAGCTGGAAGACGGTAGTTACGAGGCCGACGCTCGGCTCGATCTGGATGATTTTACCGAACAAACTGGCATCGATGTCCAACAGCCCGATCCTGAGGAGGAAGTCGACACACTGGGAGGGCTTGTTGTCTCGCTGATCGGGCGCGTGCCGCAACGGGGCGAGATCGTCAGTCACAACGGCCTGGAGTTCGAGGTGCTGGAATCGGACCCGCGGCGCATCAAGCGGCTGCGGCTTCGTTCCGCGCCACCTCCGCTACCTGCGGCATGAAAATTGGCGCGCTAGCCTGGACGCAAGAAGCCATTGCTTCCGTTGCCGATTTTGTGCGCAATCTTCGGGGATGGCGCGCGCTGACGCTGGCTTTCCTAAGCGGTCTGCTCTCTGCGCTTGCCTTTGCTCCCTTTGGACTCGTTCCGCTCCTGCTGCTTTCGTTAGCGGTGCTCGTGCTTCTGCTCGACGGCGCACAAAGCACCGCGCGGCCGATCTGGCGCAGTGCAGTTCTGGGATGGGCGTACGGGTTCGGGCAGTTCCTGGCCGGACTTTATTGGATCGCCTACGCTTTTCTCGTTGAGCCGCTGCAGCACGCCTGGCAGATCCCGTTCGTCGCGCTGATTTTTCCCGGAGGGCTTGCTCTATTTATCGCCTTTGCCTGCGCTCTATCGGCGCTATTTTGGCGCAAAGGGGCTTCGCGCATCCTCGGGTTCACCGCTGCCTACGGGCTCGCCGAATGGCTTCGTGGACACATCCTCACGGGTTTTCCCTGGAACTTGGCAGGCTATGGCTGGGGCGCTTCCTTAGCGGTTCTACAAAGCGTGTCGCTGTTCGGCGTCTATGGACTGACTTTGCTCACCATCCTGTTCGGCGCTTCGCTTGCATTGTTGGCCCAACCTGACCGCGCGCGGTGGATTCCAGCAGCTCTGACATTTTTGTTCGTTGCATTCTGGATCGACGGCGCTGTGCGCCTGGCGTCTCATCCGACAGATTTCGTGCCCAGGGTGCGCCTGCGATTGGTTCAGCCGAACGTTGCACAAGCCGACAAGTACCTACCCGCCTTGCGCGTGCAACACTGGCAGGAACTGATCGATCTGAGCCGGGTGCCGCACGGGCCAGAGCCGAGCCATATCATTTGGCCTGAAGCCGCGCCTCCATTCCTGCTCGCGCGCGTTCCTTGGGCCTTGGCCGACGTTGCTGCCGTTACCGCCGGTAACGCTGTTTTGATGACCGGGGCGGCACGCGCGGTGGCAGAATCGGACCAAAGAATTCTGTTTCGCAACAGCTTCTACATCTTCGCGCACCGGAGGTTGATCGCAACCTACGATAAATTCCATCTCGTGCCGTTCGGGGAATATGTGCCATTCCCGGACATTTTGAGCGCGCTCGCTATCGACAAGCTCGTCAACCAGCCAGGGAGCTTCGCAAGTGGTGACAGGCCGCACACATTTGCAGTTCCCGGCGCTCCCCCTGTCGGCCCTCTGATTTGCTATGAAATTCTGTTTCCGGCGGAGGTAACGGCAGCGGAGCGGCCCGGCTGGTTCGTAAATGTCACGGACGACGCCTGGTTTGGGCCCGCTTCGTCCAGCGGCCCCTATCAGCACCTACTCGTGGCAGCCGTGCGGGCGATTGAAGAGGGTGTTCCTGTCGCGCGCGCGGCGAATACGGGCATCTCCGCTGTAATCGATCCCTTCGGCCGCATCCTGACCGAACTGGGCGTGAACAGGACCGGTGTGGTGGATTCTCCATTGCCAAAGGCGCTCCCGCCAACCGTATTCGCCCGCGTTCATCATCTTATATTCTGGGGTTTAATAGGGTTATGCATTCTTGCTGCGGCTGCAACGCGCATGCGTCGCGTCTGAATCTTCTATTTCCGCAACTGCGCACTTGCGGCTATGCTGCCTTTGCAAAGTCATTGTGACGTTCGGTGCGCAAAAAGCAGGCGAATGCAATCGATGCGCATGTTGGAAACCAGGTACGGCTGAGGCGAGTAGCGGCCGGCATGAGTCAGGAGAAGCTCGGAAAGCTTCTTGGACTCACTTTCCAGCAGGTGCAGAAATACGAAAGGGGCGTCAACCGCATTGGCGCCGGTCGACTATTCGAGTTGGCGCGAATTCTTGGCGTCGGGATTCTATATTTTTACGATGGCCTCGCTGCCGAACCATCCGGCCGACAAGCCGGCTTCGCTGAAGACGAGGCGCCAGCACCGCGACCGCCGTCCGCGACGGAAGAGGCACAATTAATGGCTGCATTTCAACGCATTCGCGATCCCAAGTTGCGGCGTCGAATTCTGGAATTGGTGAAAGGGATAGCGAATGATGCAGCCGCCCGCGAACGCTAAGGCGGCGCCTGTTTGGCTGTCCGACGTTTACGCCAGTTCGGCACCTTGACCTTCCCGCTCGCTTTGCCCGCAATCTCTTTCAGTTTGAAATTCTGCCGTAATGAAAGCGATGCACCTGCAGCACCCTTCTCAGGATCGCGAAAGGCACAGCCGTATTGCTCCACACGGCTTTCGACCGAGCCGAGAAATTCGCCCTCCCATTCGGACAATGAAACGCCGGAGCGCTCCGCCGCGCGCCGCGCCCGCTTCAGGGCGTGCAGGGCCGCGCGCTTGGCGCGCTCGCGTGAATCCGACGGCTTCGATTTGAGTCCCATCGCGCCACAATAGCATACCAGGCCGAAAACAGCGCCAGCCTCCACTTGCGCGGCCGACCCGAACCGGCATGGATGCATGCAATCTCGGGAGGCTGGCAATGGACACCCTGCGGCTCAGTTGCGCCGTCATATTGCTTGTTGCGGGCGCAGCGCACGCCGCGGGCGGCATCAGCGCGGCAGACAACAAGATGCTGCACGATTACGCGCGCTTATGATGCGGCCACCGAGAACATGATGGTGGCAGGAAAGTCAGATGCCTCGCTCAAGGCGGAGGGCGAGAAGATGTCTGGCGAGCCCGACAAGACTTTGGCGGACGTACGGTCCAAGTTCGCGCATCACCCGCGGCTTTACGCGTTCTACGCGAAGCAGGGCCTCAGCATGGACGATGCCATGCTTATTCCCCTTACCCTGATGAGCGCCTGCACCGTGGCTCAGTATCCACAAATCGGAGCCAAAATTGCCGCCTCGGTTTCAGGTAGCCAGATCGCGTTCTGCAAGCAGAACATGGCCGCCCTCAAAGCCATGACGTTCTTCAATGGCGGAGGGGCGGAGTAAGCCAGCGGGCACCGGCGCGGGGGATCAGGCTTCCAATTCGGAATCCCAGTAGAGGTAGTCTGCCCAGCTTTCATGCAAATAGTTGGGCGGAAACTGCCTGCCATTGTTGCGCAGCTCGTTCACCGTCGGCTTATGAGGCGGATTGCGCGGATACATCGCAATATGATGCGAGAGCCGTGCGCCTTTGAGCAGGTTGCAGGGTGCGCAAGCGGCGACCACGTTATCCCACGTGGTCTTGCCGCCGCGGGAACGCGGGATCAGATGATCGAACGTGAGATCATCGCGGCTGCCGCAATACTGGCACTCGAAACGATCGCGCAGGAACACGTTGAAGCGCGTGAAGGCCGGGTTGCGCGCGGGCTTGATGTAGGTCTTGAGTGAAACCACGCTCGGCAGCTTCATTTCGAAAGTGGGCGACCGCACCACCCGCTCATATTCGGCGAGGATATTGACCCGGTCGAGGAAGACGGCCTTGATCGCGTCCTGCCAACCCCACAGCGACAGGGGAAAGTAGCTGAGCGGCCGATAATCCGCGTTCAGCACCAGCGCCGGGCAGTTTTCGGGCGCACGCTCGGCGGCTAACACGGCAACGCTCCTTTGAAGACCTGACCTCCGATTTCGTTGCGGCACAGTGTATTGGCAGGGATGCCAAATGCCAAGCAGGGCTCTCCGACCGGCAATCTAGGCGATTCGCCATGACAAAAAGAAGACTGTCAGCCTACGGAGCAGCAGATTTCACCAGACCCATGATTCAGAAGCCCGCGGAAAGCCATGGAGAGAAAGGCGCCGCCCAGCGCAAGTCCCACCTCGTCGATGGAATGGCCCACCTGCGGCGAAACGTGCCACTGCACCGCGGCGCCCGCGCGGCCCAGCGCCGTAGCCGAGGCGAACAGGAACTGGGCTGGGATCATCTGATCGGCGTCTCCATGAACCAGGAGGATGGGCGGCTGCCGGCCGGCTTCCAATCCTTCTGTGCTCGTCAGCATCCCGGAATACCCGACGATAGCAGCCGGCCTCACCTTGCGTCGTAAACCCACATGCAGCGACATCATGGTTCCCTGGCTGAAACCAACGAGCGCCAGCCGATCCGGCGGAAGGTCGTGGCGTGCCAGTTCGGCGTCGAGAAAGGCCTCGAGCCCGGCGGCCGCGGATTGCACCCCGCTGTTCATGGCATGAGGATCCAGTTGGGAAATGGGAAACCACTGGTGCCCAGTGGGCGAGCCGGCGCAGCGCTCCGGCGCGTTCGGCGCGGCAAACGCGACACTCGGCATCAGCCTCTGCCAAATCGGCGCAAGCCCGATCAGATCGTTGCCGTCCGCGCCGTACCCATGGCAGAGCACGACAAGGTGCGTCGCCGCGCCGCGCGCGGACGGCAGCCGCGGTCCATTCAGCATTTTGCGCCCGAACATCCGCCGTTTCCGATAAGCTCAGGTGCATGATTGTCACGCGCTTTGCGCCAAGTCCAACCGGGTATCTGCACCTTGGCCACGCTTTTGCAGCCATCATGGCGCATCACACGGCCAGGCGAAACGGAGGACGTTTTCTGCTGCGCATCGAGGACATCGACGCGAACCGCTGCCGCCCGGAATTCGAACGCGCGATTTATGGCGATCTGGCGTGGCTCGGACTGCAGTGGGACGAACCTGTTCTACGGCAGTCGGAGCGCTTCGATGCATATCGTGCCGCCCTCGCCTGTCTTGACTCGCAAGGGCTGCTGTATCCCTGCTTTTGTACGCGCAGCGCCATCGCCGCCGAGATTGCGCGCTCTGTCGAAGCGCCACATGGCCCCGAAGGGCCGGTCTATCCCGGCACCTGTCGCTCGCTCAGCGAAGCAGAGCGGAACGCAAGGATAACTGCCGAACCCTACGCCATCCGGCTGGATGCCACGAAGGCGGCGGAGCGAACCGGCGCGCTGCGTTTTGGCGAATGCGGTGCCGGGCCGCACGGCGAGCGCGGCACCATAACCGCCAATCCCGCAATGTTCGGCGACATCGTGCTGGCGCGCAAGGACGCGCCGGCTTCCTATCATCTCGCCGTTGTTCTCGACGATGCCTACCAGCGGGTCTCGCTGGTGACGCGGGGCAACGACCTGTTTGCTGCTACGCACGTGCAACGGCTGCTGCAAGCGTTGTTGGCCCTTCCGGCTTCGCGTTACGCGCACCATCGGCTCATTCTGGATTCGAACGGCCGCAAGTTCTCCAAGCGCAACCGCGCCGTCACATTGCGAGTCCTGCGCGAGGGCGGAACTACGCCAGAGCAAATCCGCAGTCAGCTCGGGCTCACGGAATGAGAGTGGCCAAGCCGCGGGCAACACGTTAAGTCGAGGAACGATGGCTGCACATCCTTCTCTGAAGCTGAAGCCACGGCAGGGACGCAGGGCGCTCACCGGCGCGCCGTGGATTTTTTCCAATGAACTCATCATGGACGCCGCTGCCAAAGTGCTCGCACCCGGTTCACTCGTGAATGTGCTGCGCCAGGACGGGCGCGCCCTGGGCACGGGTTATTTCAATTCGAAAAGCTTGATCGCCGTCCGTCTGCTCGATTCCGTTCCGGATGCGCAGATCGGGGACGCCTTCTTCGCCTCGCATTTCGCGCGCGCGCTGGCTCGGCGCGCGGCCCTCTATCCGGATCACTATTACCGTCTCATCCATGCCGAGGGCGATGGACTGCCCGGGCTCAGCATCGAGCGCTTCGACGACAACTGTGTCGTACAGGTGACCACAGCGGGCATGGAAGCGCTTATCGAACCGATGCTGGAGGCGCTTGACGAGATCATAGCGCCAAAGAACGTTTTGCTGCGCAACGATACGCAGGTTCGAGCCTTGGAAGGGCTGGAGCAGTACGTGCGTAACGCGCGGGGGGAAACGCCATCACGGCTGGCCACCATGGAAAACGGGTTACGCTATTTCGCCGACCCCATCTCAGGCCAGAAGACCGGCTGGTATTTTGACCAGCGCGACAATCGCGCGTTCATCGCCCCGCTCACGCGAGGACGAACCCTGCTGGACTGCTATTGCCACACCGGAGGCTTTGCCCTGATTGCCGCGAAGGCAGGCGCAACGGAAGTGGTCGGGATCGATTCCTCCGCGTCCGCCCTTGCGCTGGCGGAAGAGGGCGCCGCAGCCAATGGCTTGGCGGCCGCGTGCCGATTCGTGAAGGCCGATGTTTTCCAGGAATTGGAGCGGCTCGCAGCAGCCCGCGAAGGCTTCGACATTGTCATCGCCGATCCGCCCCCGTTCGTGAAATCCCGCAAGGATCTGGAAGCAGGCGCGCGTGCCTACCGAAAGCTGGCGCGGCTTGCCGCGTCGGTTACGGAGGCGAATGGATATCTCATGCTGGCGTCGTGCTCCCACAACATGCCGCGCGATCGGTTCGAACTGGAATGCGCCATCGGAATTGCGCGGGCCGGTCGCCGCGCGGCGCTCATCCGGGATGCCGGGGCCGGCCCTGATCATCCCATCCACCCCATACTGCCGGAAACCGCCTACTTGAAAACCCTGGTGTACGCGCTCGACTAGATTGCGATCTGAGTACCCAACTCAACAACCCGATTTGGCGGAAGACGGAAGAATTTGGCCGGGGACAGCGCGTTCGCCACCAGCAGGATGTAAAGCCGCGTCCGCCACCGGCTGAAGATCGATCTCTCTGCCGGCACCAAGGTTTCGTGCCCGATGAAGAAGGTCGCGGTATCCACATCGAAGGCCAGACCGAACCGTCGCGCTTCTTCCAAAGACTGTGGCACATCCGGCGTTTCGAAAAAGCCGCGATGAATGGTGACGGTGAAGAAGCCCTTGCCGTGCTTCTTCACCTCGAGCCGCTTCTCCGGCCGCACGAACGGCTTGTCTTCCACAGCAACGTGGCAGATGACGACGCGCTCGTGAAGAACCTTGTTGTGCTTGAGATTGTGCAACAACGCACCAGGGACGGAATCTCCGCGCGGCGACAAAAACACCGCTGTGCCGGCGACCCGCACCGGCGTCTTGTCGGCGCGCGCGAGCAGCAGATCGAGCGGCATGGATTCGCTGCGGATCTTCTCAAGATGCGCACGTCGCCCAATACGCCAGGTTTCCATGAGGAAGAACACGCCGCCGGCAATGGCGAGCGGCAGCCAACCGCCCTGTACCACCTTCAGTGAATTCGCACTGAGGAAAACCAGATCGATGAATCCCAGGATGCCGAAAACGGCCGCTGCAAGCTTCACGCCCCAGCGCCAGCGGCGCGCCGCGACGATAGAGACATTGAACGTATCGATGACCATCACGCCGGAAACCGCGATGCCATAGGCAGCCGCCAGATTATCGGAGGTGCGGAAAATCAGCACGATGAGCACGACGCCGACGAGCAGAAACCAGTTCATCCGCGGCACATAAATCTGGCCATATTCCGTGGCGGAGGTGTGCCGGATTTCCATTCGGGGGAGGCGGCCCAGCTGCACCGCCTGTTGCGTAATCGAGAATACGCCGGATATCACCGCCTGCGAAGCGATCACCGTGGCGATGGTGGCGAGCACCACCATGGCGTAATGCGCCCAGTGCGGAACGAGGCCGAAGAATAGATACGAGGCGGGATCGGCGGCCCCACCGATCGCGTGAGGGTTGCGCAACACACTGGCAGCCTGGCCGAAATAGTTGAGCACTAGGGCCGGCAGAACGATGCTGAACCACGCGTAGCGGATAGGGATGCGGCCGAAGTGGCCCATGTCGGCGTAGAGCGCTTCGCAGCCGGTGACGGACAGCACCACCAGGCCGAGTGTGACGAAGGCGGTCCACGGTTCTCGAATGAACAGGTTCATCCCGTAATAGGGATTTAGACCCCAGAGCACTGCCGGCGTGTGAAAGATCGAAATGGCGCCCAGCACCGCGATGACGATCAGCCACAACACCATGATGGGCCCGAACAACCGTCCGATGTGCGTGGTACCACGCGACTGCAATACGAACAGTCCGACCAGAATGATCAGGGTGAGGGGCAGCACGAACGGCTGGAAGCCGCTGCTGCCGACGCCCAGGCCTTCCACCGCGCTCAGAACCGAAATCGCCGGCGTCAGCATCCCGTCGCCGTAGAACAGGGCGAGTCCGATCAGCGCCGCAATACCGATGGTGCTTTTCAGCCGCCGGCTAATTCCGTGCGAGCGATGTGCCAGTGCGGCCAGGGCAAGACTACCGCCCTCGCCATCATTGTCGGCACGCATGATGAGCGTCACATATTTGATGGTGACGACAAAGATCAGCGCCCAGAAGATCAGTGAGGCGCAACCGAGTGCCGCGACAGATGTTGGCAGACCAGCGCCCGCCGCCTGCACGGATTCGCGCATCGCATAAAGCGGGCTCGTGCCAATGTCGCCGAAAACCACGCCAAGCGCCCCAAGGGTAAGCGCCGCCGTGCGGCTGGCACTCGATTTTGACGGGCCAGCGGTGTCCTCGGGGAGGGCCGCACCATTCAGACTGGACGCGAAGGACTCGGTCGGTTTCACGATTTTGGGCGTTGGGATGCGCGCTGCGGGCGTACCTGTGAAATCGCGGTCAAGATAGCTTCTGCCGAGCGCTTTTAAGGGCGCGGACCATAGGCCCGCTCGCGGGAAACGCAAGTGGCCCCGAAGTATCTGCGGGGCCATCGGCAACCGCCCATTCGTGCGAATTATTCGCGACTGGCGAGGCGATCCCTTGCGGGGTCCGGATCAGGGCCGATGAAGCCGCGGACGATGTAGGTGTGGGACCCCAGCACGTTATCGCGGGCGTCCCATACCCGAACCTGACTCCAGTCATTGTCCGTACTGATGTCGACCACCGGATCGTCGCGGTAAATGCGGCCGTCACTCAGCCAGTTGGCATGATCAACTCGAATTTGCCGCGGCGAATCGATAGCGATGACCACCGCAAGATGGCCCCGTCCTGGGCCGTAACCGGTCAACACCAGAACCGATCCGATGGAGGGAGCGGAGGAGCGGGCATAATGCCCCTCGGCCAAATCCCACCAGTTCGCCGCATCCCCGTAGAGGTCAACCCCGGAGCGTGCGCGGGCATAGGGCACACATTGAAGAGGCTGCTCCGGCGTTTCTATGGAGGCGCCATCCCCGCTTACCGCCGTCAGATCCGGGGCCGCAGCCGTCGCGCAGGCGGTCAAGCCGATTGTGACCACGGCAAGGAGGCCGGCGCGAGCGACTCGAAACATGCCTGAACCCTCCCTCTGCAGTCGTCCGGATGGCTTCGGTCCGAGCGCCTGCATCAGGGTAGGGAGAAAGCTTCAAGGCACGGTTATGGGCATACCCGCAATTTGAGGCTTCCGATGTCAGCCGGATTGTTTGGAGGCAGCTTCGCGGGCAGGGATTTGCAGGGCGGAACTCCAGCCCATCGCCCCGATCGACAGCAGCCCCGCAGCGGCGAAAACGAAGAAGGGCGCGCTCCACGCCTGCTCCGCCAACGCGAATACCGGCAGCAGCAGGCCAGCCGCGATTTCCGGGCTGCCACGCCAGCCGCCGGCGTAAGCCGCCCCGGCTTTTGGCGTTCGGTGAAAAACCATCTCGCCGCGGCAGAAGGCTTCGTAGGTTGCCCGCGCGTTCGAAAGAACGAGCCCGCTTGGAAACAGGATGGCCAGCAGCAGCGAACGGAGAAAACCCGGCTCGTTCTGCCGGTGCAGCATCGCCTGCCCCAGCCACAGGTAGCCGACGCTCGCGCATAATCCGAGCGCTGTAACGAGCAATCCGAGGTCCGCCACGGCCTTCACGTAAACCACGCCCATGTACATCAGCGTCAGACTGATCAGTGCGCTGAGCGCCGCCAGCGTATAGAATCCAAATTGACAGACTTGCAGCGTAACCGCCGCCTTCTGCCACCACGGCCAGGTGCTCTTCCATATCTCCGGCACCAGCTTCCGGGCGACCTGCGCATGTCCTTTGGTCCAGCGCGCCTGCTGCGCGCGCCACGCCGGCGCCGTTTCGGGCAGTTCGCCCGGAACTTCGAGGTCTGAAAGAATGGCGCCATGCCATCCCTTCAGCGCACAGCGAATGGAAAGGTCGAGGTCTTCGGTGAGGGTATCGCCGGTCCAGCCGCCGCTATGCTCGATCGCCTCCCGCGACCACACCCCGGCAGTGCCGTTGAAAGATAACGGCAGCCCAAGCCGATACCGTGCCTCCTGCTCCACCGCGAAATGGCTATCGAGCAGGAACCCCTGAGCCCCGGTCAGCCAATTCGCGCCCCGGTTGGCGTGTCCCCAGCGGGCCTGCACGAATGCGAGCCTGAGATCTGCCATCAGCGCCGGAACCGTGCGGCGCAGGAAATCCGGCGGAGGCACAAAATCGGCATCGAAAATGGCGACATAGGGCGCCTCGGAATGATGCAGCCCGAAGGCAAGATTGCCGGCTTTGAAGCCCGTGCGGACGCCACGCCGCAAGATCTGGAGATTCAGGTCGGTAGGAACAACGGCGCGCACCGCCTCGGCAAGGGCATCGTGATTCTCCGCCCGGCCATCATCGAGCAGCTGAATCTCGAGCCGATCGCGCGGCCAATCGATCTTTGCGGCCGCGGCCGCAACCCGGAGGGCGAGACGGCCCTCGTCGCACACGGGCAATTGCACAACAACCTTTGGCAGCGCCTCGTCCGGCAATTGCGGCATCCGGGGCCGCCGGGGAGGCGCGAAATAGCGCACCAGCGCCAACGCTGCCAGCTGCGTTGAGAGAAGCGCCAGAACGACAAGGATACAGCCAAGAATGCTTT
>Ga0157372_10001836_pt1 | contig 23010 bp, 12 predicted proteins | sample C55metaG_FD_115307 | JGI IMG/M metagenome (GOLD analysis project Ga0157372, IMG submission 115307) | Corn rhizosphere microbial communities from Kellogg Biological Station, Michigan, USA - C5-5 metaG | ecosystem: Host-associated > Plants > Roots > Rhizosphere > Soil | place: USA: Michigan... | reverse complement strand
CAACTTTATGCATAGGTTTTCTACTTGGCATCGTCTCTTTCTGCCTGGACTATGTGCCAATCAGTGGAAAGATGTATATAACCGAGGGTTTGGGGATACCTTTCATGATGCAGGCTTGGTGGCTTTTCTGCATCAATTGCGTCATCTATTACGCTGTCAGCTATCTCACTCCAAAGCCCGATTTAAAGGCGATTGCTGATTGTACCTGGCCGAGCCCAATTGCAGTTATTACACATGGGAAATTCCAGGGCGCCAGGGATGTACGGCTTTTGTCCGGACTCCTGTTACTCGTCCTTATTGTTCTTTATGCGATCTTCCGTTGATTTGGATTTTGAACGGCAAAAAGTAAAGTGAATCGTTTGCAACCCTTAATTGAATCATTAGGCCGCCAGTGACGTGTGAAAAAAGGAAGAGATTGAAAACGGAGAAAAACTGCAGCCAATGCTTTCCTGTGTTTTGTCTCAACACAGTGACAGATAACCGGTTCTTTGAAGGTGAATTTTTGTTTGTTTAAACTTTTTGTTAAAGAATGCGATGGGAGTTCCACCTTGAGAGAGACTTCATCATCGAAGACATTATTATTTAGATGTCACACGATGAAGTCGAGATCATCTGGAGGTGAAAGCAGGTGCAATGTGTCCGAATAATTCGCGTTTCGATTTCTTGAGGATGCATTACAACTGTAATTTGTTAAACAAGGGAAATTTAGTACATCAATGGTTAATTTACGTATAAATCCCCGTGTAAGGTCCATCTAACTTTAGGACAACGATTCGCGAATGGGTTATCAATCCGAAACAGTAGCCCTTCTTTTTTCAAAGTATATTTTTTTAAAGCCAAATTTTTTAGCTATGAGAAAAACATTGACTGTTTTTGGAATGTTACTTCTATGTGTCACTTTTGGCACAACTCTTCTGGCTCAGCAAAGCCGCTTTACCGGTACTGTTTTAAATGATGATGGCCAACCAATCAAGTTTGCTACTTTGCAAGTAGTTGGTTCATCTGTTGGTGTGAGTGCTGATCAGCAAGGACGTTTTTCGATAAACGCTTCTTCCGGCCAGCAACTGCAAATATCTGCCGTGGGCTATGAAACCCATACCATCACTCTTGGAAATGACAGAGACCTCGTAATTAAACTGGCTTCATCAGAAAGCAAGATGGGCGAAGTTGTTGTAACGGCGCTTGGGATCACCCGATCCAAGAAAACGCTCGGCTACGCCGTACAGGAACTGAACAATGCGGCACTGACGGAGGCTGCCGACAATAATATTGTAAACACCATATCCGGCAAAATCGCCGGCGCGCAGGTTACCAGTGGTGGTAGCACAATCGGATCTTCTTCCAGGATCGTGATAAGGGGTAATGCATCCTTCAGCGGCAACCAGCCTTTATTTGTCGTAGACGGGACCCCTATCGACAATACGACAACTAATCTTGGCGGAGGTGGAGGCGTGGATTGGGGCAATACTGCTGCTGATCTTGATCCAAATGACATCGAGTCGATGACGGTTCTTAAAGGAGCCAGTGCTGCAGCATTATACGGGAGTCGTGCCACGAATGGAGTAATTCTTATCACGACGAAGAAAGCTGCAAAGGGAAGAAAGCTAGGCGTCGATTTCAATTCTTCCGTTGTGGCCAATGTTCCCGGCTATTGGCCTAAATACCAAAATGAGTATGGTGGTGGATGGGACGGAGAGGAGTACGTTTATAAACGATTCCTTGCTGCTAATCCCGGTTCGACACTTAGTTATAACGACTATGCCAAACAATACGCCTATAATTACGTAGATGGAGCAGGTGGTGGCGTGAACGATGCCTGGCCAATTAACTGGGGGCCAAGACTGGATGCAGGACTTAAACTCGACCAGTGGTCGACAGGTAAAAACAGTCCGTGGGTCTCGAGGCCGAACAACTATAAGGATTTCTATAGTACCCAAATCACGACCGTTAACAATGTATCGGTAAGTGCAAACGGTGATAAAGCGAGTGGGCGCTTTTCCTTTACGAACGAAAATACGCCTCGCGGCATTTTGCCAAATACAGATCAGAAGCAAAATACCGTCAATACCAGTTTTACGCTTAATCCTACAGACAGGCTTTCTTTGGTTGGCAACCTGACGTATCTCGTCAAGCACAGTAACAATATACCGATCAACGGTTATACAGGTGTCGGTGTTGACTTTGCATGGACGGAGCGGGATTTTGATACCAAATACCTTGAAGACCAGTTTAACCAAAGTGGTAACGTTTCAATGTGGCCAGGCGTCGATAACTATTTCTATTATTACCATAATAATAATACCCTTGACAGGGACAGGGCCTTTGGAAACATTAATGCAACCTATAAAATTACGAACTGGCTGTCCGCAATGGCAAGGGGCGGAGTTGATTATTACAGGGAAAGAAGAAAATCGATCGTTCAATCGGGTACAGCAAGCAATGTTCGCAAGAAGCGCGGCGGTCAGTTCACTCAAACGGATATTTTTACCCAGGAACAGAACTATGACTTCATCTTAAACTTCGACAAGACCTTTGGAGCCATACGGATTGATGGTCTGGCAGGCGGTAATTACAGGGACAACACTTACAACAGTTCCACTCTTGGAGCGAGTGACCTTACAGTGCCTGATTTGTACACCATATCAAATGTAAAGGGTACTCCTGCGGCTTCGATGTTTGACTCCCATAAAAGGACCAACAGTGTGTTTGCAGAGGCTAATGCATCGTACAAGGACTTCCTTTTTCTTGGAGTAACAGGCCGTAATGATTGGAGTTCAACCCTTCCGGCAAACAACCGGTCTTATTTTTATCCCTCGGTAAGCCTGGGATTTGACCTCACCAAAGGACTAAACATTACTTCAGATATTTTGAATTATGCGAAGCTGAGGGCGAGCTGGGCGAAGGTTGGTGGAGACACGGACCCTTACCAGTTGGCAGGTACTTACTCCGCCAGTTCATTTAATGGAATTTCAGTATTTACCCCCGGGGGCACCTTGCCTCCGCGTGATTTAAAACCACAGGAAACAAAGTCGTACGAAATTGGAACCAATTTGAGGCTTTTGAAAAACCGGATTTCCCTTGATCTGACTTACTATGACCAGACGACCGTAAACCAAATCATTAGTGTTGCTACCTCTACGACGACCGGTTACACAGGAGAGCTACTCAATGCGGGCGAGGTTGAAAATAAGGGCGTAGAAATTATGTTGAACGGTAAAGTTCTTAAGAACAAAACCGGCCTTAATTGGGATATAACCGTCAACTGGGCCAAAAACTCTGACATGGTCAATACGCTGTATGGAGGACTGCAGTCGTACGTAATTTCTCCGGGATTCGGCGGGGCGAAAACATTAGCTATTCCTGGTCAAAAATGGGGCATACTTTGGGGACTTCCTTTTGTAAGGGATCTGAAATCTGGTAAAATCGTAGTAGATAATACGGGCATCCCTCTAACAACCAATGTTGCCAAGAATTTTGGTACGGTTACTCCCGATTGGATCGGTGGCATTAATAATTCATTCCAGTATAAAAATTTCAACCTGAGTTTCCTGGTTGATATGCGTAAGGGTGGAAAATTCTTCAGTGTTACTGCATGGCATTCCTATCCAACAGGAAGTTATACCGTGACCACGGCTAATCATGTCCGGGAAAATGGGATGATTGTTGACGCTGTAAAACAGGACGGTACTCCAAATGATGTCAGGGTTGCCGCCGAGGATTATTATGGCGGAGCCTGGGTATGGAATAACCATGAATATTCAATACTCGATGGATCTTACATAAAATTGAGAGAGGTAATATTTGGCTATAATGTAAATGTTAGAAGGATTCCCTGGCTTGCAAAACTCAATCTTTCCGTTTTTGGAAGAAATCTCGCGATACTCTCCCAGGATAAGAGCACGAAACAATTTGGATTGGATCCGGAGGTCGGGCTGGGAGGCGGAGACTATGGAGTAGGATTTGAAAATTTCCAAATCCCAACTACACGGAATTTTGGTTTTAAAGTTTCGGCCGGTTTCTAAAACTATAGCGGAGAAAAAGCTTTAGAAAATCAATCTAACCAACTAAATAACCTGATGTGAAAAAGATAACAACAATAAAATTGCTGGTGGCCGTGACTCTTATTTCTGCATTGACTATCGGCTGTACCAAGAAATTTGACTCGATTAACACAAACCCTAATGCGCCTACTGTAGTACCTGCGACGAATGTGTTAGCCAAAGGGATCTTGTCGTCCGCCAGCACCCTGTTTGGCGAAAGGCTTGATATTTATTATACCGGCTCCTATGCAGGAATGACTGCTGCCATTGGCCTTGGTGATTATGAATATCGCGTTGATATTAATAACAGTATGTGGCGCGGAATGTACCTGGCTATGAGTTACCTGGTTAATGCGTCGGATCTGGCCAAGAAGGAAAACAATATGAACCTGTATGCAGCTGCCCTGACCCTTAAGGCCTACGATGCACAAAAAACGACCGATATGTGGGGCGACGTTCCGTATTCAGAAGCATTTCACCTGAAAGACTCCGGGTTATTGTATCCCCATTACGACAGCGGCCCGACTGTGTATAAGGAGATCCTCGCAGAATTGAAGCAGGCAGCAGACATATTCAAATCGGGTGGAACGGGAGCGCTGGGAGTTGGAGACCTGATTTATAAAGGTGACGTCAGTAAATGGCGGAAATTTTGTAACTCTCTTCGATTAAGAGTTGCTATTCGGATGTCTTCGGTTGACCAGGCAACTGCAAAATCTGTGATTGGTGAAGTCTTGGGTGACCCGACGTCCTACCCGGTGATGGCTGTCAATAGCGACAACGCTTACCTGAATTTTCCAGGTGTGACACCCGACCTTGAATATTGGTATATCCGCTTAGGTACCACGGGCGCTTATACAGATCAATACCGGATGAATTATGTGCTTGTGAATGCGCTGCAAGGTAACAATGATCCGAGACTGCCGATTTATGCCAGGCTGAGTAACAATGGAGGATATAATGGATATCGTTTTGGTCCCAATCAACTCAGTGATCCTAACAACAACGGAAATAACGTTTCGGGAATTGGTAACCGTTTTTCTCAAAATCCCGCTGGTTTTTCACCTCTTATGAATGCCGCCGAAGTAAGTTTTATTAAGGCTGAAGCCTTCCAGAGGGGCCTTGCGAGTGGAAATGCGCAAGCTGCATATGAAAATGGAATCACCTTGTCCTGTACAGAAAACGGGATATCGGCCGCTTCGATTGCAACATTACTTTCGCAGCCCGAGGTGGCATGGAACGGTGGCACCACGAGCAATCTTCAAAAAATTTACCTTCAAAAATGGATAAGTCTTTTCAAACAAAGCGAGGAGGCATGGTCCGAAGCAAGGAGAACTGATGTGCCGCTCATGACCGATGTTTCAAAGAATTATTCTGCCAGTCATAACAGGCCGCCTTTCAGGCTTGCATATGCTGATGAAGAAAAGACGTTAAACCCGAACTTTCCGACGAAGGTGGTAGAGACGGATATTTTCTGGGGTACGCAAATCTGGTGGGATACAAGGACGGGAGTTCATTAGTATCTTCCGGTGGGTGGTACTTTGGATGTGATACGATTAGCTGTGAGCTGTTTTGGAGCTGGGTTAATGACTCAAGGTCGATTTGAGTGGTACTTTGATTTTGATTCCGTATTTTTTTGACGATTTGTTTTTAGCCGAAGAATGATTTGTTGTAGACAAACTGCTGCGATGCCAGCTGTCTCCGGCAACGGCTGTAATTATATGAATGATGAAGTTTTTGAATTTTGTATTTCCCGTGGCCCTGGCCTGTTCGCTTAGCCCTATTTATTGCCAGATTTCGAATACACCTGCATTGATAGAAAAAAAGGATTTTGACCCGTCGACCCTTTTATGGTATCAATCACCTGCTTCCGCCTGGGAAGAGGCTCTTCCGGTTGGAAACGGCCGTATTGGTGCCATGGTTTTCGGAAAAAACGGGGAGGAACGAATTCAGCTGAATGATGACACCTACTGGAGCGGGGGGCCTTATTCGACAGTTGTAAAAGGAGGGTATAAAGAGTTACCTGAAATTCAAAAGGATATTTTTGAAGGCCGGCCTATTGAAGGACATAAACTTTTTGGGCGGTACTTAATGGGATACCCGGTAGAACAACAAAAGTACCAGGCACTGGCCGATATAGTTCTTTCATTTAAAGATGAAAAACAAGTTACTGGCTATAAACGTTGGCTGGATCTGACAACGTCGGTTACGGGGGTACAGTATAAAGCACATGGCGTTACCTATCAAAGAGAAGTCTTTGCCTCGGTCCCCGACCAGGCGATCGTAGTAAGAATTAGCGCGGATAAGCCAGCAAGTATTTCATTCACAGCAGAACTACGGGGTGTACGCAATAGTAGCATGTCAAATTATGCAACCGACTATTTCAGAATGGATGGAGCTGGGAATGATGGCCTCGTACTGGAAGGAAAATCTGCAGACTACATGGGCATTGAAGGTAAAATCCGGTATGAAGCCAGATTAAAAGCGGTCGCTGAAGGAGGACAGGTAAAGGTAACCGATGATGACCTTACGGTTGAAAACGCAGATGCCGTGACGTTGTATTTTGTCAACGCGACTAATTTCGTTAGCTATAACGACGTCAGCGGTGATTATCACTCCAAAGTTCAGAATTACCTAAAGAACATTGAAACAAAGACATACACTAGTATTCGAGATGCGTCAGTAAAAGACTACCAATCTTTTTTTAACCGTCTGTCGATCAGTCTTCCGGCAACGGGCATTTCCTTTTTACCCACAGATGATCGAATCAAGAACTTTTCGACTCAATCGGATCCGCAGTTAGCATCCCTTAGTTACCAGTTTGGACGGTATATACTTATTTCTTCATCAAGGCCGGGGACACAGCCTGCTAATCTTCAAGGCATCTGGAATAACAATATGAATCCTCCATGGGATTCCAAGTACACAACTAATATCAATACCGAAATGAACTATTGGCCTGTCGAAACGGCCAACCTTTCTGAACTGTGCGAACCGCTTATCCAGATGGTAAAGGATCTTACCGACCAGGGAGGTAAAGTTGCTAAAGAGCATTATGGGGCAAGCGGCTGGGTATGCCATCAAAATACAGATATCTGGAGGGTGGCTGCACCAATGGATGGGCCCACGTGGGGTACGTTCACTGTCGGAGGTGCCTGGCTGACCACACAGCTTTGGGAGCATTATTTATTCAACCTCGACAAGGCATATCTTAAGGACATCTATCCAGTGATAAAAGGGTCGGTCCAATTTTTTATGGATTTTCTCGTCGAGTATCCCAAAAATAAAAACTGGTTAATTACCTGTCCGTCGACGTCACCTGAAAACCCACCCAAGGGTCCTGGCTACCATTATTTTTTTGACGAAGTCACTGCCATGTATTATTTCACGACAATCTGCGCAGGTTCTTCGATTGACATGCAGATACTGTCTGATTTATTTGATGATTATATACAGGCCAGCAATATAATGGGCGTTGACAAAGAGTTTTCTGCCAGAGTCGCCGTTGCCCGTTCAAGACTCGTGCCTCCACAGGTTGGCAAGGATGGGATGTTACAGGAATGGGCCGAGGACTATGAACAGTTGGAGCCGAAACACCGGCATATCTCACTTCTTTACGGGTTGTATCCAGGGCATGTTATTTCCGCCAGAAAAACGCCATCATTAATTACGCCGGTAAAAAAGGTGCTGGACGAACGTGGGGATGAAGGTGCTGGTTTTTCGAGGGCGTGGAAAATGAGTATCTGGGCACGGCTTTATGACGGTGACAGGGCGTATAAAATATTTAAAGGTTACCTTGATAAACAATGTTTTCCCCAGCTATTTGCAAAATGTTTTACTCCTATGCAAGTCGATGGCACCTTAGGGGTGACAGCAGCCATATCGGAAATGTTAGTACAGTCGCATGAGGGAGTGATCGATCTGCTACCTGCATTACCTGCAGAATGGAGTGAAGGAAAAATCACTGGGGTGATTGCACGAGGAGCTTTTGAGCTTGGCTTCCAATGGAGAAATCATAAATTAACAAATGCGTCGGTCCTGTCGAGGAAGGGTGGTGTCTGCCGGATCGATGTAAAGGTGCCGGTCGTTGTTAAAAACAATGGGAAAACAATACCCGTAAAAACGATCGGCAATGGAATCATCGAATTTCAAACAAGGCAGGGGGAAATATATTCGATCAACGCGAAGTGAATTGTCTCTTAATTGCGGAACTAAAGGAAAGACGACCCGTAAAAATTAAGTAATGAATCGAAACCTGAGTAAAATTATTTTTTTGTTCCTTTTTGTAACGAGTGTTTTGCTGTGTTATGCTCAGAAGTCTGTTCGGCTCAGACTCGAGGATATTTATGGAAGTACTATTTATAGTCAGAAATCGTTCGGCCCCATTCGTTGGATGAAAGGCAATGATGGTTATTCCACACTGGAGACGGATGAAACTTATGGGGGAAAAGACATTGTTCGATATGATGCCGTAACAGGAGAAAGAAAAGTCCTGGTTTCCGCAAAAGAACTCATCCCGGCAGGAGAAAAAACGCCGTTGTTAATCGCTGATTACAACTGGAGTGATGACAATAGCAAATTATTGATTTTTACAAACACCCGCAGGGTGTGGCGCTATAATACCCGCGGCGATTATTGGGTTCTCGATTTAAGAACGGGCAAGCTGCAGCAACTTGGAAAGTCTGTCGAAAGAACGACGATGATGTTCGCCAAATTTTCACCTGATGGTTCTAAAGTCGCCTATGAAAGTAAATACAATATTTATGTTGAGGATCTCTTAACCGGAAAGATCCAGCAAATAACCCACGATGGAGGTGGCAATATTATTAACGGGACGTTCGACTGGGTTTATGAAGAAGAGTTGAATTGCAGGGACGGTTTTCGCTGGAGCCCGGACGGTAAATATATTGCTTACTGGCAGTCTGATACAAAGGGTACCGGTACTTTCTATTTGATCGATAACATTGATTCCATTTATTCCCGGCCAATTCCGCTTCCTTATCCCAAAGTTGGTACCACCTTATCATCAGTAAAAATCGGTATTGTCGCTGCCACAGGGGGTAATACTCAATGGTTCAACATACCTGGCGACCCGCGTAATCATTACCTGGCAAGAATGGATTTCATCCCCGGTTCAGACGAAGTAATGATACAGCAGTTAAACCGTAAACAGGATTCGAACCGTGTTTGGGTGGGGGATGTAACTACGATGAAACTTAGAAACATCTTCACCGATTCAGATAAGGCTTTTCTTGACATTTACGACAATATTCTTTGGCTTGATAGAAGCAAATATTTTACCTGGTGCAGCGAGCGCGATGGATGGCTACATGTTTATAAAGTATCGAGGGACGGGAAATTTGTCCAGGTAGTTACGAAGGGGAATTTTGACGTCGTGCAGGTTTCCTGTATCGATACCACCGGCGGTTATGTATATTACATTGCATCACCTCAAAATTATACCCAACGTTACCTGTACAGAAGCCGCCTGGACGGGAGTGGTGAGGCGGAGCGGGTTACACCGGGACAGTTCGAAGGACAGAGTTCCTATCAAATTTCCTCGAATGGGAAATGGGCAATACAGACCTTTCAAAACGTTACGACACCACCTGTGATCTCCCTAGTTAAACTTCCTGAGCATACCACGATTAAAGTTTTGGAAGATAACCACGAGCTGAAAAGCAGGTACCAGAGCCTTGCCCTGCGACCGAAAGAATTCTTCAGGGTGAACATAGGGGACGTTGATCTGGATGCGTGGATGATTAAACCAGTCGATTTTGATCCTTTGAAAAAGTACCCGCTGCTTTTTTATGTTTATGGTGAGCCAGCCGGTTCAACTGTACAGGACAGCTGGGACGGAGGTGATCTTTGGCACCAATACCTGGCGCAAAAGGGTTACGTTGTTGTGAGTGTTGACAACCGAGGCACAAAGGCCCCTCGAGGCAGAGACTGGAGAAAATCTATTTATGGACAGATCGGTATTTTGGCCTCGCAGGACCAGAGTAGGGCTGCACTTCAAATTTTTAAAATGTTTCCATTTATCGACAGTTCGAGGGTTGGCATATGGGGATGGAGCGGCGGGGGACAAATGACCTTGAATTGTATGTTTCGCTTTCCCCAGATCTATAAAACCGGTCTCGCTGTCTCTTTTGTTTCTGATCAACGTTTATATGATGCTACCTACCAGGAGCGGTATATGGGCCTGCTAAGTGAAAATTCAAAGGGGTACCACGACGGCTCGCCGCTGTTTTATGCAAAGAATTTGCAGGGCAAGCTGATGATCATTCACGGAACCGGAGATGATAATGTGCACTACCAGAGTTTTGAGATGTTAACCAATGAATTAATAAAGCAAAATAAACTTTTCTATATGATGTCTTACCCTATGCGTTCTCATGGCATTTTTGAAAGAGACAATACTTCTCTTCATTTGAGAAGAACGATGGAAAAATTTTGGAATGAAAATCTTTGATCGAAACAATAAAATGAAAAGTTATGGAGAGCTATCCAAGCATTTTTAACGATGTTATCGGACCGGTAATGAGAGGCCCGTCAAGTTCTCATTGTGCTGCTTCACTGAGAATCGGGCGGTTGTGTCGCGACCTGATGGATGGGAAGATAAGCCATATATTGATTGAATTTGATCCCAACGGTTCTTTAGCTACTACCCACAAAAGCCAAGGATCTGATATGGGACTTTTTGGCGGGTTTCTTGGTTGGGAGGCTTACGATGAACGGTTGCCACAGTCCGAACATTTTATGGAACTCGAAGGGATAAAAGTTGAAATAGAAATCCATGATATCGGCGCGAGCCATCCCAACACCTATAAGCTTACGCTGAGCAACAGTGAAGAGAGCCATAGGTTGGTTGCAATTTCAACCGGTGGAGGAATGATAGAAGTGATATCAATAGACGGAAATGAAATTTCCATGGGTGGCGATTTTTACGAGACACTTATTTATTGCGACAACCCAGGTTCGGTTATGTCATTTATGGAACGAACCGTGGACTTCGACAGCATTAACTGGCGCCCGGGAAAGGAACCAGGTCTCAGCTTTATCCAGGTGAGGGGTCAGCAATTCCCCAGTGAAACACTATGCCAGGAACTTGAGGCTATGGACGAAGTGAGGTTCGTTAAGAAGCTGGCGCCGGTACTGCCTATTCTCTCCCGGAAAAACCTTATGGTGCCTTTTATAACCTGTGAGGAAATGCTGGCTTATAACAGCGATAAAAATCTCGAATTATGGGAACTGGCAGTTGCGTATGAAAGCGAAAGAGGTAATATTTCGAAGAAAGAAGTTTTTGAAAAAATGCGGTCGATCATCACCATTATGAAAAATGGTATTGAAACCGGATTGAAAGGCACCAGCTATGACGATCGGATTTTAGGCAGTCAGTCTGTCCAGTTGAAAGAGAAACTGAATACGAATCAGCTGCCTGGAGGCAATGTCATTAACACGATCATCATGTACGTCTCTTCCCTTATGGAAGTTAAGAGTTCAATGGGTGTTATCGTGGCGGCGCCGACGGCGGGATCGTGTGGTGCACTGCCCGGAGCTGTCATTGGAATGGCAGACGCGTTAAACATAGGCGAAGAAGAAGTAATAAAGGCAATGCTCGTCGCAGGGCTTATTGGTGTCTTTGTTGCGGCCCACGCGACATTCGCAGCGGAGGTAGGTGGCTGTATGGCTGAAACGGGAGCTGGTTCCGGAATGGCAGCTGCAGCGCTGGTCTTTCTTGCAAAAGGAAATTTGCAGCAGTCCCTCGCCGCCGCATCTATGTCTCTGCAAAACTCCCTTGGGCTGATCTGCGATCCTATAGGAAACAGGGTCGAAGCGCCATGTCTTGGACGAAATGTAATGGCGGCGTCGAACGCCGTTTCGTCTGCTAATATGGCTTTGGCCAATTATGACCACCTGATACCGCTCGATGAAGTAATAGAAACCATGAAGAGTGTCGGCGATCAGATTCATCATACGTTGCGTTGTACGAACCTGGGAGGACTTTCTGTAACCAAGACAGCCCAGAAAATTGAGGAGAGTCTTGAGAGTCGAAATCAATCGTTTTTTAAAGTTTGTTGATCTGCATGTTTGATAAGAACACTTATGTTGGACGGAGAAGAAAACTAAAGAATGCTATAGGCAGTGGTTTGATTCTGCTGTTGGGAAATGAAGAAAGCAGCATGAACTACCGCGACAATTTATATCCCTTTCGGCAGGATAGTAGTTTCTTATATTTTTTCGGTATCGACCAACCTGGACTTGCAGGTGTTCTCGATGTGGACGCCGACCAGGAAATTTTGTTTGGTGATGATCTTACAACTGAGCAGATTGTTTGGACAGGATTCAGAGAACCGCTGCGCGAAACTTCTGATCGCGTTGGAGTAGAGTTAGTAAGGAATAAACTTCAGCTACACGTAAAATTAGCGGAAGCTTCGGCGCGACATCAAAAAATTCATTACTTACCTCCCTACCGTCCGGAACAAATTGACCTGTTGCAAAGTTTGTTAGGACTTCAGGCTGGCGCGGTTCAGGAAATGTTTTCGGTTGATCTCATCAAAGCCGTTGTAGCTCAGCGCTCCTATAAGTCTGCCGAGGAAATCGCGGAAATCACAAAGGCAGTGAATACCACTGTTGATATGCAATTGTATGCGATTACGACAGCAAGGGAAGGCATGACCGAAATGCAGGTGGCTGCAAACGTTCAGAGTATTGCCGTAGCTGCGGGGGGGAATCTTTCGTTCCCGACAATTCTTACGATGCGGGGAGAAATATTGCATAATGGTTTCAGCCGCGCGGTGCTCAGGGAGCCCAATACTGTTTTATGCGACTGTGGCGCCGAGACAGATAGACATTATGCAGGAGATCTGACGCGGACCTTTCCCGTCGGTAAAAAATTTACCGACAATCAAAGAGACATCTACGACATCGTTTATAATGCGCATATGCACGCTGTCAGTTTATTGAAACCCGGAATACAATTCCGGGATATTCACCTTCATGCATGTGAAAAATTAGTTGAAGGCCTCCAACGACTGGGTTTGATGAAGGGGGATATCAAAGAATCGGTTGCGCTTGGAGCGCATGCACTTTTTTTCCCCTGCGGTCTTGGACACATGTTGGGATTGGATATTCACGATATGGAGAACCTCGGAGAAAAATACGTAGGTTATGATGACTCTATTGTTAAAAGCACGCAGTTTGGTTTAAAATCCTTGAGGTTAGGACGTGCCCTGGAAGCGGGATTCGTCATCACAGTCGAACCGGGAATTTATTTTAACCCGGCTTTGATTGATGAATGGTTTGCAGGAAAAAAATTCGAATCCTTTATTATTTATGAGAGGCTAAAAGATTTTGGAAACCTTGGCGGTGTGAGAATTGAAGAGGATTTTCTAATTACTGAAAAGGGAAGCGAATTATTGGGTCGTCCATTAGCGAAGGGCGCAACTGAAATCGAAGAATTGAGACAATTGTAAAATTTGGCGCTTAATACAAAATCAGAATGAATATTTTCTATAATCGAAAGCTACGATTGATTTTTCTAATCATCGTGGCAAGCTGGTGTGGTCCGACGGGTCTGAAAGGCCAGCAAAAGGATGTTCTTTATGTTCCACACGCCTGGCAACCTAAAGTGTGGGTTTCAGATGTCCCCGGCGGTTGTCCCTTCAAAAGATCGCATGCGTTTTCAGCGATTGCTTTTCTTGGCACACATGTCAGCTATACAGACGCTGATACCTGGTATCCGTCATGGGCTTCAGACGGCAACATGTATAGCGGGTTTGCAGACGGAGAGATAGGGCTTGAAAGTACACACTCCAGCGGAGGTGCGAAAGCTAATACCGGAAATGCAAAAATAGAAGGGGATGATCCTATGCACTTAAAAATAACTTCACTTGGTATCGAATATGCTTCGGCATTGCCTTACCAGGGGCGCTATCCCTGTGCGAATCTCGTTTACAATGGAATATGGTATTACGGAACTTACGGAATTGACTTTGACCCAAATCCTGAAAATAAAAAATATAGCTGGGCTATCTGTGGTCCTTTACCGGGCTTTCGCATATCCAAAGATTACGGTAAGTCGTGGACGCCTTGTCCTAACACACTTGAGAATCCCTTGTTTCCCGAGTCGGGCAAAGAGGGAAAGATTGTGAAAATGGGCACTCCCCATTTTGTAGATTTTGGACAAAACCTCGAAAATTCACCAGATGGATATGCATACCTGGTGGGGCACGGCGGGGCAGATGACGATCCGCATCCGCGGGTTGCCAATAACAGTTGGATCGCTGGCGATGCTGTTTATATGGCCAGGGTAAAACCTTCGCCCGAGACGATAAACCGTCTTGAAGACTACGAGTTCTTCGCGGGCAACGACGCAACGGGCCATCCAATATGGTCGCATCATTTTTCTGATATTAAGCCGGTAACAGAATGGATGCATCATATGGGATGCACAAACATTACGTATGATAAACCTTTGCGTAAGTACCTGATGTGCGTAACTGATGGATGGCCGGGCATAGAAAATATGAATTCCTATGTACTGGAATCCGACAATATTACTGGTCCTTACAATCTGATCACTTACATGAAGAATTTCGGAACGCAAGGTTATTTTATGACGATTCCATCGAAATTCATTGCGGCGGACGGGAAGAGTTTTTGGCTGAGTTACTCTGCCAATTTCAGCCAGGGTTATTTCGGAGATATTACGAAGTCTAATCCGCGGGGCAGTCGTTATGCCTGGAATTTACAACAGGTACAGTTTGTGGACAGCAAAGAAGAAGAATCGTTGATGAAAGAAATGCAAAACGGGGAGGCGGATCCAATAAAAAGTCAAAAAAATATCGCGCTCAAGGCCAATGTTGAAGTTTCATCTTCTTTAAGAAGCGCCAGGCCCATGACTGAATTACACCAGTATTTTGGTGAAGGAGCTGTTGATGGTATCGTTGGCGATGGCTCGAAAAACGCGCTCAACGAGTGGGTGAGCGACGCAGAAACCAATACGGCCTTCATCAGGCTCAATTGGAAAGAGCCACAACATGTTTCCAAAGTATGGCTTTTTGACCTGCCGAATTTAAAAGATCAAATTACCTCGGGTATGCTTGTTTTTAGCGACGGATCGACGATCAGCGTTTCTGCATTACCAAATGATGCCGCTTCGGCAAAGGAAATCCTCTTTCCTGAAAAGAAAATCAATTGGATGGCATTCATCGTCAATAGTGTGTCAGAGACAACGAGCAATGCGGGTCTTTCAGAAATAGCCGTTTTCAATTGACAGATGGTTTGACGATCAAAAAAGATAATACTCCTTCACGGATAGAAACATTCAAGCTATATGAGAGCAGTAATTTTGGCAGAGCCGGGATCTTTAATTGATTCCAATGTGGATCCTCCAGGCGAAATACGGGAACACGAAGTTTTGCTCAGGATGAAGTGTTTAGGCATCTGTGGTACAGACCTGCATGCATATAAAGGACGCCAACCTTTTTTCACGTATCCAAGAATTCTTGGTCATGAAATCGCTGCTGAAGTGATTTCCTTCGGAAGGGATGTTGAGAATTTGCGTGCCGGGGACTTATGTACCGTGATGCCCTACCGTAACAAACTGAATGACCAAGCCGTAAGGAATGGTAAATACAACTGTGGAAGTTCACTGGCATATATGGGGGTTCATGAGGATGGCGCTATGCAGGAATATTTCGTGCGTGATGCCAGAGATGTGTATGTTACTAATGGTCTTTCGCCCGAACAGACAGCGATGATCGAGCCTCTTGCAATTGGAAGCCACGCCATCGAAAGGGCGAACATAAAGCCCGATGATATCGTATTGGTTGTAGGAGCTGGCCCTATCGGCATCGCGGTGATCACGATGGGTGTATTAAAGGGTGCCAGTTTCATTGTTACTGACACGAATGACAACAGGCTTGAATTTATCAGAAATCACTATCCGGGCGTGCGAACCGTAAAGGCAGATGACGATGTTTTGAGCGCCGTCAAAGATCAATTTGATGGAAACCTCCCGACGATTGTAATTGATGCTACCGGCAATCGCAGCTCTATGCAAAAGTGTTTCGATTACGTATCGCATGGAGGAACGATCGTGTTTGTCGGATTAATCATCGGGAATATCGAATTCTTTGATCCTTTATTTCATGCAAAAGAAATTACCTTGAAATCGTCGAGAAATGCTTTGCCGGAGGATTTTAAGAAAATTATCAGGCTAATGCGTTCGGGTCTTATCGATGTCAGTCAGCTTGTTACCACGCATTTACATTTTGATTCGTTGACGGAGAGTTTTCCGCGGCTGTTTGAACCGCAAACGAATGTTATTAAGGCAGTCGTAGACTTTTAAATATAGGGCGGAACGATTATGCTTCGAATTGATAGTCACCAACATTTCTGGATATATAACCCCGAGCGTCAGAACTGGATGACTGATGAAATGGGAGTCTTAAAAAAGGATTTCGTTCCGGCGGATCTTTCCGCTTTACTTGCGGAGTGCAGCATTGATGGTTCGGTGGCTGTACAAGCGAGCCAGGCAGAAGTTGAAAACGAATTCCTTCTTGATCTTGCCAGTAAAAGTTCCCTAATCAAGGGAGTGGTTGGATGGGTCGACCTGCAATCAAGTACGGTAACTGAAAGACTTTCTTATTACAGCACCCAAAAGAAAATGAGGGGATTCAGGCATGTTATCCACGATGAGCCGGACATCAATTTTATGTTGCGTCCTTCGTTTTTACGTGGCATCAGAGCTTTGCGGGCTTACGAATTTACTTATGATCTACTGATCTATCCGGTGCACTTGCCGAATGCTTTGCAATTGGTCCGGCAGTTCCCGGAACAGCCTTTTGTTATTGATCATATTGCCAAACCCAATATTGGTAAAGGACAGCTATTCGAATGGAAAAAGCACCTGGCAGCTCTCGCCGGTATTCCCAACGTATCGTGCAAAATATCCGGTATGGTTACAGAAGCCAGATGGAAAAACTGGAAGCAAACAGATTTTTTTCCCTACCTGGATACGATTGTGGAATTATTTGGAATAAAAAGAATTTTATATGGTTCCGACTGGCCCGTATGCACCCTTTCAGCATCCTATTCGGAAACATACGGAATCGTAAAAACCTATTTTGACTCTTTTTCGCGCGGTGAACAGGACGATTTTTTTGGCGGCAACGCGATTCGATTTTATGGCTTAACGAACGATGAAGGTCTACCATGAATTTAACTCCCACCTATAAGGCGGACATATTTACGAGTGACTTTCCGGCTAACGGAGGAAGGCTTGTTTGCGGGACCTCCGGGCTCGGAGGCGTTTGGGGCCGTGTAGATGAGCAGGAAAGTATTGACAGCATTCTTTATGCGCTTGAAAGCGGAATTTCTTGTTTTGACACATCTCCATCGTATAGTAACGCTGAACTTTACCTCGGTCGGGCGCTTTCTAAATGGAAGGGTCAGCGGCCTTTTGTAAGCACCAAAGTGGGTCGCCTCAAAGCAGAAACGGCTTTTGATGCGCGGCTGGATTATTCCAGAAACGGGATGCGTGAAAGCCTGTTGCGAAGCCTTGATCTACTTGGGCTCGATTCGGTTGATCTTTTGTTCTTGCACGAACCCCAGTGGGTTCCTCTTGCCCGTATTGATGAAATTCTTGAGGCACTACTGTCATTTAGAGAAGAAGGATATACCAAACTGCTTGGTATCGGTGGCAACCCATCTCAATCATTTGAACCTTATATTGACAGAAGGTATTTCCAGGTTATTTCGAGTTTCACAAAGATGGATGCATGCAACCTGTCGGCCTTTGAAGAAATTTTGCCGAAAACGATTCCTCAGCACATTCATTTCTACGCTGCCTCATCACTTCATTTCGGTTTATTGGGGAATCGGTTTACACGTTTTGCTGCCGAGGGTAATAAAGGTTATGAAGACAACATATCGCTGAAAGACATTGAAACTGCTAAATTGATAAATGAGGTTGCTGTTGAGTCCGGCATGCCGCTCGCGGAGCTGGCACAACGCTATCTTTTTTGTATTGCGGAAGCTACGCGGGTGGTGATGGGTGCAAGAAAGCTTGACCAGGTTTCAGATACAATTGAATGTTGGAACAAGGGCGCAATTTCGCGGGAATTATTTGATAGGATCACACGAATCATCATGGATCATTAGGTTGTTGTGCGGTTTGGGTTTCACCTTTTCGAAACTGGCAAGCTGCGATAGCAAGAAAAATCTTTCCTCTCATTGACGACCCAAGGTTGAAAATCTGATTTATGATCAAAAAGTTATTATTGCCACTTATTCGGTTCGTGCTTACAACGGGCCTGAATGTTTACCCGATTTTCTCAATCGCCCAGTCACCGATTAAGGTATTTATACTTGCGGGCCAATCCAATATGGTCGGGCATGGAGAAGTTTATGAAAACGCCGCCAGAAGGGCAGCGGGATCTTTGGAATATGAAATTGCCCACGACAGCGCAGGATTTTACGGGAACCTTCGTGACAAGGAGGGTAAATGGAAGAAACGTCCAGATGTATGGGTTTATTTCGACCGGGGCGAAGAGATTAAAAAGGGGGATTTGTCCGTCGGTTATGGAGCAACAGATGGAGAAATAGGCCCGGAATTTCAATTTGGCAATGTCGTCGGAGACCGGGTTAGCAGCCAGGTATTATTGATAAAAACAGCATGGGGCGGTAAAAGCCTGGGAATTGATTTCCGACCGCCCGGGTCCGGCGGGACGACTGGATTTTTTTATAAAAAAATGATCGCTGACATACAAGGTGTGTTGAATAATTTACAAACGATCTTTCCGCAATACAGAGGGCAGGGATACGAGCTGTCGGGTTTTGTCTGGAACCAGGGATGGAATGATGCAGGAGATTCAAACCTGTACAATGAATACAAAGCGAATATGATTCATTTGATACAAGATGTTCGCAAAGACCTGCAGGCTCCCGGACTCCCGTTTGTGCTGATCAATTGTGGCCAGGGAGGATTTCAATCCACACCGGACAGATGGATGCGACGTGTGCAAACCTTTATCGTGTCAGCGCAATCTGACGCTGCAAACAGCAGTGACGCTGGTGGTAACATTGCTTTGGTGGATACACGACCTTTTTGGAGAGACAGCCTCCAGTCGCCCGCCAAGGAGGTACATCATTATAACCGAAATGCCGCGACCTATTATCTGATGGGAGATGCCGCCGGCCATGCGATGATGCAATTATTGAAAAATCAAAAGGCAACCACAAACAGAGACGCCTCTGATGGCGAAATCAACAATGACGGATTGATGGGTTACATTTCATTCCGGACGTCGCCGCAGCCGCGCGGTTATGCTGCCGGTATTGGATTCTATTCGGCCGTCTATTCCATGCTACCCAAACCGATCCATAGTTTCCAGATTGGTCTTGCTTCGACCTGGATCATTCCAGACAATTCAGAAAATCTTACGCAGCCACTATGCCCACCGGGGACATATGCAAGAGAAAACTGGGGCGAAAGGCGCGGACCGACCTTTAAAGATGTTTTTCAGACAATAGAAGGAGGACTGGGTATTTGGGGTAGCACGCAGTTTCGTGCAGGCTATACTTCTCCAAAATTCCAGATTGTCGCAGTTCCTGACTGCTACACCGGAAACTATCTCATTTCCCCCGGATGGGGAAACAGTCCAAGGGTTACAGAAGATAATAAAATGGGAATTGCGCAAATCAGTAACCGGTTACTCGTGCCGCCAGACGGGATCACATTCAGGGAAAATCCGAAAGGGAAGCTGTTTGGCTATTCATGGATGTCACTGCCCTTTTCGGGCGTGAAAAAGCAGGACCCACCGACCGGCAATCAATACTGGACTCTTTTTTTTGCAGTTTCAAACTTTAATGGACCTGTTGCGTTTATCATTCCTGAGTCGTGGAGCAAGATTTCCGCGAACTATCCTTTTGATCATAACCGGGGACTTGACAGCCGCGGAGGTCTATCCGGGGGTGGTGCGCAGGAAATAAATACGGTGCCGTATTTCGAAATGAAAGATAACAGCGGGACTACATATTCCAGAATACCAGAATTCCTTTATCCTGTCAACGCCAATGGTGAAACTGTGCTTATTCAGGATGTGAGGTACTATTCAAGCAAAGCGTTAGCGGACGCGTTTGCCAAATGGAGAAAAGGTGGGCCGGAATGTTCGGGTCGATTCCGTATTTCTGATTCATCGAGTGTTTTGGCAAAGCTGAAGGCGTTACCATTTAACTTTCACCAAACGGACGGAAAAATACCGCTGGTAGGATTTGATGAGACAGTTCAAACAGCGGTATTCAATGATTCAACTGCTTTCGGGCTGAGGTGGTTCCCTTCTCCGATTAGTGACATTGGTGTACTTCCACAATATTTTAAACAGAGCGGGAATTTACGTACCTGTGTTTCCAGTACAGCAGTTCCTAAGGAGCTTACTGAAAAGGAATTTGCACCGGCGGTCAACGGTACTGACTACACATCTCCTGCTTCCGGTTCCTGGGCTGAACCGGGACCTGCGCGAGGTCCTTATTATGCTTACCTCGCTGATGGGTCAAGGGTAACCTATTACTGGTATCGCTTTATAGATCAACCGTCGCTGCAGCAATATAAGCATGTGTGGAGCGATTCGCTGAGGTCAGCCCTACAAGGACTTGTTGAAAAGATTCATCATCATTGGACAATCGACAAGGAATATATGCCTCCGCCAGCTCGTGGTCAAAAGCTGGCACCACTTGATCCCGCACTGATAGTAAAACCGCCTGCCGGACTTGAGGTAGGGTATGTACCGATTGTTACAGCGCAGGGACAATACGCAAAAAAAGCAAGTTCTAAAATGTCGTTCCGGAGGATTACGAAAGGGGATAAAAAAGGGTAAGAAATGTAAATACTGCGGTATTAAAAGATAAGTTTATTTATTGCTGACAACTATTTTTGATCAAAAGTAAAATACTATGGCGGCCCTCAAGTGGGAAGGTATCTATTCGGCGTTGCTTACTCCTTTTGATGCGCATGACTCGATTGATCTCGAACTGTTCAAGATGAATATCCTTGCACAAATGGAGGCTGGAATTGATGGAATCGTATTGGGAGGGTCATTGGGAGAGGCAAGCACATTGCTGGATGTAGAAAAAGATGACTTGTTGGAACAGGCGAAAGAAGTTGTCAAAGATCGCATACCGATTGTATTAAACATTGCTGAGCAGTCGACAAGGCAAGCTGTCAATGCTGCGAGAAACGCCGAAAAGAACGGGGCGGATGGATTGATGGTTTTGCCTCCTATGCGTTATAAGGCTGATGAACACGAGACCCTTGAATTTTTTAAAAGTGTCGCGGTGAGCACGTCATTGCCGATTATGATCTACAATAATCCACACGATTACAAAATTGAGGTTACTCTTGACATGTTTGAAGAACTTGCAAAGTTTCCTTGTGTCCAGGCAATAAAAGAATCGACAAGGGACGTATGCAATGTGACCCGTTTAAAAAACCGGTTTAAAAACCGTTTCAAGATTTTGTGCGGAGTTGACACACTTGCCTTTGAAGAGCTGACGATGGGTGCCGAAGGGTGGGTGGCAGGGCTGGTGGACGCTTTCCCGATTGAAACAGTCGCCGTCTATCGATTGATTAAAGAAGGGAACTATGAATCTGCTCTAAAGATCTTCCGTTGGTTTTTGCCGCTTCTCGAACTGGATACACACCCGAAATTTGCCCAGTATATAAAGCTTGCCGCAACTCAGACCGGCATGGGCAGTGAATATGTAAGAGCACCTCGTCTCAAACTTCAAAGACAGGAACGAGAACAAATTCTCTCGACGATCAATAATGCCATCAAGACGAGGCATGAGATCGAGAAGTATTTGCAGCCGGTCGTTGTGTAAACGATACCTCTGAACGAGTGATAAGTTAAGATAGGTTTTTTACAAAATCCCCTAATGGCAAGGTCGGTAAGCAAAGTAATAAATCATTGCTCGCCTTCATCCGTTCCGCAGAAGTTGCATGCATTGACAGCAGGTAATTTCAGTTAATAACGAGGCAAAAACCGGATATTGATTGGTTCTTGCTTTTAATAATTTTAAAGGGGCGAGGATTAAATACCGGAGCCACCTTCAGCCAGAAACAGGATCGCAACATGTCAGAGCATACAACGAAAAGTATTTCTTTTCAAATAATAAAACGAACATTCCCGGGGATTGCTCTTTTGATTACAACGCTACAGTTACCGGCGCAAAAAAAACCGAACGTGATTTACATTCTTACTGATCAGTGGCGTTCGACAGCATTTGGTTTCGCTGGTAATCAACAGGTAAAAACACCGAACATTGACAGCTTTGCAAAACAGGCGGTCGTTTTTAAAAACTGCGTATCCGTTTGCCCGATCTGTACACCGTACAGGGCTGCGCTGATGACAGGCCGATATCCGACTTCCACCGGCATGTTTATGAATGACCTGTACCTTCCGGAAAAGGAAGAGTGTATGGCCGAAATTTTTAAGAAGGCCGGCTATTCGACTGCTTACTATGGGAAGTGGCACCTCGACGGGCATGGAAGATTTAATAATGTCGAACCCGATAGGAGACAGGGTTTTGACTACTGGAAAGCATCGGAGTGCTCCCACGATTATAACCGGATGTTATTTTATGAAAACGATGATCCCAACGTTAAGTATTGGAACCAGTATTCGCCTTTTGCAATTGAAGAAGATGCAGAAAAATATCTGGAATCTGTGTCAAGGAATAAAAATCCGTTCTTAGTTTTTCTATCCTTCGCAACACCTCATTTTTCAACTGACCAGGCGCCGGCCATATACCAGGAAATGTACCGTGCCGAGAAACTCGGGTTACCGAAGAATGTCACGATCGACAACTTTCCGAATTTGAGAAAGGAACTGCAGCATTATTACGCGCATTGCACGGCCACAGACGAGGCTATAGGACGTCTCATGAAAAAAATTAAGGCCCTTGGCCT
>Ga0157372_10001835_pt1 | contig 23016 bp, 12 predicted proteins | sample C55metaG_FD_115307 | JGI IMG/M metagenome (GOLD analysis project Ga0157372, IMG submission 115307) | Corn rhizosphere microbial communities from Kellogg Biological Station, Michigan, USA - C5-5 metaG | ecosystem: Host-associated > Plants > Roots > Rhizosphere > Soil | place: USA: Michigan... | reverse complement strand
GGCGGTAAAATCTGTGCGTTTATTACCCCGCCAGTAAAAATTATCTGATACCAGTTTTCCGTTTTTATCAATCAATCTTAGTTTGATGAAATGAACATCCGTAAGACCGCTGCTTTTCGGCGCGCCGCCATATACTTCAAAATCCCAAAGCGAGTAGCCCCAGCCCGATCCGCGTTGTAATCCATACATACGCACATACCGGCCTTTCACTTCATCAAAAGTAATCTGCTGAACACCGACATGCCCATCGCCGCTTTCATAAACATCTTTCCAGCTTTTAGCATCGTCAGATACCTGGATCTTGAAAGCTTTACCATATGCCTCCTCCCAGTTTAATTTAACACCGTTTATCTCTTGCTCCCTGCCAAGATCAACGTAGATCCATTCAGCATCGCTGGAATTACTGGCCCACCTGCTTCCCGGATTACCATCCGTTACAGAACCGGCCTCACCCATGGTGGTTGATGATGCAAATGCAGGTTTGTTTAGTGCCAGGTTTTCGCGGTTATCGGCAAAAGCCATGGCAAAGCAATTCAAAGCTGTATTTGATGGGGCATCAATAGTTTTTGACAGGCTGTATTGTTTTACTATTTGTCCATCACTGTTATAAACATCGGCATAAGCGGTGAGGCTGTTTTCGTCAGTACGGGTGGTGTTGATCACTTTAATAGCATTATTTACCGGGTTCCATTGAATATGCACCGGTTCGCAGGCTTTTTTAGCTCCCCAGTAGGCACCGGTGAGGTCATAATAGTAATCATAGGTTTGCCACACCAATGAAGGATAGGCCGACTGGCTCATCCAGGTCATAATACCCGAGGCATCTTCCCAAATGTTATCTTCCCAGCCCTCATACATGGCTTTATTGGTTTCGATGTTTAGCAACTGAGCTTTGCGGCAATAATCCTCGATACCCGAAGGCGCACCGTACCGGTTTTTTATACCATCGTCGTACCTGTCGGGCCCGGCATTGCCTGCGGACGGACCAAAGAAATGCAGGTTCCACATCTCATTGCGGGGCCACCATTTATCCTTCGGCATAAATTTCTTAAAGCTGTCAAAATTGGTAAATACCGCCGTTCCTATCTCGCTGCGAAGCCCCCAGCCCTGGTTACCGCCAAAGCCATTAGGAAAACGGCTGAAGTACCAACGCGGATCAAAGTTAGTCCACGGACCGCTGCCTGTTAGGTTACCGGCGTGTGAGTTGGGCTGATAATACCTGTCGTTACCGTCATAGGCGCTGATATCCTCACGAAGCCAATTGTTGAGCGGGGGTAAAGGCTCCCCCTCATTATCACCGCACCAAATGGCAACGGAAGGATGGTTCCTGAACCGTTTTATTTTTTCGATGGCGTTGGCATTGAAAGTATTTACGTCATTAGGCAGATTAGGGATAGAATTAAGCCAGAAATCATCCCAGATCATGATGCCGTATTTATCGCAGGCATCATAAAATTCTTCATCCGTGGTTGAGCCTATCCAGTTACGGATGATATTAAAATTCATCTCTTTGTGCAAACGCACTTTGGTATCATACTCGTCTCCCCGGCAACGTAACATATACTCGGCCATCCCCCAGTTGCCGCCCTTTAAAAATACTTTGGTGCCATTTACATACAAATGCAATACGTGGCCTACGGTATCATAGCTGTATTTTTTAATGCCGAACCGGATCTGTTTGCTGTCAGATACTTCATCGCCCAGCTTCAGGCTTAAGTTACAGGTGTACAGGTTGGCATCGCCATAGCCATTGGGCCACCACAGTTTTGGGCCGTTGATCACCAGCTGCGAAAAATGTTTTGGGTCGATTTTTACCTCTGCATTGCCGTTAGCACCCACAAATACTTTTTGGGTAAACCGGATATTTCCAGGATTAATAACACCGGTTAAGGTCCCTGTTTGAAAAGTATCTGTGCTGTTTTTCACCCCAACCGAAACCGATACTTCAGCCCGGGCGGTAGTAGGCACATCTGTACGAATCCAGGGATCATTAATGGTAAGGCTACCTGTGTTGCTCAGGTAAACATCATCAGTAATGCCGCTGTTGAGACCCGGTACATAAGGCATCCAATCCCAACTGGCGCTGGGTATATATGTTGGACTGGCATAATTTACCAATGGGTTCAGCGGACAATAAACCAAAACAGCCAGTGTGTTTGCCTCTGTTTTATTTACGAGTTTCGTTACGTCATACACTCCCCGCTGCATAAAACCATCCAGGCTGCCTATCTTCTTCCCGTTCAGGTAGATCTCAGCTTTGCGGTTAATGCCTTTGAAATTAAGCCAGATTTTTTGTTTGGTGAAACCTGCAGGTACGCTGAACTGCGTACGGTACCAGAAATTGCGGTCGTACTTCTTTTTATCAACCTTATAAATATTATCGCCAAAATTGGGATCCTTTTCCAAACCGGCCGCTACGTATGATGAAAATACAGTACCAGGTACAATAGCCTTTACCCAATCAGTAGCGGCGTAACCGCTTTTGTGGATGTCAAGACTATCGGCTCCCAGGTCGGTCTGGGCTTTTACTTTCCATGTAATTTGTTTATTGGTGTTGTTGAGGTAAAAGATTTCCTGTGCTGATGCCGGGTTGAACAGCAGTATCACCGAAGTAAGTAATAGAATTGACTTTTTTATTTTGTAAATATTGATCATAAAATCGTTTTAGCGGATATTCTAATAATTCTTATATTAAACCGTCATTGTGAGGAACGAAGCAATCCCTGATTTGCAGATCGGCTCTGTATAGTTTGGGATTGCTTCGTTCCTCACAATGACATAATAAAAAATACAGTCATGCTGAACTTGTTTCAGCACCCCACATGCAAGGCCGCTTGCATAGCCGCTCAGCGCGTGGGATCCCGAAATAAATTCGGGATGACGGGTAGTGTAAATGTCATTTCACATTCAGAGGCCTCCGGATTTAAACATGCGCAATGACGTTTTCCATATTCTTCTTAATTTTGTTATTGAGCTTTTGAAAGCGAGAACGGTCTGTCTTCAAGCGCTACGCCTCGGGTCACAGCCGGTTTGTCGCCCATTTCAAAATGCAGTACACCGCCGTTCATAATATCGGCCTGGGTGATCCAGTTATGGGTATAAGGTCGGCCATTAAGCGTCGCCGACTGGATATACACGTTCTCCTTGTTGTTATTGTTAGCTTCTATCACGAACTTTTTGCCATTTTCCAAGGCGATGGTCATCTTTTTAAATAGCGGACTGCCAATTACATACTGATCAGTACCGGGACATACACTGTAAAAACCGGCAGCGCTCAGTACAAACCAAGATGACATCTGGCCTTCATCCTCATCGCCGGGGTAACCGTTTTCGCCGGCGTTATACATCTTATCCATCACACTGCGCAAATGTTGCTGCGCCTTCCATGGCTGGTCGGCATAGTTGTACATATAAAGCAAGTGATGGATAGGCTCGTTGCCCTGCGCGTACTGCCCCATTTTAAATTCGGCCATCTCCGTCATTTCGTGGATCACCTGTCCGTACCCTCCTACTTTGATAGTTCCAGGCTCAGTAAATACCGAATCAATCTTAGCAGTAAAATTCTTCTCTCCGCCCATCAGGTTGATCAAACCCTGCGTGTCCTGAAAAACAGACCAGGTCCAGTGCCAGGCATTACCTTCGGTATAGGGGCCACCCCAATCCATGGGGTCAAAAGGTTCAATCCAATTACCTTGCGCATCTTTCGCGCGCATGAAACGGGTTTTGGTATCAAACAGGTTTTTATAATTGTACATCTGCCGGGCAAAAACATCTTCATAAAATTTATTGCCGGTGAGTTTAGCCAGTTGATATCCGCAGAAATCATCGTATGCAAACTCCAGCGTCCAGGCAGTTGAACCAAGGGTTTGCGGCGTAAAAGGCACATAACCGTTGGCATAATATTCCTTCCAGCCCGGGCGACCATTGGCACTGCCCCACGGGCCTTTATTGGTAGCTTCATGATAGTAAGCCTCCAGTGCCTTTTTGGGGTCGAAGGTGCGGATCCCTTTTACCCATGCATCGGTTAATAGGGATATGGCATGGTTACCCAGCATTCCTCCCGTTTCACCTGGGAACGACCAGGCCGGCAACCAGCCGCATTGCTGCTGCGCATCAAGCAAGGCTTGTACTAATCTGCCTTCCATTTTTGGGTGCAACACCGTATTCAGCGGGAATTGGGCACGGAAAGTATCCCAAAAACCATTATCGGTATACATAAACCCGTCATGTACCTTGCCATCGTAAGGGCTATAATAGTATGGCTTTCCGTCTTTATTATATTCAAAAAACTGGTGTGAGAATAGATTGGCGTGATACATGCAGGAATAAAAAGTTGCCTTCTGATCTTCCGTAGCCCCCTCAATGGCCATACGGCCAAGCAACTGATTCCATACTTTATCGGCAGCTTTACGGGTATCATCAAATGATTTGTATTTACCCAGTTCGGTTATTAAAGTAAGTTCAGCCTGCTCCGGGCTGATATAGGACGAAGCTACTTTCGCTTGTACAGTTTCTCCATCTTTAAATTTGATATAGGCCCCGATACCTTCGCCCTCTGCCGATTCGTTCTTTTCCGAAAGGGTATTCTTTTTATTTTCCCAAGTGCCGTGATCAGCAAAGGGCTTATCAAAAATAATGATAAAGTAATTCCTGAAATCTTTAGGTGCCCAACGGCAGTTATTTACATAACCGGTTATTTTCCGTTCCGACGGAATGATTTTTACCCCGCTCATTTTAGTGTAGCCATCTAAAACAAGATAAGAGGCTTTACCTTTCGGGAACGAAAACCTAAGGTGCGCTCCCCGTTCGGTCGGCGACATTTCGGTTGTAATATTATTATCAAGCTTTACCTTGTAATAGCTGGGTTGAGCGATTTCGTTATCGTGGCTAAATGATGCCGCCCGTTCATCCTCATTAACAACCAGTTTCCCGGCAACCGGCATGAGCGAAAACACCGCATAATCATTTACCCACGAACTACACTGGTGCGATTGCTGAAAACCGCGGATGGTGTGCTCAAAATACTGGTACTTCCACCCATCGCCATTTTTACCGGTTTGCGCCGTCCAGGTGTTCATGCCAAAAGGCAATGAGGTAGCCGGGTAGGTATTACCATATGAGAACTCATATTTGGTATTGGTGCCTTGCCGGGTATTCACATACTTAACAAGGTTAGCCTCCTGCGCAAACAGGTTTCCGGCATACATAAGCGCAACTGCGCAAATAAGCGAACGTATTTTCATTGGGTTATATTAAACACTAATTCTATTCGTGCTCCTTCAATTCGAGCCTATTCGTGTTCATTAAATTTTACCCTGATAAACCTTGGGCGGTACAGGTTTGGATATTTTTTCAGATCGTTTAAAAAATCAACGGAGTTAATATTGTAGCTGATCAGCAGTTCACCGGGCTTTGATAAGCTTGGATGCGCCTTGGCATTATAAACCACAAACGTTTTGGCGATAAGATCAGGCTTGCAATCCCATAATTTAATGATCGGGCCAAACGGACCTACCGGGCTTGCACCTATCCGCATCCCCACCGATGTGGTCATCCCCCCTACCTGGAATATCAACGCATAACGACCATCCGGCAGCGGACTAAAACTTAACTCATTTGATACGCTGCTTGTTACATTGGCAACCTGTTCCATATCAGCAACCCAGGCTTTGCCATTATAGAAAGTCCACTTACTATAATCTTCAAAATCCCCGGGCAGTACACGGGCAACCATCAGGTTCTTGGCCATGCCACGTACCCCATAAACGTAAATATAACCATCGGGCTTTGGCGCACCGGCTTCTTTAGTGTTTACGTAGATCCCGGCACCAAACGATCCGCTTTCACCTTTCTGATCTACCAGGTAAAACGGCGTATCCATTTGTTTAAGGTCTTTATACGGAGGCTTACTGTTTGCGGGGATTTTGATGAGTGTATTGCCAACTTCCCTGAAACCAAATGCTTCGTTGCTTACGTTATGTACCCTGTACCCAAAAATATAGATATTGTTATTCAATGCCTGGTTTACAAAGCCATCGCCAAGCCAGTAGTAATCTGTAGCTCCTGTTTTAGGTGTATGGGGGATAAAAATCGACTCCGGTTTTCCTTTAGCATTTTTATCCCAATAAAATTTCATTTGTTTATCCAAAGGCTCGTTGCCTTTTAATTCAGCTACGGCATTGTGGATCATGGTGGCCCCCGGAGCCATAGTGTTATCACGCACCGCGCCTATCATGCTATCGCTGAAAATAAAAAGCACTTTATCGTTATGTTTTGCCTGGCCGGTCTCCTTCCCATTCAAAGGGATAGTATAAATACCATCGCCCCCGAACCAGCCCGAATCACGCTTTAACAGGGCCGACCATTCCGGTGCGGCCTCTGCCTTAAATTTAATATCGGTAAGATTAACAGTGTCAGCTTTTTGCGCAAAGGCTCTATTGGTTAAAACCAGGCCCAAACAAGCTAAACAAACAAGGGTAATTTTCTTCATTAAATAATATTTATACTGGTAAATGTTTATGATGATGGCTTTTGTGTTTAACAAACAGCGCAATAAAGCCGGTTAATCCTCCCATCAGCATTAAAAAACCGATGAAGCCGGCCTGGGTAAATGGTAAACCTAAAAAATGATAAACCGGGTTTATTCGGATCTTCTCTATCAAAAAACGCTCGGTACCGTTTAACACAAGGTACAGGAAAAACATAAAACCGGGTGTAACTATCCGTTTACGAAAAACCCACATCAGCAAAAACATACCAATGCAAAGTGCAGCCTCATAAAACGGCGTGGGGTATACCGGGTTAGCCAGTTGATTGCAATAGTTACCCAGGCAACCGGGCAGCAGTGTACCGGCATTGATAGCATTATGCGGATAATTGAACGCCCACATCCAATCGGGCAGCCAGCTTAAAAAACCGGGTTTTAGATGTGGGTTAACCTTACCCCAGTCACCGTCGCCCGCCAACTGGCAACCAATACGGCCAATGCCATACGCCAGCATCATGCCCGGCGAACCGATATCGGCAAGGTGCACCTGTTTCATATTATGCCGGTGGCCGATATACAAATAAGTCAATGCGCCAAAGATCAGGCCGCCGTAATAAGCAAATCCGTTGGCCGAAAATATAGTACCCAGCGGATCATATCTCAACCTGCCAAAATGCTCAACGATATCAAAAAGCTTGGCGCCTATGAAACCAAAAAATCCAACACTGAAAACAATCAGCCCCATTAATTGATAAGGGTGTACAGTATATTCGGCTGTTTGCGGTTTAGGCAATGCAAATTTCTTTCGATCGCGATAAATCCAAAAGGCAAATGCACCGCCAATGAGTACGCCGGCTGTTAAATTTCCCTGCAATGAAAGGATATACGCCCGCGGGTTTGCAGCAAAAACCTGGTAATTAAAAACGGCTCCAAAAAGTTTAAAGCCAAATAAAAAACCGGGCAAAAAATTAATGATCATTTCAGCTGCCGAAGCGGGTTTTCCGATGATTACCTTCCGCTTAAATGCACTGATCTTTCCAATAGCTTCATATCTTTTAAATTCTGAAGTAAACACTATGTAGGCAAATAGAAAGGCAAGTGCTATAAAAAAACCAAGCGTTTGGATAGGAAATCCAATCCGGATATGGAAGAGATGATATATCAGATCGCCGATGATTGGAAACATATCCTAATTTAAAGTTTATCTGCCAAATCAAAAAAGGAAGCCGGCACCGCAACGCCGGCCCCTTATGGTTTATCTATTGGTTTTTAAAAACCTGCCTGGATGCCCAGGTTAATCACCCGCTGGTTAATGTACGCATCGCCCGCGGTATTGGTAGCAATTTCGGGGTCCTGCTGATATTTTTTGTAGTTATCAAACGTGAGCAGGTTATATGCGCTCATATAAATGCGGGCATTATTAATCTTGAAGGGCAACAATTTAGTTGGCAATTGGTAACCGATATCAACGGTTTTTAACCGCACGTAATGTGCGTTTAATAACCAGTAATCAGAAAAATAAGCCGTAGGGCTGTTTACCGAAGTTGGATTGGTAGTTAACCTTGGGAAGGCGGCATTAACCGGGTTTTCGGGTGTCCAGCGTTCCTGGTGTATAGGTTGAAACTGGCTTTGAAATGGTTCGATACCTGTACCAATCACCGCGAAACTGTAGTTAAACGATCCCTGCAAAAGCACACTTACACTAAAACCTTTGTAAACAGCCTGCAATGAAAGACCGAGTATGGTATTTGGCAGATTTGGGTTTCCTATCGGCCTTTTGTCAAAAACGTTAATAATGTCGTCACCGTTCAAGTCCTGGTATTTCAGATCGCCGGGCTGTAGTGGGATACCGTTATCAGGTACGGGTACCGATTTGCTTCCCGAATTGATGGCGGCAATATCGGCAGCGGTATAGTATCCCAAAAAATGATAACCATATTGCTGCCCGATTGAATGACCGGTTTGCGCCAGCCATGGATATGCCGGGGTAGCCTCATCTTCATATAGGATCTTGTTTTTAGCGTACGAGAACACGAAACCAACGTTGTATTGTACTTTGCCAAGCGTGCTATGATAGCTGATCTGCCCATCCAGGCCCTGGTTACGGGTTTTACCGATGTTTACGGCAGGCAAACCAACTCCCAAAATCTCCGGTATACTCCCCGGTGTAATCAGCTGATTGTAACGAATATCGTGGAAATAATCGGCTGTGATGGATATTTTATCATTAAACAAGTTGGCATCCAGGCCTATGTCGATCTTTTTGGCACGTTCCCAAACTACGTTCGGATTGCCCAATGAGCCTTCATATATAGTATTGTAGTTTTGAGCTGTTTCGCCAAAATTGTAACCACCGCCCTGGTTGTATACCTGGTTATATACATAACGGTTACCCGGCGCTGCATCCGAACCAACCAAACCATAACTGCCCCTTATTTTCAAAAGACTGAACATAGGGAGGGCCTTTTCAAAGAACGACTCTTTGGCGATGTTATAACCAAAGCTTACAGCCGGAAAAATCCCAAAGCGATGATTAGCGGCAAAGCGGTCGGTGCCGTTATAGGCTACGTTAAAGTCGAACAGAAATTTCTGTTTAAAGTCATATCCCACCTTGCCCGATATACCGCGGAACTTTTGCGGCACACCAACCTGCGCGCCATCAAGCAGCGGATAGGTGAAATACGTTTGCGAAGTTTGATTGAACAACAACAATCCCGAAAAATGGTGCGAACCACGGAATGTCCTGTCGTAGTTGGCATAAAGCTGCAGGTTGTAATTATTGGTATTGATATCGGTGCTGCCCGTTAAAGCATAAGTTTGATACACATAAGTAGCACCCGGCCTTAAGGAATATTGATTAGTAGCCGGATCATAATGATAGGCAGGGATACCACCGTTAAAAATTTGCTTGGTAAATTGTTCAATGCTTGAATAAGCAACCCTGCCCGTTACCGAAAGGCCATTAGTTAAAGCATCGAGCCTTTGGGTAGCGCCAAAAAGTACGTTAAAATCGGTACGGCGGGAGTGTTGATAGCCTCCTGTTGCCAGCCTGGCGTTAAGCGTTGGCAGGTGATCGGGATTAAATGATGAATAGGCGTATGAATAACTTCCGTTAGGATTAAGATATGGCGCCGTAAAAGGCGTTTCCTTGGTAAAATTATATACTTCGCTCACGGCGTTCTGGTTATAAGGCTGGTTCAGATCCGAAAAACGGGTGGTAATGTCCAGTCGCAGATCAAGCGTTTTATTGGCTTTCAGATCGAGGTTTGAGCGAAAGTTATAGCGTTTAAAATAGTAATTGGTATTCACCAAACTTTGCGGATCGGCAAAATCACGTACCAGGCCATTCTGGTTGAGCGCGCCACCCGAGATGAAATATTTTACCCCGGTTGTACCACCCGAAATATCCAGGTTGGCATTGGTTTGATAGGTGTATTTCTTGAAGATCTTGTTATACCAATCAACATTGGGGTGACCGTATGGATCGGATCCATTTTTAAACAGGTCGAGGTCCTGCTGGGTAAAACTAAGCGGGATGCCGTCATTATGCTGTGCCTCATTAATGAGTACCGCCGTATTGTATGAATCTAAAAACTGCGGCGTTTTAGTAGGCTGCTGGATGCCGCCTTCCACACGAAGGTTAACTTTAGGGGTGCCGGCCTTGCCGCGGCGGGTGGTTACCACCAATACGCCGTTAGCTCCCTTGATACCATAAATAGCCGTTGTTGACGCGTCTTTCAAAATCGAGATGCTCTCTATCTCATTAACATTGATCTGCTGCAGCTGGTCATAGCTGTACTCGATGTCATCTACAATAATGAGCGGCTGGTTACCCGATGGGTTTAACGAGCTTATTCCGCGGATATAAAAATCGGAAGCATCCTTACCCGGCTGGCCCGAACCCTGCTGCGAAAAAAAGCCCGGCAATTTACCGGTTAAAGCATTTTGCACGTTGGCTGTTGGCACGGTACGGATCTCACTGGCCGAAATGGAACTTACAGCACCGGTATTGGTGATCCTTTTTTTAGTTCCGTAAGCTACTACGGCTACTTCATCCAAGCCGTTGGTATTGGTTTGCAGGATAATATCCATCCTGCCCGATTCAGATACACGGAGCTCACGCGGGATATAACCAATAAAACGCACAATGATGGTATTTGACTGCCCTTTAAGAACAAGCCTGAACTTACCACCCTGATCTGTAATAGCACCGTTGTTAGGAACACCTTTTTCAATTACCGATACCCCTGGCAATACCCCGGTAATATCGCGTACAGTACCTGTTACAGTCCTGCTTTGCGCAAATGACACCGCCGGGAGCAGGATCATTAATATCTGGAAGAGAAGTATTATTTTTCTCATAAAGCTTAATTTTTTTGGTTTAACTGGCTGAAGTTTTGAGATTACCATCCTGGATTTTGTTTCATATTCGGGTTCTTCAAAACCTCGTCATAAGGTATCGGGTACAGGTACATCTTAGGCGCTTCGAATTTGGTGGTGAGCGCATTCACCACGTTATAGGTAAGGCTGGAGCCTATCTTCACAATGCTGATCCCTTTTTGCGGCTGGTTCATTACCGTTTCAGCAATTTTCCAGCGGCGGATGTCCCAGTAGCGGTTCTCTTCAAAAGCCATTTCCAGGCGCCGCTCATTTTGGATGATGGCGCGCATCTCCGCTTTGCTCATACCGGCTTTAAGTCCGTAATTGCCGGTGCCCGCATCTATCCCTGCCCTTCTCCTGATGCTGATAACAGCATTATAAACCTCGGGAGTTGCACCGGCCGATTCATTGAGTGCTTCGGCATAGCCTAAAACCACATCAGCATAGCGCAGGATCTGCCAGTCTATGACATGAGCAGCGTAGGCATTGGTGTTTTCAAAATTGCCCATGAACTTGCGCATGTAATAGCCTGTTTTGGTTTGTTGTAATGAGCCGTTGGGTTTGCTGGTCCCGCCTTCGTACAATTGCAGATCTGAGTTAAGCCATCTTGCCCCATTATAGAGCACGGTATAGGTTAAGCGCGGGTCGCGGGTCTGGTAAGGGTTATCCGGATTATAACCTGATGCCGGATCAGTAATAGCCAAACCGTTTTTCATAGGGAAGGCATCAACCAATTGTTGTGTCGGACTGGTTTGCCCCTTGCCTACCGCCCCGGTAAAGCCTATCGGACCATTAGTGGTTTCTATCGAGGATGAATTATCTGTTTGGCGGATAAATATATTTTCAGAGCTGTTTTGAGTCAGAAATACATCTTTAAAGCTGGGCAATAACGAATAAACATTCAGGTCCATTACCGCTTTTTCGGCAGCAGCAGCCTGTGCCCACCTGTCGGCGCTAAAATCGGTATAACCGGTTAGTGGATTTGAGGCATCGATATTCTGCCCGTTAAATAATGGGCTTGCCGCATATAGCAGTACTTTGGCCTTTAAAGCCATGGCGGCGCCTTTGGTAGGGCGGTGGTAATCAGCATTAGGGTTGCCTAGCGGCGCGCTCATCAGGGTATCCTTAATGGCATCGCATTCGCTTACAATATACTTGATACAATCGGCAAAGGAATTACGGGGCAAGGCTACATTATCTGTTATAGTAAACACCTTGTTGCCCAATAAGGGAACGCCACCGTAACGTTTAACCAGTTCAAAGTAATATAGCGCCCTTAAAAAACGTGCCTCGCTTTTCCATACATATTTCATGGAGTAACCATGGTATTGTGCAAGTACCGGCACTACATCAATATTGTTCACAAACTCATTTGCCTTGCGGATGCCTGCGTAATAATAAGCCCAAAGGTTTTCACCTGCGGGGATAGTATATGAATTATAAGATGCTGTTGAAAGTATGGTTACTACATTTGATGATACCGAAGCCGATGACATGGCATCATCACTGGCCGCGTCAAGGTAGTCGTTCCCTACCCTGTTGTGCCCGTTTTGGAGCGTTGCATAAATCCCATACAGGAACATTTGGGCATTGGTGCCTAAGGAGTCCTTTTTGTCAAACACGTAATTGATAGTCACCTTATCAACCGGGAACTGCTCATATTTTTTACAGCCGGCCATTATGGTTAAGATGCCGGCGGCCGCTAAAATTATTTTGTTGAAACTCTTCATGATCGTAATATTTTTATGATGGCCAAAATCAAAGCTTAATGTTAACGCCGGCATTTATTACCCTTTGAATTGGGTAAGCAGTACCGTATACCTCCGGATCAAAATCTTTGTAGCCATACAGTGTATACAGGTTTTCGCCGTTCACAAACACTCGCAAGCCCGATAGCCTGAGCTTATGTGCCCACTCATAAGGCAGATTGTAACCTACTTCGGCATTTTTTAGCCTTACATAATTGCCTTTGCGCAGGTACAAGGTTGAGTTGGCGGTATTATTGGCGTTACCTATTGATAACCTTGGCGCAGTAGCCGTAGCAGCGGTTTCGGGTGTCCACCGGCCTAAAATGGTTTCGTACGCCTGCCCGCTGTAGGTAAGCCCGAGGAACCCCACACCTGCAAAGCCGTTCACCTGCGAGTTATTGAACATCAGCTCACGGTTCGCTACGCCCTGTAACAGGAAACTCAGGCTAAAACCTTTGTAATTGAAACCCGCTGAAAAGCCATAATAAACCAGCGGCCGGTTACCGCCTATAGCCGAAACATCAAACTGGTTGATAATATGATCGCCGTTAAGGTCTTTGTATTTTACATCTCCTGCCTGCGCAGTGTAACCGGTAGTTGTTGCACTGGTGGCAGCATCCTGGGCATCCTTGAAATAACCGATAGCCGTGTAACCATAAATAGCGTTGGTTGAGCGACCGGTGTGCCTGAGCCATGGGTAAGGATATGGCTCTTCGTCGCTAAAAATAATTTTAGACGATTGGATAGAGGCATTACCCGAAATGAAGTAATTGAAATTTTGGATGTGATTTTGATAAGTTAAAGTAAGTTCAGCGCCTTTGTAAAGATTAATACCTAAATTTTCATAAGGATATGAGGTACCTAACAAAGCAATACTGTTTCCTCTAACCTGTAACAGATCATAATACCTGTCGTGGTAATAATCGGCAGTAATATTGAAATGATTATTAAACAAGGAGATATCGGCCCCTATATCCAGCTTGCGGGCTTTTTCCCAACGGATGTATGGGTTGGCCAATGTGTTTTCAAAATAACCCTGTACCGGACTTTTGCTGGTACCTGTGCTGTATGAATAGCCCTGCGAAGGGCCGTAGGTTTGCAAAAAATTATAGTAACCGTAATTATCTACGTTGTTGTTTCCGGTTTTACCATAGGTGGCACGCCACTTCCACGAGTTTATCCAGCTGAAATTATCTTTAATGAAATCTTCTTTACCCATTTGCCAGCCAATACCGCCGGCGTAAAACAAGCCATATTGATTGCCCGGAGGATAACGGTTATAACCGCTGCTGTTGGCGGCCGCTTCAATAAAGTATTTACCGTCATAATTATAACCTGCTTTTAATGCACGGTTTGTTGTTACCTGCGAAAGGTCATAGTTTAACACTACCGAGCGTACATCATACAGTGCCATGCCCGTTATATTGCTTTTACCAAAAGTCCTGTCGTAATTAACCGATGCCTGGGCAAACGAGTAGCGGGCGCTTGAAACCGTACTGAACGAATTGTTTTGCGCAACCGATGAGCCCACTGCCGAATAAGAACTGTCGGCGTTAAAGGAATAGGCATTATTTTGCAATGAGCGATTTAAAAAACTTTGCGATGAAAAAGCAAGATTGCCTTTTGCCTTTGCCGATAAGCCTGGTGTTATGCTGCTGAGGTTATAATTCAGATCGAGGTTGGCCAGTACATCATTGCTGCTGGTGCGCTGATAGCCTGAAAACTCGGTTTGCGAAAGCAGGTTGTTGGTATATGTCGTTGTACCGCCAAATGTGTTATTTGGATTATAAAGCGGATATGCATTGTTTGGCGTGCTGTAAAGAGCGCCCAATATGTTTCCATACCCTGCTCCTGGCTGTGTGCTTTGCTGGATACGGCCAAATAACTGCAGATCGACAGTGAATTTTTTGGTTACGTTAACTGCAAGATCGGAGTTAATGATATAGCGGTTAAGATCATTATTGGTGTTGTAGGGTACAGCTGATGCCGTGCGGAACATCCCGGCCTGGTCAAGGTAGTTTAATGACACGCTGTACCGCGCTACCTGGGTACCGCCGTTAACATTAAGCTTGTAGCTGGTCATCGGCGAATTATCACGCAATATGGTTTTAAACCAGTTAACATCCGGATGTCTTAAAGGGTCGGTGTGGTTGCGGTAGGCGTTAAAATCGGCACTGCTGTAAAGGGCCGGCTTACCATCGTTTTGTAACGCTTCATTATATAAATACGCATATTGATAAGCAGGCAGCGGGTTTGGCAAGCCTAAAGGCTGCTGGATGCCCGTTTGTGCAGTGAATGAAATATGCGGCGTACCCACCTGACCGCGTTTAGTAGTAATAAGTAAAGTACCGCGCGAACTGTTGACGCCCAGCATCATATTTGAAAGCGCATCCTTTAATACCGAAACCGATTCGATACTTTCCGGATCAAGCGACGCTATCTCACGCTGAACACCATCGATAATCGTTATCGGCCCCTGCCCTCTTAATGAAAGGCCGAACTCGGTATTATCATTGGCCGAATAATTATTATGCTGCACTACCGCCCCGATAAAGTCGTTTACTGTCTGCACACTGGTTTGAGGTGCGGCGAAACCGCTGTACTGCTGGGTATATAAACCGGGGAGTTGCCCGGGTAAAGCATAGGTATATAAAGTTGCAGGGGTACTTGTAAGCTGATTGGTGTAGATAGTTGATATGGCGCCCACATTTTTTGATGTGCTGATGGTATCATAAAGCACATTAATGGTTTTAGGTGCCTGGATATAGGTATCTATGAGCCTCACCGTTAATTTAGCAGTGTTTTTAACAATAACCTGGCGGGCGTTATAATTCACGGCGGTAAATACCAGCGCATCTCCCTTTATGGCATTGATGGCAAACATGCCGTCTTTACCGGTAGTCAGCGTGCTATTTTTTCCTTTATTGATTACTTTAACACCCTGCAGGGGGTTACCATACTCATCAAGTACAATACCGCTTACCTGACCGGGCCGTGCAGGCGCCACGGCAGCTGTATCCTGCTGCATGGCTGCATAGCTGGTTTTAACCAGTAGCAGCATCAACAGCGTGATACCTGTTAAACATTTCTTCATGTAGCAATAAGCCATATTTTTCAGGTTTAAAATTGTTGGCAAAAGGTTTAAATATCGTTTTAGCAGATCCCGTATAGTTAGGTGCATCTGCTTGTTTATTTCATCTACAGATCAACCGCATTTAAATGTATAGGTGAACGGGGCATCAGTATTACCATAGCCTACCTTTACCTTGCCCGTTTTATCTGTAAGGAAGTACTCCATTCTTGTGATGGTTTGCGTATCCCCTGCATTAAAGAATGATCTCGGCCAAAACGTAAGCTGGTACTTTTTACTGGTGGCAGTAGTTTGTTTCAATAATGTTTTAGAGGTTTGCTCACAAACGTTTATGGTTTTCCCATCGCTGGTGTAGGCCTTTGCGCACAGGTAAACTTCACTTGCGCCGCTTAACTGTGTATCGGTAACTGTACCATCAAAAGTCAGGGTTACAAAATCGTTATCCAATGATTTTGGCGGATCGATTGTGGTAAGCTGCGGGTTACAAAAGTCAACCAGGTCACCGCTGCCGCCGGTTACTTCAAAACAGGTATTACCAAGCAGCACACTGTAATAAGTACCATTGCCATCGCTGGTAAAACCGTTGCCGCTATCGGTTATGGTATAGCCCAGTTTAACCAACATGTTATTATTATCGGCGCCTACTTTTGTTTTGATATTCAGGTCGACAATAAACTCTACCCCACCGGTATGGCTGTAGGCTTTATCAGTTTGGTAAGCCACCCATTCCATATCATCAATAAGGTTACCACCGTTACCGAAAGTTTTTTTCATGTATGCCGACCAGGTAAGGCCGTCGCCCTTTTTGGGCAAAGTACCGTCGGGTATCAGGGACATGGTTCCGTTACCTTGTTTGCTGGTGTAAGTTATGGTGGTATTCTGCGCTGCCTTCCAGCCTTTAGGTACCAAAAAACCAAAAATGAGGTAATCGGGGCCCCCATCTCCCACGGTAGGGATATCACAGTGTACCGTTATCGGCACAACTGAACCTACGGCAGCTGTGGCTGGCTGATCAACACTGGTAATTTGCTCACCACAGCAGGCTAAAGCAATACCCAGCACCACCAAAGCACACAGCTTCCATAAATTTTTACCTTTTATATGTAAATATGATCTCATAATTTATCGGTTGCTTTAGTTTATCAATTGGCTTTTTCAAGCACGTACACATAGGTATTATTGGTACAGCCCGGGCTGAATGTTATGCTAAGCTGCCTTTTGCCGTTTACTATAGGGTAAGTAAAAGCTGTTGAAACCGGCTTATCGCCTGTAGCAGTAAAGGTGATCTTAAACGGGTACTGCGGATCATCAAGTGCAAAAGCGCCATCCTTGCTTATCAGGAAGGGCAATTTGTTCACCAGTGTATACCCTTTATCGGTAAAGCTGATCCTGAACTGGCTAAAATCAATAATGGAGGTTAAATCGGTGCCATTACGGGTAGCTTTGATCACCCGCCAGTTGCCGGCGATATCTTTGGGAGCCTCGCTTCCGGGAACTATCTTTTCGGTTTTACATGATGATACTGCCATCATAAAGACAGCTATCAACAGCAAGTAAAACCATTTTGCTTTGTAATTATATTTCATATCAATACTATTATACTGTCGGTGATTAATAGCCCGGGTTCTGGATCAGTTCGGGCGATTTGGCTACCTCGCTTTGCGGGAAAGGCCACAGGTACATCGCTTTACGGAAATTGCGTTTGCGCACATCAAATTGTTTGTAGGCCACTGCAGCACCATCGCGGTCAACCTCCATGCCTTTGGTAGTGATGTTGTCAGTTTGATCAGCAATTTTCCAGCGGCGCACATCCCAAAAGCGGTGCTCTTCAAAAGCCAGCTCAATACGGCGTTCATTTTGAATGGCTGTACGCATATCAGCCTGGCTCAAACCCGCGGGCAACTGGTATGGGTTTAAGCCCGCCCGTTGACGGATAGCCTCAACTGCCGAATAAACTAATGCGGTTGGCCCTTCATATTCATTAGCAGCTTCGGCATAGTTCAGCAAGATTTCGGCATAGCGGATCAATGGCAGGCAACGATCTGTCCGGTGCATAAAATCATTGGCCACGGCAGTTGGGTCGAGCATTTTATTGGTGTAGTATCCGGTGGTAGTGCCAACATGTACGGCATCAGGCCCTGTTGTATTTCCGTTGTATTTGCCAACAAAAATATTTATGGGTGAAGTACCCGACGAAAGCCTGATTTGCAATGGTGTTTGGTCATGGATGATGCTATAATCCAAACGCGGATCGCGGTTAGCATATGGATTATTGGGATTATAGTTTGATGTAGGGTCTGTTATATTTTTACCGTTACTCATCGGGAAAGCATCAACCAATCCCTGCAGGGGGAAAGCACCGTTTTTGCCTGTACGGGTTGGCGGCTGCCATAAATTCTCTAAATCCACGTTGCCGGTCGGGCGCATCAACTGGAAAATATATTCGGTATTTACGCGCTTGGTAAACAGCTTTTGAAAGCCAAAACCTGGGGCAGTGGCATTGTCAACGTTGAGGCTATAAACGCCAGTTGAGATAACGGCAGCAGCAGCTTGTTCGGCAAGTCTCCAGCGTTCTTTATCGTAAGCCGGGTATCCCACCAATTCAAGCGTTTTACCCTCACCAATAGATTGCCCATTGAACAAAGGGCTTGCGGCATAAAGCAGCACCCTTGATTTTAAAGCAAGGCAGGCCCCTTTTGATGCACGGCCATAATTTACCCCCGATTGCACAGTCGGCAGGTCCTGCGCTGCCGCGTCACACTCGGCAAGGATATAATTCACACAATCGGCATAGGTATTGCGGGCAGCCGGGATCTTATCCGTATACGTGTAAACACTGTCGCCAAGTAAATGCACACCGCCGTAATGCTTCAGTAATATAGCATAATACCAGGCCCGTAGAAATCGGGCCTCAGCTTTCATTTGTGTTTTGACGAAATTATTGATTGGTGCCTTAGGCAAATTTTTAAGCAACTGGTTTACCGAGCGGATATTGGTATAACAGGTTTTATATGCATCATCGGTAACCACGGCGGCATTGATGGTGCCCGTTTCAAATGCCAGAGCTGTTGATCCGGCAGATGCTGATACTTCGGCTTCGTCGGAGGCAGCATCAATACCGCCGTTAGGTGTAGGCGAAAGTATTGGCCCGTACGTAAACCTTCCTGCCGCCGCACTAAAACCAACATTGCTGTAAATACCGGCTAAAAACGATACGGTATTGGCACTATCGGTAAACACTGTCTCGCCGGTTAGGTTTGATGTTTGTGTTTGCCCCAGGAAACCTTCCTTTTTACATGAAGTGAAAACAAGGAAGCCCCCGAAAACCGAATAAGCAAGAACCTTAAAGTAAAGTTTTTTCATACTATAGGGGTTAGTTAACATCATGCTTCGACAGAGAAAATATAAAATCGTTTTAGCAATTTCATGTTTTAACCCGCGGAGCAAACGTTTTAAAAGCTGTTTGTTAATTGGTTTATAATTCAGATGTTGAAATCTGATACTAATATAGTTTATAAAAACGATTTAGCAAATTTTTCGAGTTGTTTTTTTATAATTTTTAAAATCACAATTTCGATACCGGAATTTTAACAATTACAACATTTGCAATCGGTTGAAAATGTTGTAATTGTTATTATAAAAAGCTATCTATTTTATTCCTTCAAAAAAACGACTAAAAAACAGTGCCTGATAGTTGATGGAGTTGCCCCAAAATTCCCAGGTATGGCCTCCCGGCCTTACAGTATAATCATGGGGGACTTTACGTTCAAGCAACTTTTCATGCAGTTCCTGGTTAGCCTGGTAAAGGAAATCATCATAACCAACATCAAAAGTAATAGCAAGTGAGTTGGGTTTTAACAGGTAAATGAGGTTTACCACGCTGTTTTGTTCCCACCTGTCGGGGTGTTCGCTGTATTTACCCAGTACACGTTCGATGCCGAAACTATCCGGAAAAGGCCTGATATCAACCGCGCCACTCATGCTCCCGGCAGCACCAAATTTATCTAAATGCTTAAAAGCTATATACAACGCGCCATGCCCGCCCATACTCAAACCGGTTATGGCCCTCCCCTTTCGGTCGGTTATGGTTGAATAGTGCTTATCAACCCAGTTCACCAGTTCGGTACCTACATAGGTTTCGTATTGCGAACCCTTAATGGTTGGGCTATCAAAATACCAGCCAGCAAAATCGCCGTTGGCACAAACTATAATAAAATGATAAGTATCAGCCAAACCGGCAACAGCAGGGACTTTTTTAATCCAATCGCTGTAATTGCCGCTAAAGCCATGCAGCAGGTATAATACCGGGTACTTTTTGGTGCTCGAATAATCGGCAGGCTTGATCACCACAGCCTTAATGTCTTTGTTCATTATGGCACTGTGAGTCAGCACCGTATCAACCGTTGCGGCGGCAGCTTTCAAACTGCAGACTGCAAAGCCAATAAATAATGGAATAAATAGTAACTTTTTAATATTCATTAGTATATAGTGATTTTATTTTGACGCGATGATGGTGATGTGATGGTTTTGCGGTTTATTGATGGTGTAGATCTGGTCGGTAAGTACATCCATTTCTTTTTGCCAGGCATCGCGCAGGCTTTTGTAACGGGCACGGGTATAGTTATCTTTATTTCCGTTAACAAAAATGTCTTTTTTGGCATACTTGCTTATGGTATCCATAGCGGCGTTGGTATCATGGAATAACAAGCCTTTGCCTTTTAAAAAGTCAAACTGCATCCAGGTATACATGCGGATACGCCTTTCAATGTCCCAACGTTCCTCGTTCAGTTCCCTGATCTGGATGGCCTGCTGATATTGCGGTGTTATAGTGATCTCGGCCAGGTTGATACCTGCGCCCAATTGCTCAGCCGACCAGCTACCCATTTTTTCGCCATCGATAAGTACATTATAATTAGCTGCTTTTAACCCTTTAACGGCAAGCAACTCCTGGTTCATTTCTTTGGTAAACGGCACAACCTTAAGCGCATCGGCTTGTTTTTTTCGGTTTCCCCAGCCACGCGGAATGGTATCAATGGGGTACGGCAATGAATTTGCGAGGTAATTGAACGATACGGAATCTGCCGAAGAAACCACGTTAGTTACTTTACAATTCACCGCCTTAATGGTCTTTTTACTTTTTGCATCAACAGCCACATCAGCCACTACCTTATTGCTGAAGCCCTGCGCCTTTAGAAAAAGATAAGCCATCACGAGGTGCCCGTCATTGTCAGGATGTACCCTGTCATTGGGCGTTAAGCTGAAGGTGGAATCTTTGGCTTGCTCACGCAGGTTGATCTCTGTCATGGGATGATAGAAATCAACATAACCCCAGTTATTTCTTTTCGCTGCTGCTTGCTGAAAATCGATCACCTTTGAAAAAGCCGCACTTTTTTTAGGATAGATGTTTTTGGTAGTAAACTTGCTGGTTTCGTCATAAGGCGAACCAAGAATAAAAATTTTACGGATCTCAGGGTGTTGCTTTAGTTTGTTTTCCAGCAGTGCATAGTTATCGTATGAGCCCTGGATCCTTTTATCCATAACATCCTGTGCATCGGGGCGGTACCATTCAAAATAACCAGTATCATTCATGCCCCAGGTAAGGGTTAACACATTTGGTTTTTTGCTGAACACATCATCTTCGAAACGGTCGTTGATCTGCCCTACAACATCGCCGCCAATGCCGGCGTTATAGCAGGTTATCCGCATGTTAGGGAAACGGGTCATATAATACAGCCAGATGTACGAGTGGTAATGGCCCCCATCTGTAATACTGTTGCCAACAAAAGCCACCCGGTCGCCCGCGCGAAATGGCGCTATTTTTTGGGCAGTTACTGCTCCCCGGGCTGCTATCAGTACTAATAATAAAATCAACTTTTTCATTAACTGTTAATTATAATGTGTTCAGCAAAAAATAAATTCAAACTATAAACCCACCAGGCTGTACGGAACCCTTACTGCTTTTACCTGGTAAAAGTTAGGATCCTGGTTATTATTTACGCAGGTGGTTGTGCTGCAGCTGCCGCCATCACCATTATAATTAAGGCAATAGGTAACAAGCAATTCGTTATGTCCGTTTATAAACTCAGCGTGGATGGCCGGGGTATAGTACTTTGCCAAATGGCCCTGGTAAACATCATTGATGGTGAAAACCATTTTAGGCGCAGTGAAAGGCCCCTTAGGACTATCGGCCGTTGAAATATAAATGTTATGGCTCGCCGGATCACAAAAATAGCCCAGGTCCATTTGCATCATTACATATTTATTGTTCACTTTTGATATGGTCACATTTTGCTGCGTGGTATTGCCCGCACCTACGTTTATAGCTGCCGCCGAAGCGGTTGTACGGGTTGACGACCATGAAGAGCCTGTCCAGAACGACCAGTTAGACGGGTTACTTACCGGGAAGCGGGCCAGGAATACATTGGACGTATTGAAGAAAACGCTTTTGCTTCCGTAAACATATACCGAGTCGTTAGTAGCGTTTTTAACCATCCCGTTTGAAAACCCGGTTTCTGTTTGGCCCGACATACCCGCAGGTGTTAACCGCGCGGCTGTACCCCAGTTAAGTCCGGATGTGTTTTGAGTTAAGTCATAAAGCACCTGGTTTTCGGGTGTAGATCCGTTGGCCGATTCAAATGTGTAAAGATAAACGTGGCTACCGGCCTCAATTCCTGCGCCGGGCCAGCGATAGGTTGAGTTATGATCGCCCGGGCTTTCAATGATCTCCATGCTGTTTACCGGCGAATTATTGGTAGTGATATTTGGCGTAAGTGATTGATCCCAGCTGTGACTGGCCGGCTGCAGCAGGGCCGAATTATGATATTTAAAAAACTGGCAATATAACTGTCCGTTACTTTGAAGCTGTGACGATTCATAGGCATCTTCGGTTATCCAAAGCACTTTTCCGTTGTTGGCCCCATAGGTAAGCGGGATACTTTTTCCCTCATCAAAAGCCACGGTGCCATTGGTACGGTGAAAAAAGTTCACGACATCATCGTCGCGGTAAGCCTCGGCTGTAAGCCCGTTAAGCAGCCATGTTTGCGCCGTATTGCCGGCAACAAAAGCCTCCTGGGTAATAGGCGTACCATTAGTGGCAGATGACCCATGATTAGTAACTGCCAGGCCATTTCCCACATTAATAATTTTATAAACACCGGTGCTAACCGGCTGGATATACCATTGCTGGGCATTGTTAGTATTGGCTTTATCCTGCCATAGGCCCGTACCGGGATTCGTGGTGGCTAAGGGTACTTCCAGATATTTACCGCTGGCTACATTCATGATCTTAAATTTGGTAGTGCTGGTTATAG
>Ga0157372_10001833_pt1 | contig 23028 bp, 20 predicted proteins | sample C55metaG_FD_115307 | JGI IMG/M metagenome (GOLD analysis project Ga0157372, IMG submission 115307) | Corn rhizosphere microbial communities from Kellogg Biological Station, Michigan, USA - C5-5 metaG | ecosystem: Host-associated > Plants > Roots > Rhizosphere > Soil | place: USA: Michigan... | reverse complement strand
CGTAGCGCCCGCTTCGTAAAGGCTCTCTACTGACGAAGGCAGCGTTATCCCTGAAGCGCGCATCGTTTCGAGTGTCTCTTGTACGCCGGCTGCATCCCACATCTCGAACGGCCCGAGTTCCCAATTAAACCCTGCCTTCATCGCCTGATCTATTTGGACTAAGGTCTGGGAAACCTCACCAATCCGATTCGCTGCATAGATCCATAACTCCGGCAGCATGGCGCGATAGAATCGAGTCGCCTTGTCTTTAGGATCTCCACTCATCAGCGCACGGATTCGAGCCTCAAGCAGATCGTTCGACTTCACCATCTCCAGTGCCGGAAGAGAGGCTCGAACTGACGGTTTATATTCCAGCATGTCGAGGTCAATCGCGAGACGCGTCTCATTTCCTTCCGAGTCACGAGCCTTTTTATAGAAACCCTGCTGTGTCTTATCTCCTAGCCATCGGCGTTCCACCATCGCTTGAATCGCGTCTGGCAAGACCACATCAGTTCGCTCGTCCCCTCCGAGCGCCTCGAAGTTTTTGGCAACGCTGAAGAGTACGTCGATCCCGACAATATCTGCGAGCCGAAAGGTCCCGGTCTTCGGCCACCCTATCACCGGGCCTGTCAGAACATCGATCTCCTCGATCGTGAGTCCTTGCGCTTTCATCACCCTGAACGTGTTCAGCATCGCAAAGACGCCGATTCGGTTCGCGATGAAGTTCGGAGTATCGTTCGCGCTCACAACGGTCTTGCCGAGCCTAATCTCTGCAAAATCAGCGATCGCCTGAACTGCAGCCGGATCACTCTCGCGAATGGCAATCAGTTCAAGCAGGCGCATATAACGCGGCGGATTGAAGAAGTGTGTTCCGAGCCACCGGCGGCGGAGACTATCGGGAAGCTGCTCTCCGATTGTGGCAATAGGCAGTCCACTTGTGTTGGTCGTCAAAATTGCACTGCTGCTCAGATGTGTCGCAACCTTCGCCAACAGAGCTCGCTTGATCTCAAGGTTTTCTGCAACCGCCTCAATAATCCAATCGCATTCCCTCAATCGATCGAGATCATCGTCAAAGTTCCCAACGTCTATGCGTGAGATAGCTGACGGATCTGCGAAGGCGGCGGGCTTCGCAGTCTTCAACCCATCGATGGCCTGAAGCACAACCGCATTGCGGTTCCCGCCAGAAGAGGCGAGGTCAAGCAACAGCACCGGCAAGCCTGCATTCGCAATATGAGCTGCAATTCGCGCGCCCATCGTACCGGCACCGAGCACTCCGACGCGGTGCACTTCGTACCGGTTGCCGCCCCTTCCGCCCTCTTGGAGCGAACCCAGTTGGTCGGGCTTTGGATGAATGAGCGGCCGCATCTCCATCGCACCTCACCAGAATTTGGACCCGCACTAGGCCAATCGCTCATGGCATCTCGGCGGACGGGAATAATATTAGTGATCGGTCAAATAGTCAACGACTTCAACATTACGCCGCCTGCAGCGATCTGATGACAAATAAAACGCAAATCCCGCGGGCCTGGAACCCTTTTAAGTCATTTCCTCAGGCATCTTCGGCTTGAAACATCGTTCTCTTGAACCGAAATTGGGACTCGACATCACTCAGCAGACTAACGATTTGGCTGGCCGTTACGTCCGCGCAAGCAGGAACGTCAATAGAAGTATGAGGAAACTCGCCTCCCTTTCACTGGCACTTCTCACCTGTTTGGCTACCTGCGCTCTGTGCCAATCTCCTTCTGGTGCCACTTGCAAACTAATTGTGCACATCGATGGCTTCCGCAATCAGAAGGGCAACGCTGGCATAACCGTCTTCACTTCATCCGACGGCTGGCCCGAAAACAATGACAAAGCATTCACGCACGACGGCCATCCGTTCACTGGTAACAAGGCAACAATGGAACTCCAGCTTCCGGCCGGCCGATATGCCATCGCGGTGCTGCACGATGAGAACTCCAATCACAAGTTGGACCGCAACATGATTGGCTGGCCGAAAGAGGGCTTCGGCTTCTCGAACAATCCCAAGGTGAACCTCAGCGCGCCTAGCTTTGACACAGCCGCAATGCAGATCAATTGTCCCTTCACCGAGACCACAATTCACCTGATCTATAAATAACGATCCCTTCAGCTCGAAGGCGTCGCTCGCGAAGAGCGCGATGTGTGCCCCCTGCGATACGATAAAGTTTTCGGAGCGGACAAAGGAATGCCAGAAGCTACTTGCGATATTGGACTGATTGGCCTCGCCGTTATGGGCCAAAACCTCGTGCTCAATATGACCGACCACGGATTCAAGGTCGCTGTCTTCAACCGGACGACATCAAAGGTCGATGATTTCCTGGCCAACGAAGCAAAGGGTACCGCGGTCGAAGGCGCCCACTCCGTGGCAGAGCTCTGCGCAAAGCTCAAGAGGCCTCGCCGCGTCATGATCATGGTCAAAGCCGGCGATGTCGTCGACCAGACGATCGATCAGATCGTGCCGCACCTCGAGAAGGGCGACATCATCATCGACGGCGGCAACTCACTCTTCACCGACTCAAACCGTCGCACAAAGGATCTCGCCGAAAAGGGCATCCTTTTTATCGGAACCGGTGTCTCCGGTGGAGAAGAAGGCGCACGTTTCGGCCCGTCCATCATGCCGGGTGGTAACCCCGCAGCATGGCCACATGTGAAGGACATCTTCCAATCCATCGCCGCAAAAGTAGAAGACGGCACGCCATGCTGCGATTGGGTAGGCGAAGAAGGCGCCGGGCATTACGTCAAGATGGTTCACAACGGCATCGAGTACGGCGACATGCAACTCATCTGTGAGGCCTACCAACTGTTACACGATGGCCTTGGGCTTACCGCCGACGAACTCGCCCAGATCTTCGCCGACTGGAACAAAGGCGAACTCGACAGCTTCCTCATCGAAATTACCGCCGAGATCTTCGCCAAGAAAGACGACGACGGCAAGCCGATGATTGAGAAGATCCTCGACACCGCTGGGCAGAAGGGCACAGGCAAGTGGACCGCCATCTCAGCCCTCGATCTCGGCCAGCCGGTCACGCTTATCGGCGAGAGTGTTTTCGCACGGTGTCTGAGCGCGCTAAAGGACGAGCGTGTCCGCGCCTCGAAGGTGCTGCACGAACCTGACTCCAAACCCGCGATCGCCGATCGCGTCGCATTTATTGAAGACGTACGCCGCGCACTCTACTGCTCCAAAATGATCAGCTACGCGCAGGGCTACATGCTGCTCCGCGAAGCTGCGAAGGAGCAGGGTTGGAACCTGAACATGGGTGGGGTCGCGCTCATGTGGCGCGGTGGCTGCATCATCCGCAGCCGATTCCTCGGCAAAATCAAGGAGGCGTACGACAAGAACCCCAAGCTGGAGAATCTCCTGCTTGACGACTTTTTCTCCTCGGCCCTGAATCGATATCAGGCCTCCTGGCGAAACGCCGTCATTCGTGGTATCCAACTCGGTGTTCCACTGCCGGCCTTCAGCACGGCTTTGTCGTTCTTCGATGGCTACCGGACGGCCAATCTGCCGGCTAACCTTCTGCAAGCTCAGCGCGACTTCTTCGGAGCCCACACCTACGAGCGCGTCGACAAACCGCGCGGTGAGTTCTTCCATACCAATTGGACCGGTCGTGGCGGCCGCGTCTCCTCTTCAACCTATAACGCCTGACGACAACCAAGCCCGGCAACGGCCGCGGCGTGCCTGTACAATCGTGGGAACCTACGATGAGCCAGTCTCCTCGACCACGACGCTGGACAGCGGCCGCGGCCCTGCTCCTTTTGGCAGGGGCCGGAGCCTTGGCTGTGAAATCGGGAGCCTCCTCTAAGCACAATTCCAAGCCAGCCGACGCCCCAATCCAGCTTCGTTCGCCATTGGGCCTCACCGAAGTTGGGACGCTTAATGGAGCGCCCTACCGCGTCGATATCCCCAACGACTGGAATCACAAGCTAGTCGTCTACTACCACGGCTACGCGCAGCAGCGAGTCACTTTTCACATCGCTGAGCATCTCACCGGTCACCAGCAGCCTCTCTTCGACCGACACTACGCCGTTGCTCAGAGTGCTTACTCAGAGACCGGCTGGGCTCTGCCGCAGGCTTACCCCGAGACGGAGGCCCTGCGTCAATACTTCGGGAAACGCTTCGGCTCGCCCAAGGAGACTTACGTCGCAGGCACTTCGATGGGCGGAGCCCTCGTCATGATCACCCTCGAGCTCAACCCCAAGCCCTATATAGGTGGTCTGGATCTCTGTGGCGCAGTCGGTCCGACCTCTGAATCCTTCGATCGCCGTTTCGCCATGCGCGCCGCCTTCGACTACTACTTTCCGGGCGTAATGCCTGCGCTGGTGCCCGTTCCTGCCGATTTTCTGGCGAATCGTGCAGAGCGTTTACGTATCGGCGATGCGCTTCGCGAGAATCCTCAGGGTGCCGCAGCCATACGCTCCCTCATGGGGCTTCACACCGATGCGGAGGTCGCGTCCGACATCGCCTACTTCACATTTGTGATCGGTGATATGCAGCGACGTTCCGGAGGCAATCCCTTTGACAATCGCAACACCATCTACTCCGGAACAAATGCCTCCAACAGCTTTGGCGACTATGAGCTAAACGACAAAGTCCACCGCTATGACGCTCAGTCCCTCCCCCGGGCGTACCTGCTGCGTCACTACACGCCTACCGGTCGGTTAGGCCGCCCGATGTTGGCGTTGCATACGGTCTATGACCCTGTTGTTCCCGTCTCGCAGCTCGCTCTCTACAGCCGTGAGGTTGAAGCTGCCGGCTTTAGCCAGAACCTTATTCAGCAGTACGTCCACCGGGACGGCCACTGCACCATTCGCCAGGACGAGGTCGGGGAAGCCTTCGACGAATTAGTGGCCTGGACCCACGGCGGGTCGCGTCCAATCGCCGGGCAGCTCAAGGACTTGCGCCCCAGCCCGGGATTCCGGGAACAGGCGCTTCGTCCCGTAGAAGTCGAAAACGGACCCCGCTAGCAAATTGGGCAGGAGTTCTCTATGGAGCTGTCAAGTCCCCTCCGTATAATGAACTATGGCCATAGTTCAGCCGGGACGGCCTGACCCTACACAATCACCAGGGGCGGGCGGACAAATCGGCGCACCCGAGCCGGCTCCGAGCGAGAGCGGGATGGGTCTTGAAGCGACATTGCCTTCTGTTCCGCCGCGCCTGGACTTGACTGAAGAACTCGCCTCCCTCGACGAACCCTCCGGTGCCTTTTCATCGCCATCCCATCGCAACAACGGCCCCACCCCCAGGCTTGAACCCGCATCTCCCGGCGCAACTCCACCTAATTCTCTGGTCAGCGATGATTTCAGTGCCCGCTTCGAGCGCGTGCTCGATACCGTCCGCGCAAATCGCCCGCACGACGACCTCGATCTCATCCGCGCCGCCTGGGCATTCTGCCAGGAACAGCACGAAGGCCAGCGACGCGCCTCCGGGGAACCCTACGTTATCCATCCCCTCGAAGTCGCCCAGGTCCTCGCCGATCTGAAGATGGATGCAACTGCGATCGCGGCGGGCCTTTTGCATGACGCAGTCGAAGATACCGATGTCTCCACACAGGAGATCGCGCGCCGCTTTGGCGAACAGGTCGCTCATATTGTCGAAGGCGTTACAAAGCTCGACAAAATCAAGTTCGCCAACCGCGAAGACCATCAAGCCGAGAACATCCGCAAGATGCTGCTTGCCATGGTCACCGACGTCAGGGTTGTCATTATCAAGCTCGCGGACCGGCTCCACAACATGCGAACGCTCGAGCACCTCAGAACCGAAAAGCAACAGCGCATCGCTAAGGAGACGCTGGACGTCTATGCTCCGCTCGCGCACCGGCTCGGCATGGGAAAGCTGCGGGGCGAACTCGAGGACCTTGCCTTCCGTTACGTAGACCCTCTCACTTACTCCAAGCTCACCACTGAGGTCGATGCCTTGCGCGGCGAAGGCGAAGCCTTCCTCGATCGCATCGTCGGCACAATCGAAGCAAAGCTCCACGACGCCAACATCCACGCGCGCGTCGAATCGCGCATCAAGCGGCTCTACTCGATCCAGCAGAAGCTCAACGCGCACGGAGTGCCCGTCGATCAGGTCTACGATCTGTTCGCCGTCCGCGTCATCACGCAAACCGAGCAGGATTGCTACGCCGTTCTCGGCCTTCTGCACTCTACCTGGCGTCCCGTTCCCGGCCGCTTCAAAGATTTCATTGCGATGCCGCGGCCAAACCTCTACCAGTCGCTGCACACCACACTCATCGCCGAAGGCGGCCATCAGTTCGAGGTCCAGATCCGCACTGAAGACATGCACCGTGTTGCCGAAGAGGGCATCGCCGCTCACTGGAAGTACAAGGCCTCCGACAACGTCTCTGCCAAAGACGAACAACGCCTCGCCTGGGTCCGCCAGCTCATGGAATGGCAGCGGGAAATGTCAGATCCCAACGAGTTCATGTCGACGCTTCGCATCGACTTGTATCCGGAGGAGGTCTACACCTTCACGCCGAAGGGCAAGGTCATCGTCCTTCCCAAGGACGCTAGCCCCATCGATTTCGCCTATGCCATCCACACCGATGTCGGGCACGCAACCACCGGCGCCAAGGTCAATGGCCGCATCGTTCCTCTACGCTACCGACTCCGCAACGGCGACATTGTCGAAATCACCACGCAAGCCGGCCACAATCCTTCACGTGACTGGCTAAGCTTTGCCAAGAGCTCGCGCGCACGCAACAAGATCAAGCATTGGCTTAACGAGCATCAGCGCGAGCGCGCCATCGAGATCGGCCGCAAACTCCTCGAACGCGAGGCGCGCAAGTACAAAGTCTCGCTGCAGAAGTTCGGTCCACCCGATTTCGACCGGGTCGCCCACGAGTACGGTCTTCACGGCGAGCAGGATCTCCTGGCAGGAATCGGCTTCGGCAAGTACTCCACGCGCCAGGTACTGAACAAGCTCGAGCCGGGCAGTGCGGTCGAATCGAAGGAGCACCCACCCGAACAAGGTGCAGTGGTTGACACGCTTTCGCACATGAGCGAGGCCGTCAAGCGCGTCTTTTTCGGCAAAGGCTCAGAATCACTTCAGGTCGAAGGACAGGACGATCTCCTCGTCTACCGAGCGCGATGTTGCAATCCGATTCGCGGCGAGGAAATCGTTGGTTATGTGACGCGTGGTAAAGGTGTCGCCGTACACGCACGAAGCTGCCCCAACGTCCAGAATCTCCTCTACGAGGCTGACCGGCGCATCGAAGTCGAATGGTCCGAGACACAGGGCGGCGGCAAGGATGCTGCCGGCCCGAAGCCGACAACCTACCCCGTCAAGCTCACCCTCACGGTCGACGATCGCTCCGGCCTTCTCAAGGAATTCGCCGCCATCATTTCCGAAGACGGAACCAACATTCGCAGCGTCGAGACACGACCCGCCTCCGACGGCTCCGTCCACGTCGACTTCGTCATCGAAACCGTTGACTTGCGCCATCTCACGCGTCTTCAGCAGAACCTCCGCAAGGTTCCGGGCGTCCGTGACGTACATCGTGTACAGAAGATTTAGCACGACGGTGCTACTCATTCCTTGCTGAAGATTGCATACTGTTGAGGCCGCATTATGGCAATCTTCAAGCGAGGCCAAATTCCTGATGAGTCGAATCCACCGTGTGCTTTGTCTGACTGCGCTCGCAGTTACCGCTTCAACCCTTTTCGCGCAGTGCAAAGCGCCGGCGAACAAAGAGTGGACCGTTGCATCGCTAGACGCAAAGCAGCAGGAGACTGTTAATTGCCTTGTGCAGCTCAACACGCTTCCCGATGGAGAGTGGCACGTCCACGAGGGCGATATTCCGCACGGTGAATCTCCGACCCTCGATGATCACTCCTGGCCTGTCGCAAAGCTTCGTTCGAAAGCCAGCAAGGAAGCCGTCTGGTATCGCCAACGCATCACGATCCCCAAGACTCTCAATGGCTACGACCTCACCGGCGTCGACATCAGCTTTGAGTTCATCGCAACGGCCAACGGTCCTATGCCCGAGATCATCTACTTCGACGGCCGTCGCGTCGCACTCGGTGAAGACCTCGAACAGATTCCGCTCTTCAATAACACCAAGCCCGGCCAGTCGATCCTCGTCGCCGTAAAGCTTCTGCCCACCGTCGACGATAAGGAATTCCGCGGCGCGCAGATGCGCATAAGCTTCTCGCCCAAGCGTCCTAATCCGATCGATGTCGCCACCGAGATCGTCTCCGCCGCTAACTTGCTTCCTGCTCTCGCTCCGAGCTCCTCTACCGATAAGGACACCCTCGCCAAGGGCATCGCGCAGATTGATCTGCGCGCACTCTCTGCAGCCCAGCAAACTCCATTCGACACATCCCTGCGCGCTTGCGAGGGGACCCTTCGCACACTCAATCCAGTGCTCAAACAGGCAAACTACCACCTGACCGGCAACTCGCACATCGATGCCGCATGGCTCTGGCCGTGGACCGAAACAGTCGACACTGCAAAGCGGACTTTCTCCAGTGCCGTGCAGCTCATGAACGAGTACCCCACCTACACCTACACGCAGTCCGCTGCAGCCTATAGCCAATGGATCGCCGACAAGTACCCGCAGCTCAACGCCGAAATCGCAAAGCGGGTCAATGAAGGCCGCTGGGAACTCGTCGGCGGTATGTGGGTTGAACCCGACCTGAACATGCCTGACGGAGAATCACTCGTCCGCCAGCTTCTCGTTGGCCAGGACGCCTTCCAGAAGATCTACGGCCATACAGCCAAGATCGGCTGGAACCCCGACTCTTTCGGATATAACTGGCAGCTCCCGCAAATCTATAAGCGCTCCGGCATCGACTACTTCGTCACGCAGAAGATGACTTGGAACGACACCAATCAGCTCCCTTTCAAACTCTTCTGGTGGGAGTCGCCCGACGGCAGCAAGGTTCTCACGTATTTCCCTGACAACTACGCCAATCAGAACGTCGACCCGATTCGCCTCTCCAAGGACGTCGCTATTGCAACGCAACGCGCACCTGGAATGCATGACATCATGGACCTGTTCGGCGTCGGAGACCATGGCGGCGGCCCAACACGCACGATGCTCGACCAGGGTCTCCACTGGATGGAGCCCGACAAGGTCGGGGCCAAGTCAGAATTCGGTACCGCGCTGCCCTATCTGCAGCGCGTCGAGAAGGAAGTCGCACCCGATTCGCCGACTTGGAACTACAGCACTCTCGCTGCTGGAAACACCACACTCGCCACGCCACCCGCCGGCGAAATCAGCGTCCCGACCTGGAACGACGAACTCTATCTCGAGTACCATCGCGGCGTCTTCACCACACAGGCCGGCCACAAACGCAACATGCGTGACAGCGAAGAGGAGATGCTCAACGCCGAGAAGCTCGCCTCACTTGCGTGGCTCGACGCCCGAACCTATCCCGCCGAAGAGCTCAACAACGCATGGAAGCATGTCCTCTTCAATCAGTTTCACGATCTCGCCGCTGGCTCGGGCATCGGCACAATCTACAAGGAAGCTCAGAAAGACTACGACCAGGTTCGCTGGGCCACCAATGAAATCTCCGCAAACTCCCTCAAAACCCTGGCTTCGCGCATTAACACTGACGGCAAGGGGGAACCAGTGCTCGTCTTCAACCCACTCGCATGGGAGCGAGGCGGAGTCGCTGAAGTCACCGTACAGATGCCGCACGGAATTGACGCGATCTCCCTTGAAGACGAACGCGGCAACGTCATCCCTTCCAAGATTCTCTCCAGCGATCTTCCTACCCACACCTTCCATCTGCTCTTCAAGCTCGACAGCGTCCCGTCAATGGGGTACACCGTCCTTCGCGCCGTCGACGGCCAGCGCGAGTTTCGCACCGATCTAACCAGCGCCGGCTACACGCTCGAAAACTCCGTAATCCGCGTCACCGTAGATCCCAAGACCGGCTGCATCACCTCTCTCTTCGACAAGCGCAGCCGCTTCGAGTCCCTCGCTCCCAGTTCCTGCGGCAACGAACTCCAGGCCTTCGCCGATAATCCGAAGAACTACGATGCTTGGAACATCGACCCCGGCACACTCGATGCCGCCCCAACCCTGCTGCACGAAGCCGACGAAGTAAAAATGATCGAAACCAGCCCATTGCGCTCCGTACTTCGCATCACGCGCACTTGGAATAAGTCGAAATTTGTCCAGGATCTGGTTCTCTACGCCGGCTCGAATGAACTTATCGTCCACAATAACTTCGACTGGCACGAGCAGCACATCCTCCTCAAGGCCGCGTTCCCGCTAGCCGCGACAAACAAATCCGCAACCTACGAAATTCCCTACGGCACCATCCAGCGCCCAACCACTCGCAACAATAGCTTTGAGAAGGCACGCTTCGAAGTTCCCGCCCTTCGCTGGGCCGACGAGGGTGACAACAGCCACGGCCTGAGCCTTCTAAACAGATCCAAATACGGCTACGACGCTGTCGGCAACGTCCTTCGTCTCTCGCTGCTTCGTGGCGCCACATGGCCCGACCCTGTTGCCGATCAGGGCACACAGGTCTTTGACTATGCCATCTATCCGCACGCCGGAACTTGGCAGGCCGCCAATACTATGGAGCGCGGATGGGAGTTCAACTACAAACTCCACGCGATTCAGGTTCCCTTACATGAGGGCGTCCTCCCATCCACTCATTCCTTCCTCAGCATCGACGGAACACACGTCACGCTCACCGCACTCAAGAAAGCAGAGGACAGCAATGCACTCATCGCGCGCTTTTTTGAGTGGGGCGGTCAACCCGACAAGGTCACTCTCACCGTTCCGCCCGGCGCAAAGTCAGCAACCCTCGTAAACCTTATGGAGAAGCCTGAAGGCGATCCACTCACTGTAACCGACGGCAGAATCACCGTGCCCGTCGCTCCTTATCAGATCCAAACGTTACGCATCAATTACTGACAGCTCTAACGACAAAAGAAAAAGGGCCGCGCACGCGGCCCTTTTTTCATTTCACAAACGTTCACGAAAGCGGCGGAACATTAATGTTCTGGCCCGCCTGAATCTTGTTTGGATCTTTGATCCCATTGTGCTGAGCAATCGTCTCGTACTTATTCGGATTGCCATAAAACTTCTGCGAGATTTTGCTCAGATTGTCTCCACTCTTGATCGTGTATGGTTGATCATCTCCGCCCGTCACGGCCATCTGAATCTCAAAGTCCTGGTAGTTTGGATCAACCTGTTTGATCGTGTCCCATACACGGTTTGAGATCACCTTCGACGGCACTTCGCACTTCAGCACGAGTTTTTCGCCATTCATGAAGATCCCATCGAATTTGGTTCCATATTCACTGAAGTCAGAAATTACCTGACCCACCGGGGAATACTTCTGTTCTAAGGCTTTCTGGTCTGCCATGGCTCTGCTCCTTGATTGCGGTTGAAGGCCTGAGCCCTCACTCGCATTGGATGCCGCCAGCTGTGTACAGTCAATAAATCCGCCGACGCCTCGCGTCACGACCACCCCAGCAGCCCCATCTTTCGAGCCGTCGACGTCATCGTCTCCAGCGCGCGATCGATCTGCTCCCTCGTGTGCTCACTCGTCATAATGCAACGCACGCGCGCCTTACCTTCGGGTACTGTGGGGAACGCGATTCCTGTCGCCATCAAGCCTGACTCAAACAGCGCGCGGCTGAACTCCATCGTCTTTCTTCCCTCGCCAATAATGATCGGCGTTATCGGTGTCTCGCTCGCCGGCGTCGTTTTTCCGCCGATATTAAATCCTGCCGATCGCAACTGCTCTTGAAAGTACCGCGTATTCCCCCACAGCCGATCAATCCGTTCAGGCTCGCGCTCGAGAATATCGAACGCTGCGATACATGCCGCCGCAACTGCCGGCGGATGCGAAGTCGAAAACAAAAACGGCCTCGCGCGATGATACAGATAGTCGATCAGGTCGCGTGATCCGCACACATATCCACCAAGCACACCAATCGCCTTCGACAGTGTTCCCACTTGCACATCGACGCGCTGTGTGCAGTGAAAATGATCCACGCTGCCGCGCCCGTTACGACCCAGCACTCCCGACGCATGGGCGTCATCCACCATCATGATCGCGCCATATTTGTCGCATAGATCGCACAGCGCAGCCACAGGTCCAATATCGCCATCCATTGAAAAGACACCGTCTGTTATCACCAGCTTGCGCCCGGGTTCGCTCTGCACTTCTTTCAGCAGTTCCTCGCAGTGCGCTGCGTCTTTGTGGCGAAACACCTTGATCTTCGCTCGCGACAGTCGCGCACCATCAATAATGCTCGCGTGATTCAACTCATCGGAAAGGATGAAATCCTCCTTGCCGAGAATCGACGACACTGTCCCCGCGTTCGCTGTAAAGCCTGACTGAAATACAACACACGCCTCGACACCTTTGAATGCAGCAATCTTCTCTTCCAGCTGCATGTGGATCGTCATCGTTCCCGCTATCGTCCGCACCGCACCCGACCCGACGCCGTACTTCTTCGTCGCCGCGATCGCCGCCTCTTCCAGCCGCGGATCGTTGCAGAGTCCCAGGTAGTTGTTCGAGGCCAGGTTGATCACCTCGCGCCCGTCGTAGTGACACACCGGAGCCTGCTGATCATCCAGCACTCGCAGGCGAAAGTACGTTCCTTGCGCACGCAGTGCGTCCAGTTGAGCCGTCAAATGGGCAAGTTGAGGACGCTTTGCTGTCGCTTCAGTTGTTGAGGAAAAGGTGGCCATAACTCCTTGATTCTAGACCTTTCTCTGCTCACCTAGGCAGCGGAAGAGCGTCTTACAGGCATCACACTTTCGGCGAAGTCTCACAACGCAGGCTTTTGACTTCACTCGCAGCGAGATCGCTGCCGTACGAACGATGTTCGAAAGGAGAAACATCGATGACCCAGGGACTCCGGGTTCAACTCACCGCGGTAACTCTCTTCGCCGCGCTAGCGTTCACTGCCGGGTGCAAGAGCGCCCAGGACAAGGCGGTCGATCATGCAAAGACACAGGCCACGTCCACGCAGACCCCTCAGCAGGTCCAGTACATCGACAGCAACGGCAACACGGTGACGACAACCGTTCAACCTCCAGCCGCCGCCGGGCAGCAGCCTCAGGTTTCGACAACCACCACCACGCCACCTCCAGGACCGAAGCCGCATGAAACGGCTCCGGTAGTTACGCCGCTTGGTGCGCCCGCGCCCAACCAGGCCGCGTACGACGCGAATGCAGACCAGCCTGCACCCGCACCGCCGCCGCCTTATGCCGCTCCTTCTCAGCCCGGAACTGCGCCGGCTTACAATCTTACGGTCCCGGCTGGCACCGAACTCGCCGTCCGCGTCAACGAGCGCATCGACGTGAAACATGCTGTTCCCGGCGAGCACTTCACGGGTGAGATCGTTGAGCCTGTCATGCGCAATGGAGCTGTAGTGATTCCGCGTGGTACTCCGGTACGCGGACGCATTGATGAAGCCCATCGCCGCGGCCACTTCAAAGGCGCCTCTGTGCTTGAACTGCGACTCGTCTCCATGCGGTTGAATGGGTATGACTACGATGTCGCAACCCACGACACCGTGCGCAGCAAGAAAGGTAAGGGCAAGCGCACGGCAGGCTTCATTGGCGGACTTACTGGCGCCGGCATGCTGATTGGCGGTCTCGCCGCAGGTGGTACCGGCCTCGCGATCGGCGCAGCCTCGGGCGCCGGGGCAGGCACGGTCCTCGCGGGCACCACCGGCAACCGCGACATCGTCATCCCCGCCGAAAGCATCGTTCACTTCCGGCTAGCCGATCAACTCGTCATACAAAGTCCAGCGTAAGCGGTCGTACCTCGCAAAGGGCCTGCGAGAGCAGGCCCTTTCGTTTTCTATGTGGGTTGCTAATACCGCCCACGCAATCGTGACAACGTCCTCCGGTCGCGCTTGTCCGGACGACTGTCAGGCAGCCGCTCCCACGCAGCCAGCGCCTTGCGCTCCTCGGCCGCTCTTGCTCTTGCTGCCTTGCTCTCGTCCGACTCGCGATAGAGCGATTGTGCCGTCGCAGCCGGCCCGCGGGTCTCACTCAATCCCAGCACTTCAATCTGGAACTGCCCTCCCTCCGTCGTAATCGCCAGTTGACTCCCCACGTGGATTATCCGCGCCGGCTTCACTGGCTGGCCGTTGCTCACAACTCGCCCCAGCTCACACGCCCGAGCCGCCAGCGCTCTCGTCTTGAAGAACCGCGCCGCCCAGAGCCACTTATCCAACCGAACTCCGTCCATGTCCCATTCTCTCCCGCGCGCCCGTCTAGATACACTGAGGCTCATGGCGCGACTACTCGCGACTCTCGCATTGCTGCTGGCCCCTGTTGCGATCGCACAATTGCCCGCGACGCCACCCGCCCAATCGTCCACAGCACAGGCATCGCCAGCTCCCGACAACAACCCGAGCGCTACCATCAACGTTCGCTCCTCGCTTGTCGTCGTTCCCGCGCTCGTCAAAACCAAGTCCGGCCAGCTCGTCTTCACTCTCAAGGCTGACGACTTCACCGTCAAAGACGACGGCATCCCGCAGAAGCTCCAACTCGAAGACGATACCGACTCACAACCTCTCGCGCTCGTCATCGTCGTCGAGGTCGGCGGCGACGGAATCCAGTATCTGCCCGCCTACGGCGATCTCGGCCCTCTCCTCGATGCCATCATCGGCAACGTCCCACATCGCGTCGCGCTTGTCGACTTCGACAGCGAACCCGAGCTTCTCCACGGCTTCACCTCAGACCTGAGCAAGATCGTCGTCGAACTCAACCACATCGAGTCCGGCGACAACGGCGCATCCGTGCTGGACGCTATGTCCTTCGCCACGAACCTGCTTCGCAAGCAGCCGCCAAGCTATCGCCGCGCCATTCTCCTCATCAGCGAAACCCTCGACCAGGGCAGCCACATCGACCTCACCCAGGCTCTGCACGAGCTCAGCGACACCAACACCTCCATCTACGCGCTCTCTTTTCCCAGCACGAAAACTCAGATCAAGCACGAGGCTGGCAAACTCAACTCCGCCGAACCGGGCCCCACACACGGCTGCTTCAGCCGTGACCCTAACGCCCCACCGCACACGACTGAAAGCCGTGGGGAACAGGACTTCGACTGTCTCGCCGAACTCCTCCCTCCCCTTCGCCTCGCGAAAATGGTGGAGATCGCCACGCGAAACAGCCTCCGCAAAAACGTTCCCGAAACCTGCGCTCGGCTCAGCGGCGGCGAATACTTCAAGTTCAAGGACCCAAAGTCTCTTCGCCGCGATCTCTTCACCATCAGCAACGACGTGCCTAACCGTTACGTGTTGACCTTCCATCCTCAGTCACCGCACCCCGGCCTGCACGCGATCACCGTCGAGCTAAAGGATCACCCCGAATTCCGTCTCGATGCCCGCACCGAGTACTGGGTCGACGAACCACCAAATACTTCTCCGGCCACGTCTCCCTCGAAGTAAGCTGTCTGTTGCAGGCGGGCTCCTTCGGAATACTCCCATGAATAACGGCATTCGAAGCCTCACCTCACACCACACCGTCGACGAACTCGTCGAGCGCCTCACCACCTTGCTGGCCGAGAAGAACATAAAGCTCTTCGCGCTCGTCGACCACTCCGCGGAGGCAAGTGCAATCGGCCTCCACCTGCCCGCAACCAAGCTGCTCATCTTCGGCAACCCAAAGGCCGGCACGCCCGTCATGCTCTCTGCGCCCAGCGCTGCACTCGATCTCCCGCTGAAGATACTTCTCTCTCAGGAGCCGGACGGCACGACGCTGGTCTCGTGGAATGACGCCACCTGGCTGCAGCAACGCCACGATTTCTCACCCGAACTCATCGCAAACCTCGCTGCCGTCGAAGCGATCGCACGCAAGACTGCCGAGTAGCAGTCAACCAGCAAGGTGCTGCCTAACCATCTCCGCGGCGTGCGCCTGCACATCGGGATCGTCGCCAAACCCCTGCAGCCACTGAATCTGCTTGTCGCGCCGAAACCACGTCATCTGCCGCTTCGCGTAATTACGATGCCCCTGCTGCGCCGCTGCAATCGCCTCCAGACGCGGCATCTCTCCACGCAACATCGCAACCGCCTGCGCATATCCGAGCGATCCGAGCGCTCTGCATGCATCGCCGAACCGCTCTCGCGCAGCCGCTGTCTCTTCCAGCAATCCCTCATCAAACATGCGCGCCGCTCGATCATTGATGCGTTCATACAGTGCCATACGTGGCGGATTCAATCCTATCTGCAGCACACGAAATCCCAGCAACCGATCGCGCCCCAATTGCCATTGCTCACTCTGCCGCTGCTGCGCGGCTAGCGTCACCTCAATGCTGCGAATCATCTTCGGCACATCGTTCGGATGAATTGCCCCCGCTGCCACCGGATCCAATCGCTCCAGCAGTCGATACAAATACTCTGACCCATGCTCGGCCGCACGCTCGCGTAGCCGCTCGCGCAATTCCTCATCGCTAGGCGGCGCTGGCGCAAGCCCCTCTAACAGCGCGCGCAGATACAGCCCCGTTCCGCCTGTCACAATCGGCAACCGTCCGCGCGTTTTGATCTCCGCCAACGCCGCCCGCGCCGCACGCGCATAATCTCCTGCAGTCGAAGCCTCATCCGGATCCAGGATGTCGAGCGCATGATGCGGCACTCGCGCTTGCTCCGCAGCTGTCGGCTTCGCTGATCCAACATCCAGCCCGCGATACACCGCCACGGCATCGCAGCTTACAATTTCGCCGTTGAACTCCTCCGCAAGCTTCAAGGACAATGAAGTCTTGCCACTCGCGGTTGGTCCGACGAGGACCACAAGCGGATGCTGCGAATCTCCCGCGGGAGTCGCCTCTACCACTGCGTCCACCATCTCGGAACAAACAATCGTCCGAAACCCGCCCTCGCGAGACTCGCAATCAGGATCACCACAGCAAGCAGAATAAGCCCGCGCAGCACACTCCGCTGCTCGATGCGCAGACGCGCTTTCAGTTTCTCCAGACGCGCGCTCTCACGTCGCTGGTCGCGCTCGGTAAGTGCAGGAGGACGCGGCGGCTCTGCACGATGGCCCGCACTCCGCATCAGTCCTTACTCCGGTTGTTTGTTGACGAAGTAATGAATGCGCAGTTCCAGGTTTGGTCCATGGAACTGCGAGGGCAAAGGAGGAAACTGCCCTTCGCTCGTAATCGATCCCCACGCCGACCGGTTGATCGCATCGTCATGCGTCGAGCCATCGAGCCACATCCCTCCAATTCGGCCATCCGGCAAAATCGTAAACCGGACCAGAGTCTCACCCTCTTTCGAAAGCGGCGGCTTCGCCTCCTCCGGGATAAGCGGAAGCCAGTTGTTATAGATATCGGCCAGAATGCGACGCAGGTACGGTGAAAAATTCACACCCTGTGTGTCAGAGAGAATCTCTGCGCCGCCCATCTTCAGCGGCGATCCGCCACTTCCGCTCCTCGCGCCATACCCGCCGCCACTGTGATCGCGAGCCGCATTGCGCATCGCATCATTGATAGAACTCTCAGCGGAATTATTGGCATTAAAGTTCGGCTTCGCGCTCGGCTGCGGCGTCGGGGCCTCTGCAACCACAGGAGGCGCCGTCCGCGGCTGCGGCTGCGGCGCACTCGGAAGCGGCAACGTCGGCGCTGGCGCAGGCGGTGCGTTGTTAGTAATCGCCGGCGCGGGCGTCGGCTGCGCAATCTTCGGCGTTTCCGCCGGCGACGGTCGCGGCGGAGGCTCCATCGAGCGCAGATGCTCGAGCGTGTGATTGTCGATCTTTGGCTGCGCCCGCGGCACCGACGGTGGCGGGGCATGCAGCGAAGGCAAGTTCAGCTGCGTCAGCTCACGCTGCTTCAACACCTCGAACGGCGTTACAAGTTTCGGCGCATGCCACAGGTACTTCGGTCCATAGAGGACCACCCACGCGATCGCGATCCAGATAAAGAGCGATATGTAGACAGACTCACGGAAGCGCGCGCGCGCACGCTCATCCTCAATCGAGTCCAGAAGATGGATCAGCTCATGCTCATCCATCTCGCCATATCGGCTCGTACGGATGAGCACGGCCGGCCGTGGAGACGCACCGTTACCGTCATGCGGGACAAAGCTCAGAGGGGCGTCTGGCGCTGCTTTCGGCGCAAGCTCGTCCTCTGGCTCTGGGCGTGGCTTTTCCGGGTCAGTAGGGGTAATCAAACGCATCGTTGAGGCACTTCGTCTGTGACGGATAGGCGGGCAGGAATGTTGCGGTCCAGGCTTACCGCCGGTAAAAACCGTCGCCAGACCGAGCCGATGCTGGCTCCTTTATTCTCTCATCTTTCCCCCGCCACACACCGGGAAGCCAGAAGCTTTCACCAAGCCCTCGGATATTCTCGGTAAATGCAAGAAGCAGCTTCTTCTCTGACGGGTCGAACCGCCGTTGTGATTACTGCCAGTGACCGCTGCGCCGCCGGAACACAAACAGATCGCTCCGGTCCGTTGCTCGCGCGTCTCTTGCGTGAAGCCGGCGCGCAAGTTGTTGATTCAAGGATTGTCCCTGACGATCGCAATCTGCTCGTCGCGACTCTCCGGGACGCTACGCAGTCTGCAGATCTGGTACTTACGACAGGTGGTACCGGCCTGGCGGAACGCGACGTGACTCCGGAAGCGACACTGGAAGTGTGCGATCGCCTCGTTCCCGGCATCGCTGAACAGATTCGCCTTCGAGGCATTGAGCAGACGCCCTTTGCAGCCCTCAGCCGCGGCGTCTGCGGCGTCGCAGGACGTGCGCTCATCATCAACCTTCCCGGGAGCCCTGCGGGCGCTGAGAACGGCCTCCGCGCCATCCTGCCGCTGCTGCCGCACGCCCTGGACCTGCTGGCCGGCCACACAGAGCATCGAAACTAACCGGCACTGAAACCCCGGCCGCTCAGGGGTGTGACCTCGACCAGTAGAATGGATTTTTGTGAAGCTTGGACCGATAGCGCTGCTCCATAAGTTCTCAGCGATGCTCTTTGCGGTGATGAAGCCGCTGGGGATCTGGGGGGTGGGCGGGCTGGCGCTGATCGATTCCGCTCTGATTCCGATCCCTGTGTCGATGGACGGCGTGGTCATCGGCTACGTCGCGACGAACCACCAGCGCTTTCTCATCTATTGCCTCATTGCTGCAGCCGCGTCAGCCATCGGCTCTCTCGTCCCGTTCTACATCGGACGCGCCGGGGGCGAGCTCTTCCTGCTCAAGCGCATCAACCGCGAACGCTACGAGCGCATGCGGGACCGCTTCGAGAACCAGGAGTTCCTGGCCATGATGATTCCGGCGATGTGCCCGCCTCCGTTCCCGCTCAAGCTCTTCGAGTTCGCTGCTGGCGTCTTTGAGATGAAGCCCGTCGCCTTCGTGCTGGCGATCTTCTGCGGCAAGATGGTGCAGTTTGTCGTCGCGTCCCTGCTCTACATCTTCTTCGGACCGGCGCTCTTTCACTCCGCGCGCAGGTTCTTCCACGAGCACCTTGCGATGGCAATCGGACTTATCTCCGGTGCACTCTTCGTGATCGCGTTCTACATGATCCGCAAAGTATTCGACCGGCGCCGTGGAGTTCGGCTGCCGGTCGAGGAAGAAGCGTAAGCAAAAGTCCTGCTATACAAGCGGCTGCTTGCTGTGCGCGTGCGCAGCTTCCGTCAGTTTCGCAGCTAGAACAGGCAGACCGAAGAGTACGGCTGACAGAAGCCCGGTCGAAATGAGGTCGTTGGCATAGAACGGCAATGCAGCGACGTAGCAAGTAGCGAAGCCTGACGCGTTGTGCGGATACATGCCGTACCACGCCACCAGATTGCTGAGCAGGAAGAAGCTCGTTGCAGACGCAATCACACCAGCTACAACGCGCAGCACGGTCACCTTCCGTAGCAGACCGCTGGCGAGCAGGCAGACTGCGCCGTACCACGCCCAGGTGACGAGATACTGCTTTACCTGGAACGGGTAGGCGTAGACAAACTGCGTCAGGTAGAAGTCTGTCACCGCGAGGATGGCTACTGCGGCGAGGGACTGCCAGCGGGGGCGGCGGGAGCCGAAGAAGAGCAGACCAGCGCCGACGGCGGTGAAGTTCAGGGCGGTGCCGTGCAGGGCGTGCGGGACGAGGCGGCTGAGCGCGGCCAGGATGAGGACGATGTAGGCGATCATAAGAAGGGCCTTGTGAACGAGATTGCGGGCGCAAGCCCTGAATGGGATTGTAAGCCAGCGGCTACTGGTGGCGGCTATTCGTAGCGGCTATTCGTAATAGCGGGCGAAGCTGGTGTCCGTTTCCCAGATGGTGCAGTCCTTCACGCGGACGCGGCCTGAGGTCATTTCGAGCAGCTGGCCTGAGACCCGGTCGAAGAAGTATTTGGCGAGGTTCTCGGCGGAGGGGTTCACGGTGGTGAACGGCTCGAGTTCGTTGATCATGTTGTGGTCGAGGTACTGGATGGTGGGCTGAAGGAGGCGCTTGAGGAGCTTGAAGTCCAGGAGGAGACCGTTGGGCTCGAGATGCTCACCGATCAGGGTCATGAGGACGCGGTAGTTGTGACCGTGAGGGTTCTCACACTTGCCGTAGTAGTCGCGCAGGTAGTGGCCTGAGGAAAATGTGTCCTGCACTGTCACTTCGTACATTGGTTGGAACTCCAATCGCGGACCGCTGGGCGATCGATTTTGATTCTATCGGGGTTCCCTCCCCCTCCCCCCATTTATTGCGCAAAATCTTCCAAACAGAGACTTTAGGTTTGGACCTAAGGTGACCGAAGGGTTAAACTCAGCGGCCCGGCGAGGGTGCCGGGCCAGATCCTTCCCCTACCTTTCAGTTTATCGTGCGTGTCAAGAAGGGCTTGTGGATTACGGGCGCCGGTGGCGGCGGCGGCGGCGTTGTTCGGTAGCCCGGCGCTCTGCCTGTTCGAAGAGCTGGGAGAGGACGCCGCCGAGGGCGATGATGAGGCCGATAAAGACCAGGGCGATGGATGTGGTCCGCCAGAGGCGGACGTCACCGGGGGAGCCGGGAACCTGCGCCAGATTGGTAAAGGAGAGCGCGAAGGAGATGAGGGCGAGGAGGCCGATGGTGGCGGCGAGGATGTAGAGGTTGCGTCCCATGCTGCTGCTTTCAGGATAGCGCGGGCGGAGGGCTGAATAAGGTCCGTTGTCGGAAAGGTGTGAGCTGCCATACGCTGGCCCGACATCCTCGGGGTCCTTCGACTTCGCCCGTTCACGAGGTGAACTGGCTTCGCTCAGGATGACAGCGTTTGGTGATGGATGACAGCGTTTGGGCGATCAAGGCGAGGTCACTGGGGCTTGTAGGAGAGGAGCATGGAGTCGAAGAGGGGTTGGAGGGCGTCGTAGTCCGGTTCGGGGGCGGCGAAGAGGAGGTAGGTTGTGGTGCCGTCGGGGCGCGGGAGGGTGATGAGCCACTCGCGTTCGGGCAGAGAATGGCCGGCGTCGGCGACGGGGGAGGTTCCGTTGAGTTCGCGCGCCAGGGCCGGCTGGCCGGCGATCTGAAGGTTGGAGCTGGGGCCGTTGGGTTTGAGCGCGTGGGTTTTGAGGAGTTGACGCGCGAGGCGGTCGCTGGCGACCTGAAGGGCGGCGGCGCTGTTGCTTTTGTCGGTTGAGCTGCCGATGAGGACGCCATAGGAGATGCCGAAGGTGCCGGCGGCACGGCGAGGAGCCACGGCGATGGAGCCGTCGGCCTGGGTGGTCATGCGCCAGGTCGGGGGTGCGTCGATGGAGCCGTGCGGGAGGGGCACGGTGACGAGTTGCTGGTCGGCTGCGAGCTGATCGGCAGAGAGGCGTTGAGCGTCGGAGGGCCCGGGAAGGTTGGCTGGCGGGGGCTGCGGAGGCTCGGGCGGCTTTGGGAGAGGCGTGTGCTGCGCGACCGGCTCCGAGGGAGCGGATTCGGGAGGGGCGGCCGGCGGAGCGGCGGTCTGTGGCGAAGGGGCCGTCGTCTGTGGCGGAGCATACGCGACCTCGGCGGCAGCGGCTGGGCTGCCAGCTACGGCGGCGGGGCCCGGCGCAGGGGGAGCGGTGGCGTAGAGACCGGTGAGCTTCCAGGAACCACTCTTCAGTTCCTCGACGGTGAGGGCGTGCAGTCCCAGGGCCTCGTTGTGGATGGCCACAAACTGAGGCGAGGATTTGACGGGGTGCTTGAGCGGCGGAAGGAGCGCGATCTCCTTGTTGACGTACTCGGTGCGGTTTCCGGGGTTGGGGTGGTCGGAGAGGAACTGGGAGCCGCCGCTGCCGTACTTGGACGCGATGATTTCGAAGAATTGCGGGAGGCCGCGGGGGTCGAAGCCAGCGTCGTGAGAGATGCGGACGCCGAGGAGGTCCGCCTGCTTTTCATCGTCGCGGGACATGTGCAGGAAGTCGAGTTGCGCTCCCATGCCGATGCCTTCCGCGGCCAGGGAGCCGCCGGTTCCGCCGAGCGCGATCTGGCTGCCGATCTGTGCGAGGCCGTACCAGATGCTCTTCTTCTTTTGCTTGGTGATGTTGCAGGTGGAGTGGCGCAGAATGACGTGCGACATCTCATGCCCCATGACACCGGTGAGCTGTGACTCGGTTTCGGCGGCCTGGATGGCGCCGAGATTCACGAACATGGTGCCGCCGGGGAGAGCGAAGGCGTTGATCTCCTCGCTGGCCACCACGTGGAAGCGGAAGGGCCACTGCTGCGTGAGGCCCGGCGTGGGCGGGGCAACGGCGACGAGGCGCGCTCCAAGCTGCTGGATGTAGCGGGAGGTGGGGTCCGTGTCCGGGAGGACCGGCATCTGCTTGTAGACTTCGGCGACGACCTTGGCGCCTTCGGCGATCTCCTGCTCCTGGGTGAAGGAGTTTTTGCAGGTGACGGGCTGGAATTGGGCGAGGGTTGGCGCAGAGATGCCGAGGGCGAAAAGAAAGGCGACGAGCGCTTTGCGGTTCATGACCTGGCCCTCCTCAGTGGAGGATTTCAGCCGGAATTAATTGTAGCTACTGGAAGAAGTGCTGGGGGCTGGGTATTTCGCCGTGGCGGCGATCAGTGCTCCTTTTCGAGTTCGACGACCATGACCTGGATTGGTGCGGTGCCGGTGTTGACATCAGAGTGCATGGCGCCGGGAGGCATGGCGGGGAGCCAGTAGGCGTGGTTCTGCTTCCAGACATG